>SWCC01017665.1_pt1 | contig 12742 bp, 4 predicted proteins | sample 4692971 | NCBI WGS metagenome assembly SWCC01 (sample SAMN10267277, study PRJNA491770) | bioreactor metagenome | isolation source: DHS bioreactor inoculated with subseafloor sediment | place: Japan: off Shimokita Peninsula | collected 2006-08 | reverse complement strand
GGCATTCCGATCTGGGAAGACAATGACCCGACCGATCCGATGGGTCACGGGACGCACTGTGCCGGCATCGTGGCATCGGTAATAAACAACGCCACCGGCATCTGCGGCGTGGTGCCCGAGGCGCGGATTATGTCGCTGAAGTGTTACCCGATGTTGCTGTTTTCCCTGGTTGCCAAATCGATCGTGTACGCTACCGACAACGGAGCCGATGTGATTAGCATGAGTTTCGGGGGCTGGTTTCCATCGGACGTCGTCTGGGATGCTCTGAAGTATGCCCGCGCTCACAATGTTGTACTCGTGTCCTCGGCCGGCAACAGTGGGTGTTATTGCGGAAGCTTTCCGGCTGTTCACGAGGAGGTTTTCAGCGTCTCGGCTTCCAATGACTCTGATCATGTGACCAGCTGGTCGTCATATAATGATTCGGTCGACGTCTGCGCGCCGGGGCAGTCGATTCTGTCTCTACGAGCGACCGGTACGGACATGTATGCCGCTTATGACGAACCGGATGTGCATGTCATCGATGAATACTACTATCTGGCCTCCGGCACCAGTATGTCCTGTCCCTACACAGCGGCAGTAGCAGCCTATTTGCGGGCGGTGTCGGCCGGTCTTACGGTGGAGAAAGTTCTGGATATAATAGGCTCCACGGCTGACGACATTATTGATCCGTACGGCTTGGGGGAAAGTTTTCCGGGCAAGGACATCTACACCGGCTTTGGCCGGATTAACGTGGCCGGCGCCCTGGCGGCGCGGCCGCTGGTGCGGGCGGTGATTGAATCACCGGCGAATTTCAATGTTCTCTCCGGAACGGTAGATATTACCGGCAGCGCGGACGGCGCTGAGTTTACCAACTATGTGGTGGAATACGGTGTTGGTGACGTTCCCGAAAGCTGGATCGAGATTGCCAGTTCGACATCGCCGGTAACGGACGGGTTTTTGGGGACCTGGTATACATCGGCACTGCAGGGTCGCTACACCGTTCGGCTGCGAGTGGGTGATTTCAATGTCGATGCGGTGCACGTGTATGTGGCCAATAATGTAGTGGCGGAGATTACCAGTCCAACCGAGGCCGATACCTCCTCGGGGCTGGTCGATATCACCGGCACCGCCGCCTGCCCGGATTTCAGCCATATCCTGCTTGAAGTGGGGCCGGGTGAACTGCCCGAGTCCTGGGACACTGTTGCCATCGTCACCATTCCGGCCGACAACGAGATGATCTATTCGTGGAAGACCGGGACCATCGAGGATGGCCAATATACCCTGAGAATGACCGTATTCTCTTCCGCCGGGGTGGAAGCTACTGATGAGGTGACATTTCAAATTCTGTCACCGTTTGCAGGTGAATATGGCTGGAGTGTCGTGCTCGATGGAAAGACCGGTCCTTTTGCCAACTACGGTGACTTTGATGGTGACGGCCTCAACGAGGTCATTGTCAATACCGATGAAGGCATTCAATTTTTCAATATGGACGGAACGCCCAAACTGACCGGTGTTCCTGTATTTCCGGCGGACAAGTATGTACCAATGGTTGCCGTGGGCGAACTTGATGGCGACGGTGTGGATGATATTGTCGCGATTGGCTACTGGAACAAGACCCTGTACGGTTTTCCATCATCGGCGCCCGCGTTCGAAGTTCTGCTCGACCCCTGGCCGCTGGCCACCTTCACACATGACGAACTCTCTCTGAAGGATATCGATAATGACGGCCTTGACGAAATCCACTATAATGCCTCAGGAATAGTGGGGGGGTCGTCGAATCGCTACTTTATGTACAGGCATGACGGAACCTCGTGGGGGCACGGCTTTCCGCTTGATAGCAACTACGCGCCGTGTTTTTCGGCCGACCTGGACGGTGATCTGATCGATGAAATCTATTGCTACAATGACTCCAGTCACTTCCTGGTTGCCTTTGATACCGTCGGGCAGGCCCACGACTCCATCCTTATCGAGATCAATGGATTGCCCCTAGTCCTTGGACTCATAAGCATGCACGCGGTGGATATCGACCTCGATGAAAAGTACGAACTTGTAGTCATGGGTTGGTCGATGGCTGACCCCTATGACTGGAGTACGTACAGCACCCACACCCTGTATGCTTTTGACGAAGGACTGGTAATGAAAGATAGCTGGCCGCGCGATACCGAACAGCCCGGTCAGTTTACGATTCGGGCTCCGGTCTTCGTAGATCTCGATAGCGACGGAACGCTGGAGTATGTACTCATTAAGGGTGACATGTCATCGGTGGCCATTTATGCCTGGCATATCGACGGGACCCCGTATCTGGGCGATGTTGGTTCGGACGGCTACTTTGCCTCGCTGCCCAACCCGGGCGGTATACACGGTGCGACTTTCGTGGACGTCGATGATGATTACTCGCTGGACTTGCTGACGGGAGCATCGCAGGATTTGTGGATGACCTACGTGGTGGAAAGGATCGCGGCATTCAATTCAGAAGGTGAACTTCTGCAAGGTTACCCGATTGTAGTGTGCGGCGATGTCACCGGCAAAGGGTCGTCAGGCGGCTGCCCTGTGTCAGGTGATCTCAACGGTGACGGCGCTTTTGATTTCATTTACACCTGGTGCGATCAACTGTTCTTCGCCAATTTCCCCCAGTTTCGATTCAATCCGAATTATTCGCCATACCCGATGGTGCGTTACAACCGACGGCTGAATTACACCGCGCCGCTGGCCAGTGAGTTTACGGTCGTGTGCGGTGACATGAACGGCTCCGGAGGATTGGCCAATATATCGGATATCACTTTCTACGTTGATTACATGTTCGATTACGGTCCCCCGCCGCCGTATCCGGACATGGCCGATGTAGACGGGTCAGGGCGGCTGGATATCTCGGATCTGACCTATATGGTTGATTTCATGTTCGGCGGCGGACCGGCCCCGAACTGTCCGTAGCACAGAAGCTTGCCGGTTAGGTAAGACATATGAAAACGGCCACCTCATATTCAATGTGGGTGGCCGTTGCTCATGCTAAGAGATGCTCAAAAGCGCCCTGACGTATCCGGTGGGCGATCAATAAGAGTATTCCAACGCCGGATACTCAATGCCGGCGTCCTGTCCTTGACGGCGGAGTTCAGGCCCGACAGCAGTATTTGTCCGGCTCAAGGTGCAGACAGTCTTACGGCCCGGCTCCAGTAAGCACCGATTGACAGAAAAAGGTTATCAGGCCTCTTGCCCGGTCTGGGGCTTATGCTTATCATGTAAGTCCCAAAAACCAGGCATGAGGCCTGTTTTATTTGGTGAAGTTTTTACTCGTATACAAATCGCCTTAGCTTTTTTGGAGGTTATGATGAGTTTATTTCGAGTTCCCACTCCCAGGAATGAACCGATTCTGAGTTACGCGCCGGGCAGTCCGGAAAGAGCGGATGTTGACAAAGCTCTGGCGGATCTCAAGAACCAGCAGCTGGAGATTCCGATAGTCATCAACGGTCAGGAACTCAAGACCGGTAAAAAGATCGAGATAACGGCTCCCCACGACCACAGCCTGAAGCTTGGTTACTATCACCAGGGGGGCGAAAAGGAAGTGCAGTTGGCGGTTGACTCCGCTCTGGAAGCTTCCAGGACCTGGTCGATGACCCCCTGGGAACATCGCGCGGCCATCTTCCTGAAAGCGGCCGAACTTTTGGCCGGTCCGTATCGCGCCAAGGTTAACGCCGCCTGCATGCTGGCGCACTCGAAAAACGTTTTTCAGGCGGAGATCGATGCTGTGTGCGAACTGGTCGATTTCTTCCGTTTCAACGCCTTTTACATGCAGCAGATATACGAAATCCAGCCGGGCAACGCTCCACAGATCTGGGACCGCCTGGACCATCGGGCGCTCGAAGGATTCGTCTTTGCCGTGACGCCGTTCAATTTTGTTTCGATCAATGGCAACCTGCCCAGTGCGCCGGCGATGATGGGTAACGTGGTTGTCTGGAAGCCGGCTTCGACCGCCGCCTACACTTCGCATTTCCTAATGGAGATTTTCCGCAAGGCCGGACTCCCGGCGGGCGTGATCAACATGATCTTCGCGCGCGGTGCGGCTATCGGTGACACGGTACTGCGCAACAAGCACCTGGCCGGAATCCACTTCACCGGTTCGACCGCGGTCTTCCAGAACATGTGGCGCACGGTGGGCGGAAATATCGCCAACTACCGGGCCTACCCGCGCATTGTCGGTGAGACCGGCGGCAAAGACTTTATCGTAGCGCACCCTTCGGCCGACGTGGACGAACTGACGACGGCAATGGTTCGCGGCGCGTTCGAGTTCCAGGGGCAGAAATGCTCTGCGGCCTCACGTTGCTATATTCCCAAATCACTCTGGCCGGCCACCAAAGAAAAACTGGTCGCCCAGGTCAAGGGACTGAAAATGGGTTCGCCGGAAGACCACACCAATTTCGTCAATGCCGTCATTGATGAAGCCGCTTTCACGTCGATCACCGGCTATATCGATTACGCCAAGACCTGCGATACTTGTGAGACCATCGTCGGCGGCAACTACGACAAGAGCAAAGGTTATTTCATCGAGCCGACCGTCGTTGTCTCCACCGACCCGCACTGCAAGCTGATCGAGGAAGAGATATTTGGCCCGGTCCTGACGGTTTATGTTTACGAGGATGAGGAATTCGCCAAGACGCTGCACCTGGTCGACACGACCTCACCGTACGCGCTCACCGGGGCGATCTTCAGCGTCGACCGCAAGGCGGTTGAACTGGCCGAGCGAACTTTGCGTCACGCGGCCGGCAATTTCTATATCAACGATAAACCGACCGGTGCCGTCGTGGGACAGCAGCCGTTCGGCGGTGGACGTGCTTCGGGAACCAACGACAAAGCCGGCGGCATTCAGAACATGCTGAGGTGGACATCCCCCCGATCCATCAAGGAAACCTTCGTTCCTCCAAAGGACTATCGTTATCCGTTTATGGGATAGTCCCGAGAGGTTAAGTCCTCTTTAGAAAGAACCTTGAAACCGCCGGGCCTAAAGCTCGGCGGTTTCAATTAACCGCTAAGTGGTTGATTGTCAATAGCTTCGCCTGCAAGCGATGAAACAGAGCCGTCGGGGCGATTGCCGATTGTCAAGTTCTGCCATCGAAATTCCGTTATATAGATATAGTATGAGTAATAATTCCCCTGAAAAAATCGGGCCGTATAGTATCATCGACAAGCTTGGGGAAGGACCCAACGGCGAGGTCTTCAAAGCCTGGGACGAAGGTCAACAGCGGACTATCGCTGTGAAGCGGCTGCGAGTGGAATTGACGGCAAGTTCGACGTTTCAGAACCAGTCAATGAAGACAATCGAGCTGATTCGCGAGATCGAAAGCCCGCACATCGGTACTACTGCGACTGTGGGGGAAATCAGCGGCCACCTGGTGCTGACGGGTGACTATATCGATGGTTCTACGCTGGACGAGGTTGCTGTCAAACTGATCGACAACACCCGGTTTCTGCTTCTGGCCGAAAAAATTGTCGATGGCTTGAAGGAGATACATGATTTGAAGTTGGTGCATGGCAATCTGAAGCCGTCCAATATCATGTTTGGCGACAATGACAGCGTGCGTCTGATTGATTACGGTTTCCCGATTCACTTTGACCTGGAACAATTGCCTGATGGGGAATTGGGCGATGGCTCCATGCAGTATCTGGCGCCGGAGATTCTCAACGGCGAGCCGCCGACACGAGCCACCGACCTCTATTCGCTCGGTGTGATGCTATACTTTTTGGCGGCCGGGCACCTTCCGTTTACAGCCAAAACCAATCGGCAGATGATCAGTACTATTCTCTTTACTTCTCCTGATTTCAAGCAACTCGAAAAACGAGGCATTCCCGGAGATACCATTTTGCTTATCGGTAAACTGTTATCTAAGAAACCGGATGATCGCTTTGACAGTGCCGGGGAACTTCTGATTACCATCAACGAAATGACCCGGTTCAATAAAGAGATGAAAGGCAAGAGCGAACCAATCCTTCGCCGCCATCTTTCACCCCGCTCCTACCTGGTCGTATCGGCTATCACGGTGGTGATTATCCTGCTGTGGTATATCGTCTCCACGAGTCTGCGATAGACCTCTCTGAAAAAATCATCAGCCTAAAATTGCGTCAAAAGCAGTGGCGTGCAAACCTCTTTTCACTATCTGAAATCAACAGTGGCAATGGTGGCAAATGAGGACTTGCCGGTTTATTTTCCCCTTGCGCAATTTGGAATGGGTGCTATATTGAAAGTAGACAATGTGTTCCGGGCAGGCCACTGCTGATAGACTGACCGTAATAAATACAACGGCGTGTTGCACGACATTGCTATCGTCGACGTCTATTGATACTACAAGTACGATCTCTGGCTTTCCCGAGTGACAGCGACCTGAGGGAGAGGAAATGTCGGTTATGAGACATTGTTGTCACTAAACGGAGATAGGTACTATCCTGAATGGAGGGGACTCTAATGAAATCTCTAATTTCAATGTTGGGGCTGGTCTGCATGCTGTTGGCGATCATAATGCCGACATTCGGGCAGGCCCGCACGGCCCTTGAGGTCAAGGCGGTAGAGGAGGGGCGGGCCGCCACGAGTGCTGTTTTTCCCAACCATGATTACGCGGTGCACCAAGTGGGGGAAATGCAACTCTATATTACGAACTTCGGCATTTTTGGGAGAGGTCTGGCTACATCCATAGATGATCCTCCGGTGCCACCTTCCTGTGAGTATCCCAAAGGTTCCAACAGTTGTTACCTGTTTGGAGGCGCTTTCTGGGTGGGAGCTGTCGTGGGGCAGGATACGCTGGTGTCGGTAGGCCACGACGGATGGTCAAATTTGCAGGAGATGTATCCCGATGAGTTTCCCGGCGGGGGACTTATTCACCGGTCGCTCAACGACCCGTTGACGCCTGATGCTGTTTCTGAAGAGGACATTATCGGTATCTATTACGATACGCTCGTTACGACCACCAATATTGATGAGATCGAAGGGCGATGGCACCGTCCACTCGGTATCCGCATCACTCAGAACTCATATGCCTGGTCGTATCCACACACCGATGACTTCGTGCTGTTTGACATGCACATAGAGAACATCGGGGTTGAGGAGTTGCACGATGTCTATATCGGTATTTATGTGGATGGCGACGTCGGCGCCGAACCGATAGATGCCAACTGGGGCTATAGCGATGATATCTGCGGCTTTCTCCGCGCGGTGCCGATACAACACGGTAGCTGCACTTTTATGGATACGGTCAACCTGGCTTGGTTAGCCGACAACAATGGCGACCCATATAGCGGTGTGTATGAAGCCCAGTCAGTGCCGCACGTGACCGCTACCAGTTTGCTTCGTACACCCTCGCCGGAGACGAATATCTCATTCAACTGGTGGCTCAGCAACGCTACCCCATCGCTGGATTTCGGCCCACGCGAGCGGGCATATACGGGTGCGTGGGAAGAGCCGTTTCGTGATTTCACTACCGGTGGTCTGGGCACACCTTCCGGCGACAGGAATAAGTATTACATCATGAGGAACCGCGAATTCGATTATGATCAGATCTGGACGGCCGCGATCGGACCGGACGATCCGCTCTGGCTCTATCCACCCCAGTCGCAAGCGTTGAACTTCTCCGATGGCTATGATACACGCTACTTGCTGTCGTTTGGGCCGTTCGATATCTCCCCGGGGCAATCACAGCCGCTATCGTTTGCGTACGTGGGCGGAAAGAATCTGCATACCAATCCGGATAACCTTGATAACCTCAGTTGGGCCAATTACGATCCTAATGAGTATTATTGGAATCTGGATTTTTCCGACCTCGTGAACAATCGGCGCTGGGCGTCGTGGGTGTATGATACGCCGGGATATGACACCGATGGCGACGGCTATGCCGGGAAAATGCGGACGTGTTGCACCGGTCCGAGCGACTGCGAGCAATATTATTACGAAGGTGACGGCGTTCCGGATTTCAAGGCCTCTTTTCCGCCGCAGGCTCCTATGATGAGAGCTGAAGAAATCGGCGGCGGCCGCGTGATGGTGAAATGGAATGGTCTTTATAGCGAGACGACGCCGGATATGCTGACCAAAGCACTCGATTTTGAAGGTTACAATGTCTATTTCGGTCTTGATGACGGCCCATCCAGTCTGGCGCTTCTGGCTGCATATGATTTGGAGAATTTCACCAAGTTCGTCTGGGTGGTGGATGTTCTCAACCCGAATGGGGTCTGGCGCGCGTACGATAATCCGTATCTGACCCGCGAGCTAAGGTGCTTGTATGCGAGTTCGTGCGACGATGTGTCGTTTGTCCCGCAGGATTACACCGCGGACGACCCGCTGGCGTTTGGTGATTCGCTGTTTTATTTCGCGCCGGTGGGGGCCAACGCCTCGGAGTTTGGCGTGACCACACCTATTGAGAAAACTTATCCCGACCAGTCGTATCCCTCGACACTGAACCCGGCCGAGGCTGATTCCTCGGAACTGACCGAGGATGGTCATTTCAAGTATTTCGAATACGAACTGTCCGTTTCTGATCTTATCCCCGGAGTGACCTACTGTTATGGTGTGACTGCGACGGATTTCGGTTTTCCGCAAGCAGGCGTGGCGCCATTTGAGTCCTCAGTTGATATGACTTTGATCTGCATGGCGACATCGGGCGGGTGCTGTATCGGACAGCGCGGTAATGTTGACGGTTCACTGGATGAAGCGGCCGATATAAGCGATCTCGTTGGTCTTGTCAGTTATGTGTTCTACGAGGGTGACCGGCCGGGATGTGAGGCCGAAGCCGACCTGAACGATGACAATAATATTGATCTGGTCGACATTGTGATTCTCGTGGACTATTTCTTCAGGGGCGGCCCACCGCCGATAGCCTGTCCGTAAGAGATGTGCTGGAGACTTTGCACGATTCTATCACGGCCTGCGTCCATACACAGCACGGGGTAATCACTGTCTTTTTCGAGTGACAGCGCACTCAGGGGAGGAGATGTTGATAATCAGGCGTATATATCTATTGTCGATCACGCTGCTTGTTGTCTGCCTGTTGGTACAGCCGACAGTCTCGGACGATGTCAGTGATACCCTCGACGGTTGTGAGTTCGTGTGGCCGACCGGTTATGGTGTGCATCAGACCGGACAGATCAATGCGACTTTTGACTGCTACGGTCGTTTCGACTCCGATTTTCATTTCTATCCCTATGTTGACTGTTGGCCGAATGTCAATTTTGAGACCCCCCCGGGCAGTGACCTGATATACCTGTGGAGCGGCAGTCTCTGGATAGGTGGTATTGTCGGCGATGACACCCTGGTGTCAACCGGGATTGATGGTTTCTCGGTTCCGGACTTCGATGGTACCGAGCTTCGCCCGGACGGCGAACGGCCATCGGTGACGAGAATTGACTATCCGACTGATATGTCGCTGAGGGCGGAATTCAGTGATACATCCAGCGCCGTAATCAGCCGCGATCCGGCAACGTTCCGGCGGCACACACCGCTGCCCATCAAGGTTGTCCACCGCTCCCATACTATCCATCATGCCCCCTTCGACAAGGTTATCCTGTATGACGTGGTGGTTACGAATGTCGGAGATCAAACAATAACCGGTGGCTGTCTGGGTGTGTTCCTCGACTGCGATATCATGTATGACGATTATCAGAACTATTGGGGAGCCAAAGATGACCTGGCCGGATCGCTTCGCGAGCATGGCCTCGCCTATGCCATCGACAACGACGGGGACCCTATTGATGGTCGGTTTGTGGGCACCAGCCCTGACAGGGCGATTGGGCTGAAATTTCTGAAGACATCGTTTGTTCCCAGAGATACGTGCTTTAATTGGTGGCAGTCTTCGACTGTGTGGCTGTACGATTTCGGTCCGCGCCGTGGGGACACCGTTTTTCATGAGTTCTCGACCACCATGTTGGGTACTCCCTATGGTGATATTGACAAGTACCAAGTGATGAGTTTCCCGGAATGGGACTATGATCAGGTCTTCACCGCGGCCATAGACTCGACCGATCCCATCTGGCTGTACCCGGAGCTGAGCACGCATAAGGCCCTAAGCGCAGGGGGAGACACACGGTTTCTGTTTTCGGTAGGTCCTTTTGACCTCGAGCCTGATTCGAGCATACGGGTTCTTTACTGTATGCTTACCGGGGAATTTGTTCACTATTATGCGGACAATTTCAGAGAGAACCTTTTTTATGAGATAATCCCGGAATGGTATCTCTATAACCTTAATTTCTCAGATATTCTGAGCGCCGCATACTGGGCCGGTGTTTTTGCCGACAGCATGTTGCATCCGGCCTACGCGCCGACCGGACTTAAAACACTCTATTCAAGTCCGGACTCTACCATGATCGAGTGGGACCCGTGGGTGTTTGATGATGTGGAGGGATACGACATTTATCTTGGCGAAGTCCCGGCGGATTCGCTTCCATATCCGGGGCTGGCGCCACCGTGGCCGGTTGACTGCCCGTTCGAAGACCCGGTGAGTGTCGGTCTCACGCGCCAATATGCTCTCAAGGACATGGACTATGACAAGGTTTACCAGGTGGGCGTAGCCAACCGAATGGCCGACGGTAGCGGACAGATCTGTGATCCGGTGAAAATCATCCGTCGTCAGCATTGTCCGCCGCCGGTGGTAACCTCCGATATCGTGTTTTTTGACGATACCCGTCCGGTAAGGCTGATGTGGTGTGACTCCACCCACGAGAATGTCGACCACTACAACATTTACAGATTCGATGATGTCGGTACTGCCTTGGCCGCGTACCACCCGTTTTATGATACCCGTGATCTCTCCGACGAAATGACTCCCAAAGACTCGTTTGTCGTTGAAGGGCAGACATACTATTACTATGTCATGGACGTCTATGCCCGGTGTGATTCGGGGATAACGACGTTCGATGACTTATCCTGCGTGGAAGGAATGACGTATGTCATCTCTTCGGTTAACAAGGCCGGTTTTGAGTCTAACCTCTCGACCGCCATCGAGTCTTTCCGAATTAGGCCGCGAGAGAAAGATATCCTGGTTATGACCAACTCCGACCTGCCGTGGGCAAACTTCGTCATCTTTGATACCCTGAAGTCATTCTATGATTCGGTGCTGTGCGGTTTGGGTGCATCGTACGACTATGACATCTATAATTATTTTGACACGGTCAAGGTACACGGAAAGAACCCGATTGACTGGCGCCAGTTACTTCCTTACCGAGTGGTGATAGTCGATGACGGCCTGGCCGAGCGCATCTTAACCGATCAGTACGAGGACAGCGCCTTCGGTTTCACGCGTTACCTGAACACCGGTGGGCGGCTGGTCTATTTTGGCGGCATGAATGGACTGACCGGGATGACGCTATCCCACGATTCAGCCCATATCGCATTAGATCACTGGTTTCTGCAGAGGTTCTTCGCCGCCGATTCGGAGTTCTACGTCAGCATGGCCTTCTTTATTCTAAACAACCTGCCGCTCGTTGATGATATGTTCGCCTTCACGCGGGCGGAGGCCGCGCTGGAGGGTTTCGAGGATCTTGACTATGATACATCACGATATCCATTCTATATGATAGCCACAGATTACTGGCCGCCAGAGACGGGCCCGGCCGTGGCAACTTTCCGCTTGAGTGCCGATGCCGAATTGTTGTATCGCTTTCGATCAAGAAATCCCACCTTGTCCTGTCTGGAGGGACAACCTGTTGGATTGCGATCACATCGGGACGGAGCGGAAACATACCTTTTCGGCTTTCACCTGTGGTACATGAATCCAGCGCAGGCTCGACGGCTCATCGATGCTATCATGGTTTCGTCCGATTGCTGTCTGGCCAGGGGGGATTTCAATCACAGTGGAGGCAACCCTCCGGTCGATATCACGGACCTCACCGGCTATATCATTTTCCTGTTTGGTGACGGGCCTCCCCCGCATTGCCCGGAAGAGGCTGATATCAATGGCGACGGGCTGGCGGACATTATCGACCTGACCTTTCTGGCGGATTTCATTTTCAAGGGCGATATATCGATGCCGGCCTGTCCGTAAGGACTTTTGGGGACCGCTAGAGAAAAATGTGAATACTTGATCGCGTCTAGTTTGATTACTACTTTACAAGGTGGGTACACTACCCTATAATGAGGTGTGGCGGAGGGGTACAGTAGGAGTCCGTCTGGTGGGAGTGTGTTGCCGTCTGAAGCGTGTTGTATTTTCAATTATATAGCATAGACATTGTAACGGATTGGGGGAAAAAGAATTATGGCAAAGCCCAGAGTCTTCATCAGTTCAACATTCTACGATTTCAGAAACGTCCGCGAGGATCTGGAGCGCTTCATCCTCAGTTTGGGCTACGAAACAGCAAGACACGAGGCGGGGGACATACCTTATGGTAAAGACAAGCCACGTGAAGAATACGCATACCGGGAGGTGGATTTATGTGACATCCTTGTCTGTATAATCGGTGGTCGATATGGTACAGAATCATCTACGAATGTCGGTTCCATCACCCATAATGAACTTCGCCACGCTCTTCAAAAGTCGGTGCAGGTATATATCTTTGTTGAGCGGAATGTGCTTTCAGAGTACCAGACGTACCTTAAGAATAAGGGGAATGAAGGCATAGAATACGCGTCCGTGGATAATATCAAGATCTATGAGTTTCTAGAAGAGATACACAAACTTCCGAAGAATAATACTATCACGGCCTTTTCAACTACTTCGGATATATGCAGTTTCCTCCAAGGTCAGTGGGCGGGGCTGTTCCAGCGCTACTTGCAACAAGATAAGCGTCTTTCGGAGGTTCA
>SWCC01017936.1_pt1 | contig 12765 bp, 18 predicted proteins | sample 4692971 | NCBI WGS metagenome assembly SWCC01 (sample SAMN10267277, study PRJNA491770) | bioreactor metagenome | isolation source: DHS bioreactor inoculated with subseafloor sediment | place: Japan: off Shimokita Peninsula | collected 2006-08 | reverse complement strand
CCACACATCCTGGTGCGCTTCATGGCCGCCGACTCGATCAAGACCATCCCCAACGCTCGCCGCATCGGCATGACCTGGATGATCCTGACCCTGGCTGGCGCCGTCGCGGTGGGCTTCCTCGGCATCGCCTACTTCGCCGACCATCCGGAGCAGGCTGGTGCGGTCAGCCAGAACGGCGAGCGGGTGTTCATGGAGCTGGTGAAAATCCTGTTCAACCCCTGGGTTGCGGGCATCATCCTCTCCGGTGTTCTGGCAGCGGTTATGAGCACCCTCAGCGCGCAGCTGCTGGTCAGCTCCAGTGCGCTGACGCAGGACTTCTACAAGGCCATGCTGCGCAAGAACGCCTCGCAGACCGAGCTGGTCTGGGTCGGCCGCGGCATGGTGTTGTTGATCGCACTGATCGCCATCGGCATCGCCTCCAACCCGGAGAGCAAGGTGCTGGGCCTGGTGTCGTACGCGTGGGCCGGCTTCGGCGCGGCGTTCGGTCCGGTGGTGCTGATCTCGCTGCTGTGGAAGCGCATGACCCGCAACGGCGCGCTGGTCGGCATGCTGGTCGGTGCGGTCACCGTGGTGGTATGGAAGGAATTCATCGGTCTGGGCCTGTACGAGATCATCCCTGGCTTCATCCTCGCCAGCATCGCCATCTTCGTGGTGAGCAAGCTGGGCGCCGAGCCGGCCCCGAGCATCGTCAAGCGCTTCGAGGAAGCCGACGCGGATTATCACGCCGGTTGATCAGACAGTGCAGGTCGAGCGTGGCTGCTCGACCTGCACGGCGCCTTCGCCAGTCCGCTCAGCGCATCGTCTCTACTTGGCTACCTCTTCGGCCGCCAGGCTTCAATCCGTCACTTCCGAAAGGTCGATCCGCCGCCAGCGCGCTTCCGCGAAGCTGTACACGGCGAAGGCGAGCATGCCGACACCAATCGCCAGCAGTAGCACCCCGCCTGCAGGCAGACCCTGCAGGGCTTCCAGTGCTTCCTTGAGGCCCGGTGGATCAGTGGGCTCGTAGCGGCTGCCACCCATGAACAGCAGCCCGGCGATGATCAGGAATGAACAGCCCCGGGCAGCCAGCCCAACACGGGAAACGGGACTGACCAGGCGCATGGTGCGTTCATCGCACTGGAAGTAGCGTTCGAAATGCGCGCGCCAGGCCTTGATCAGGTGCGCAATGCCAACCCCCAGTGGAATAAGCGCGATCGTCCAGATCAGCCAGTGGGAATGCTCCAGGCCCAGCAGGCGCATCAGGCTATCGGTCTTGTCACTGCCAGAGCCGCCGCCACCCTCGGAGAAACGATCCAGCCCGCTCACCAACAGGCTCAGGGTGAACAGCGCGAGCAGCAGGTTGACTATGCCGCTGCTCACCAGGCCAGTACGTACCAATACGCCCTTGGCGTCGTGACCGTGCCTATCGGTATCGCCGATACCCTGAGTCAATCGCCAGGCCACATGCGCGAGCAGGCCGATCACCACCAGCCAGAGCAGCATGCTCCCGAAGGGTTGCCCGAGCAGCTGCTGGACTGCGCCTTTGGTATCTACAGTCTTTCCTGCGCCGATCGCGGCCATGATCGCGAAAAATCCAATGATCACGTACACCACGCCTCGTGCCGCATAGCCGCTGCGTGCCAGCCAGATCACCCCGCGGGTTACGTTCATCCACCATCCTCCATTGCGCCAAGAGAGAGTGGCGCCGTCTCGGCCGCCTGTTCAGTAGACGTCCGGCGCGCGGCTCGGTTCGGATATGGGTTCGCTCGCTACGGCCATGATGATCCGGGAGTGCTGACACCGGCCCTGCGCCGGTGCTGGCGATTATCGGTCGCTGTGCCGATAATCGCCCGAACTGCCAGCTCAGAGTTACTGCCATGACTGACGACCAGCGCGTCCACTTTCCACCGATGGCACCACCCATCATCGCCTCGCCAGCCAAGCGTATAGACGCACTGACAGGTGATCCCAATTTCATGACGTCCTTGGCACGTGGCCTGGCGGTGATCCATGCGTTTCAGGAGCGCAAGCGCCACCTCACCATCGCGCAGATCAGCCATCGCACCGAGATTCCCCGGGCAGCCGTGCGCCGCTGCCTGCACACGCTGATGAAACTGGGTTACGTCACCACCGATGGACGTACCTACTCGCTGCTGCCGAAGGTACTGACGCTTGGCCACGCCTATCTGTCGTCGACCCCGCTGGCGGTGACCGCGCAACCGATCCTCGACCGGCTCAGCGAGCAGCTGCACGAGGCCTGCTCGATGGCGACGCTGGAGGGCGACGAGGTGCTTTACGTGGCGCGCTCGGCGACGCCGCAACGGCTGATCTCGGTGGATCTGTCGGTGGGCAGCCGGCTGCCGGCCTACTGTACGTCCATGGGCCGCATCCTCCTGGCGGCGCTGGATGACGCGGCGCTGGACGACTATCTCGCCCGCGCCGACCTGCAGATCAAGACCAGTCGCACTTTGCATACACCGGAAGCGCTGCGCAGCAGCATCGACGATATCCGTCGTCAGGGCTGGGTCATCATCGATCAAGAGCTGGAAGTAGGATTGCGCTCGCTGGCAGTGCCGCTCAAGGACTCCGCCGGCCAGGTTCTGGCTGCGCTCAACGTTGGTACCCATGCCGGACGCGTTTCGCGCCAAGAGCTGGAAACCCGCTTCCTGCCGGTGCTATTGGAGGCCAGTCGTGAACTCAGCACGCGGTTGTTCCATTGACCGCGAAGGTGGCTAGGCCTTGTTTCATGGCTGTCTCGGACGATTGGCGCGCCTACGAAACGCGCGCCGGTACCTTTCTGCCGGGGCCGTTTCACCTATTGGCGTAGCGTTCGAAGTTGGTAAGGTATCCGTTCGATAATCGAACGGTATGTCGATTATCGGATTGTGGCGCCGTGGTCGGATCGTTAACGTTTTCCCCAACGCAATCAGCGTACTGAAAACAACTCGAGATCCGACTCATGGCTGAATTTCTCTCGCTCCGCGACGCCGTCGAGCGCTTCGTCCAGAACGGCGACACCATCGCGCTGGAAGGCTTTACTCACCTGATCCCCACGGCTGCCGCCCATGAGATCGTCCGCCAGAACAAGCAGGACCTGACGCTGGTGCGCATGACGCCCGACCTGGTTTATGACCTGCTTATCGGCGCCGGCTGTGCGAAGAAATTGATCTTTTCCTGGGGTGGCAATCCTGGTGTCGGTTCGCTGCATCGCCTGCGCGATGCGGTGGAGAAGGGCTGGCCGCAGGCCCTCGAGATCGAGGAACACAGCCACGCGGATCTCGCCAATGCCTATGTCGCCGGCGCGTCCGGTCTGCCGTTTGCGGTGCTGCGTGCCTACGCCGGCTCCGATCTGCCAAAGGTCAACCCGCTGATCAAGTCGGTTACCTGTCCCTTCACCGGTGAGGTGCTGGCCGCCGTGCCGAGCGTGCGTCCGGACGTCACCGTCATCCATGCGCAGAGGGCTGATCGCAAGGGCAACGTGCTGATTCGCGGCATCCTCGGCGTGCAGAAGGAAGCGGCATTGGCGGCGAAGCGGTGCATCGTCACCGTCGAGGAAATCGTCGACGACCTCGAAGCGCCGATGAATGCCTGCGTGCTGCCGACCTGGGCTCTGACCGCCGTGTGCCTGGTGCCAGGCGGCGCTCACCCGTCCTACGCGCATGGTTACTACGAGCGCGACAACCGTTTCTACCAGGCTTGGGACCCGATCGCCCGTGACCGCGACGCGTTCACCGCCTGGATTGATACCTATATTCGCGGCACCACCGATTTCGCCGCCTACCGCGCGAAGATTGCCCAGCAGCAGGAGGCCAACTGATGAGCGCTCATCTCAGCAATGACTACAGCACCAACGAAATGATGACGGTGGCCGCGGCGCGCAATCTGGGCAACGGCAGCGTGTGTTTCGTCGGCATCGGCCTGCCGTCCAAGGCCGCCAATCTGGCCCGCCTGACCCATGCACCGGAAGTGGTGCTGATCTACGAGTCCGGCCCGATCGGCGCCAAGCCGTCGGTGCTGCCACTGTCCATCGGCGATGGCGAACTGGCCGAAACCGCCGACACCGTGGTTCCTACCGGCGAAATCTTTCGCTACTGGCTGCAGGGCGGGCGCATCGACGTCGGCTTCCTCGGTGCTGCGCAGGTGGACAAGTACGGCAATATCAACACCACGGTGATCGGCGATTATCACAAGCCCAAGGTGCGCCTGCCGGGTGCCGGTGGTGCGCCGGAAATCGCCGGCAGTGCGAAGAAGGTGCTGATCATCCTCAAGCAGTCCCATCGCACCTTCGTCGAAAAGCTCGCCTTCATCACCTCGGTCGGGCATGGCGAGGGCGGTGAGCACCGCAAGCAGCTCGGTCTGCCAGGGGCAGGCCCGGTGGCGATCATCACCGATCTGTGCATCATGGAGCCGGAAGAAGGCACCAATGAATTCGTGGTCACTTCGCTGCACCCGGGCGTTGCGCGTGAGCAGGTGATCGAGAACACCGGTTGGCAGATCCGCTTTGCCGACAATGTGGCCGTAACCGAGGCGCCACGTGCCGAGGAGCTGGAGGCGCTGCGCGCCCTGGAAGCACGCACGGCTGCTGCTCATGGTCAGTTGGGAGGTGAGGAATGAGTCGCGACGTATTTATCTGTGATGCCGTGCGCACGCCCATCGGCCGCTTCGGCGGTGCGCTGGCTGCAGTGCGCGCCGACGATCTGGCGGCGATTCCGCTGCGTGCATTGCTCGAGCGCAACCCGGGCCTTGACCCGGCAGCGGTCGATGAGGTCTTCATGGGCAGCGCCAACCAGGCCGGCGAGGATAACCGCAACGTCGCGCGCATGGCTTTGCTGCTTGCCGGTCTGCCGGAGACGGTTCCGGGCGTGACGCTCAACCGCCTCTGCGCCTCGGGCATGGACGCGGTCGGCACCGCCTTCCGTGCCATCGCCAGCGGCGAGCTGGAGCTGGCGATTGCCGGGGGCGTCGAGTCGATGTCCCGGGCGCCCTACGTGATGGGCAAGGCCGATACGGCCTTCGGTCGCACCCAGAAGATCGAGGACACCACCATCGGCTGGCGCTTTATCAACCCGAAGATGAAGGAGCTCTACGGCGTTGACGCCATGCCGCAGACGGCCGACAACGTCGCTGATGAATGGCAGGTCGGCCGTGCCGATCAGGATGCTTTTGCCCTGCGCAGCCAACAGCGAGCCGCGGCCGCGCAGCAAGCCGGCTTCTTTGACGAGGAAATCGCCCCGGTGGTGATCAGGGGCAAGAAAGGCGAAACGGTCGTCGACACTGACGAGCACCCGCGCGCCGACACCACCGCCGAGGCGCTGGCCAAGCTCAAGCCGGTCAACGGCCCGGACAAGACTGTCACCGCCGGCAACGCGTCGGGCGTCAACGATGGTGCTGCGGCAATGATTCTCGCCAGCGCCGAAGCCGTGCAGAAGTACGGACTGAAGCCGCGCGCCAAGGTGCTCGGCATGGCCAGCGCAGGCGTTGCGCCGCGCATCATGGGCTATGGTCCGGTGCCGGCAGTACGCAAGCTGTGTGAGCGGCTGAACATCGCGGTGAGTGATTTTGACGTGATCGAACTCAACGAAGCCTTTGCCGCGCAAGGGTTGGCCGTGACCCGCGACCTCGGCCTGCCCGACGACAGCCCGAAGGTGAATCCCAACGGCGGTGCCATCGCCCTCGGCCATCCACTAGGCATGAGCGGCGCGCGACTGGTGCTGACGGCAGTCCATCAATTGGAGAAAACCGGTGGCCGTCTCGGTCTGGCAACCATGTGCGTCGGCGTGGGGCAGGGGCTGGCGCTGGTCGTGGAGCGGGTCTGACAGCGAAGCAGTACCGGTTGCGCGCGGGAGCAGTTTCGCGCGCGGAGCCTCGAGCGCAAGCAGGTTGTAGCGGCAGCTGGGCCATATGCGCAGGCGGATTGAGCTCCACCCTCTCGACATGCGAGCGCGTATCAAGCTGCCTGCGTGATTGGCCCACACCTGGTGAGGCACGGCTCTTGAGAGAGCGGCCTGCCGAACATAACGCAAAGTGAGAAGAACAATGCCGAGCGTAAAACTGGCTGATGTCAGCCTGAACTATCGATTCGATGGCGCGGAAAATGCGCCCGTACTGGTGCTCTCCAATTCACTGGGCACCGACCTGCAGATGTGGGACGACCAGATTGCGGCGTTTGCCGAGCATTTTCGCGTGCTGCGCTATGACACTCGCGGACACGGCGGCTCCGGCGTGACGCCTGGTCCCTACAGCATCGAACAGCTGGGCCAGGATGTGCTCGGCATGCTCGATGCGTTCGGTATCGAGCGTTTTGCTTTCTGCGGTCTGTCCATGGGCGGGCTGATCGGGCAGTGGCTGGGCATCCACGCTGGCGAGCGCCTACAGCGTCTGGTGTTGTGCAACACCGGAGCAAAGATTGGCACTGATGACGTGTGGAACACGCGGATAGACAGCGTCCTGGCCGGCCGCGAACAGACCATGCGCGACATGCGTGATGCGTCCATCGCACGCTGGTTCACCGCAGATTTCGCTCAGGCCAACCCGGCGGTTGCGGCACGCATCACCGACATGATCGCCAGCACCTCACCGGACGGCTACGCCGCCAATTGCGCGGCGGTGCGCGACGCCGACTATCGTGAGCAGCTTGCCACGATCAAGACACCGACATTGATCGTTTGCGGCGCCAAGGACCCGGTGACGACCGTCGAGCACGGCGAGTTCATCCAGGCCAATATCCCCGGCGCCGAACTGGTCGCCTTCGAGGCTGCGCACCTATCCAACGTCGAAGCTGGCGATGCCTTTACACAGCGAGTGCTGACGTTCTTGCGCGGCTGAGTACGTTGATGGGCTAGCAAACTGACGATGAAGCCCCTTCGTAGCCGAACTCAGCCCATCCGCAGGCACAAATGAAAAGGCCCCGCGCATAAGCAGGGCCTTCGATGACTGGAGCGGGCGAAGGGAATCGAACCCTTTTGCTTAGTGTGTCGTTTCGGCTCAAAGCGTGTCGTTATGCGGTTTCCGGGCTAAACCGCCTGCTCGTTTCGTCGCTATTCGGCACAGTGTTTTCGACACTTTATCGACAGTCGCTTTGCCTAATAGCCGGTACCGGGTTGCTAGGCTTCAGGCTGGGTTGTCGCTTTTTCTAAGCTTCGCTTGATTTCATGTCTTATCAATAGATGCTGGTTGAAAAAAACGTATTCTCGTTTTGCTTCGGTTTGAATTAGCGTCAACTGTGAATTGCCTGATTTTAATAGAATATTTGCAGTGCCTGTGAATTGGCCGCTTTCAATGGCTACAGGTTGTTCGTTCTTTAGCTTATCGTATCGAAGGATTCCAGCGTAATAAGAAAACGCTAGTGTAATGGCAGTTCCAAAATAAATTGCTGCTTTAGTGGCTTGACGCCTATAGGCAATTCTTTTTTGATCTCGAAGGCGGCTAATTACTGTTGAGGGCGACCGAGCAAGAAACCCAAATTTAAGGGCAATGGCTGTGATTGCTACTAATAAGTATAACCAAGTAGTTTCGCCAACTCTTGTATACGTTAACTCTAGGTAGGAGAAGTTGAATAGGATTAGAAAAGTAAGTATCAGCATTGTGTAGTATGCTGGATTTTCGTACTTTATGGATTCTTTATATAGCTTTACTGCGGACCGGCTGAAGTGGCCCGGCCAGTGTTTTCTCAGTTGCAATGAGAATGCTGCTAGTGTGTGGCCTCCAGCAAAAAAAAGTTGAGATGCTATGAATGCTACGACCCTTGAGATCGTGTAGCAGAGCAAAAAATAAAATGAGAAAGTGGTAATAAATGCCGGAAAAAAATCAAGTGTAACTACGGACGCTATCTCAAACGGAACGCTCGACATGAAGCCAAAATAATGAGCGGATGCGAGGGAGAAAGCGACAAGTAATGGTTGGCCAATGGTCTTGATCAACTCCTTGTTTCGTTCAAATAGATCCGCAACATTAAACCCCGTAGGGGCGATTGTTTTATTGTTGGCGACCTTTCTTAGTCGGCTTAAGATGTCAGCTCTTCTATGTGGTCGCACTAAACTGTCCTAATTTACTTTCTAGGGAAGGTAGTTGTTTTCAGCGGCACACGCTGGTTCATACCGGCTGCACATCTTCTTAAACGCAACCTTCGCACCCTTACGGCAGTCACGGTAGACCAGGGAGCCGCGTTTGTAGTTTTGGCACACGCTGTTGTAGTCGATCTGGCCGTTAACCACTGTCCACTCAAACTGGCCGCTGATGCGCTGCTTGTTGTGGCCGTTCTCCCAGCTCCAGTCGCTGAGGTTAGTCTGGCGGGAAACTGAGCGCTTTTGCGTGCTGTTGATGGAGCTGGCAGCGTAGTAGCGGGCCGGGGGCGGCTGCATCGTGTTGGCGACGGGGCGGGGCGTGTAGTTGCTATCGTTGAACGATGTTTGGCGCTGCTGTAGAGCTCGGGCGGTGCCTTCTTCGAACCAGTCGATTTCTTCCTGGGTCAGCGGCCGCTGCTGGGATGCTGGTGCTTGTTCTGCTGCTGGGGATTCGTAGCTTGCAACGGAAGGCTGGCTAACCGGCTGCATGGGCTGCGCTGGCTCTTGGTTAAACCAAGGCTTGCCGCCGACATGGATGCCTTGCTTGATCTGGGTTACATCCAGCACAACCGGGTTGCCGAATGTGAATGCGAGTGCCGATAGCACCGCCGAACCGATACCCAGGATTGCCAGGAACCGCCAAGGGCTAGGTTTCTTTCTGTTACGTAGATATTCCGGTGCATCATCCCAATCTGATCTCATCACGCCTCCTTGCTCAGTGATCGGGGTTGTTAAATAAATCTGTCCCCTTTTTCTCCGTCCCCTTTTTCTCCTTTTTTAAACTACTAAATGCTCTTTATCTATTTTATCTTTGTAGGCGATATGTAACGTTTCTAAGTAGCAATGTCCAATGTTCGTAATCTCGAAGCTCACGTTGATCTTGCTTTCAGCAGGCTGCGATAGCCCGAAGGGCTTTACTTCAACCATTTCTATTTTTCGTTTCACGATTCTGTGTGCTACTAACTCGTCGCCCAAATGATCTGTAAGTGTATAGCTATTGTGGTGGGCGTGCATGAACATGTGTATCGTTGATAGTTTTATATAGTTCGTGAGCTGAATTTGGTCTTTAAATACGCCGTATTCAATATCTCCTTTGATTAGCCGTCGTAAGGATGTTCCTATGATTGCCGCTTTTTGATCTGACTCTGCGCTATCGATTGCGTCCAATATTTCCTCTAGAAACTCAGCCCTTTCCTCGTCAGACAGCCGTGCTGCAAAATTCGTCGAGTCCTCGTCATTTACGTCGTTGCTTGCAGCCTCAAGGAATGCGTTGACTTTTTTTCTTAACTTTACTTTTTTAAAGCTTTTAAATGTTTTGTATATTCCATGTGCTGTTGATATCACAGGAACTGAACTAAGCACTTCATTATCTAGGGAAGTATCAATCGCTAGCTCGGCGTATTCAGCGAGCGGGAAATCCTTAAATACTTTTATAATTGAGAGGGATTTTTCCTTATCCATTTGACGCCTCAAATACTATTCCATTAACGGGCATACCATCGCCTAGCTACTTCCGTTGTAATCGCTATCCCGCGTTTTGACTGGGCAAGTTTGAGTGTGCTTCTTCGTAGCCAGGGGATATCTGCCCTTTTGTGGGATCGACCTCACCCTTCCAAAGCCAAAGCTCATATTGAGGAAAGGCTTTCAGCAGCTCCTCCATATCTTCAATGCGGGCTTTCACCTTGCGATTTGTCGCTACGGTCTGCCATCGCTGTCGCTCAGTGATAGCGGTGGTTTCGGCTAGCTTGGTTGCGCCTAGGTGGCGAACAAGCGTTCTAAGCCGCTCTTCTATCATTCCTAAAAGCTCTAAAAAATGATGAATAATTTATTGATAAATAGTTCATCACTGATAGCATTTGCCTTGTGATAAATAATTCATCAGCGCTTGGGCGCTACTGCCACGAATAGTGACGGAACGAGCATGGAACTGGAAGAGCTAGAACCTTCAAAGCTGATCGCCCCACAGCAGGACGTGGAAACCGTTGAAGCCTGGGCGGAACGCAACGGCCTGACCTGCTCCATGGCTCGCGCCTGGGTCTACCGGGGCGTCCTCCCCACCGTAAAGCTCGGCAAGCGCCGCATGATTAACAGTGCGCTACTGCGTAGCTGGCTGCTGGAGCAGGAGTGGACCGCATGAATCCTCCTCTCTATACGCAAGCCGCATTCGCCGCTCTGGCCGGTGTGTCCGTCGATATGGTCGCTGGCTGGGTCAGGTCTGGCGCCGTCGAGAGCGTGAAGCTGGGCAAAACCCGTCTGGTGCGTTTTCCGGGGGTGTGCCAATGAGCTGCACACACCCGCAATTCAAGCTGCGCATGCCTGCTGCACTCCGCGCCCAGGTCGAACGGTCCGCTTGGGCTGCACGCCGCTCCCTGAACGCCGAAATCGTCATCCGCCTGGAAGCGTCCTTCGCCCAGGTTGCGCCCAGCACCAATGCACAGGAGCGCTCCGCATCCGCGCCGTCTACGGAAAGCCAGGGGAGGGGATGACCTATGCAGAAGCCGGCCAGCTATCAACGCCTTCCGCACGCCCAGGACTGCGACTGCTCTGTCTGCTGGTCCAGGCGCGAAACGGCGAAACCCGCTCCCTCCCGGTCCACACCATGCGCCCAATGCCGCCCCGCATATGCTCGGCCGATTCGCACACTGCAAATGGGCTGCGTCGGTGGAAACTGGAAGCCTCTGCTCTCGGACTGGAAAGTGGAACCGGCCTTTATCTGCGAGAAGCACACGCCACCCGAGCGCCCCGCGAAGTGGTGGAGCGTTATCTACGACTCGGGCAAGCCAACGCCCTTCGTCCCGATTCACGAACCGTTCGAGCTGGTGGGGTGATGGCATGAGACAGCCAACTGCTCTCGTAGCCTGCGAGTTTTCCGGGCGGGTTCGTGATGCGCTGACCCGCGCCGGGTTCTACGCCGTCAGCTGCGACCTGCTGCCATCCGAAACCGAAGGCGAGCACATCCAGTGCGATGTGCTGGAGATGCTCGACTGGGGCTGGGATCTGCTGATTGCCCATCCGCCCTGCACCGACCTCGCTACCTCAGGTGCCCGCTGGTTTCCCGAGAAGATCGCTGATGGTCGCCAAGAGCGCGCCCTGGACTTTGTGCGCGAGTTGCTTGCTGCGCCGATCCCTTTCAAGGCGCTCGAAAACCCGAAGTCTGTTATCTCCAGCCAGATCCGCAAACCGGACCAGATCATCCAGCCGTGGATGTTCGGTCATGGCGAACGCAAGGAAACCCATTTCTGGCTCCAGAACCTGCCGCTCCTGGTACCGACCGAAATCGTCGAGGGACGCGAACCGACTGTGCATCACATGGCACCCGGACCAGATCGCTGGAAGAACCGCTCGCGTACCTATCAGGGCATCGCTGACGCGATCGCCACGCAGTGGGGCGGCTACGTGTTGAGCCAGCTCGCCAGCCCCGCGCGACCTGTCCAGGTCCAGGGCCGCGCTCCCGGCTCGTCGGATCACGCTTCACCGATCCGGCGAACGGAAGCACGGGCGGAGCGCACCCTTGACCCTGCACGAACCGAAACAGCCTCCGCTCGTGAGTGCGGGAGCGCTTTTCCCTCCCGCGCTCCCGAGCCCTCGGCGGCGAGAGTGGGATGACAAGGGCGAAGCCCTTGGTGTTTAGAGAGTGAGGTTTATTAATTAATTTTGTTTTGAGCGTGGAGTGTAAGTGTCGATTCGTCGCTATTCATGCCAATAAACCACGCAACATGATAATTCCTTGAGTATGAAAAAAGCCTGTTTCAAGCGCGTATAAATAGAGCTACGAATTAACCCGCAAGCCAAGTAACAAGCCGGTCGCAGTGAAATTGCTTTTTCACTCGCTCGGGATCGCTCGGCCTGCAGAAAGCAAAGCAGCGCAATAAAGCGCAACTAGAGAGAGGAAACACAAGATGGCACGTTCGACTATGGAAGTTGCATTTCTCGGCACTCAACGTTTCGACGGTGAAGCGGGCCAGAAGTACATCAAGGTCTTCTACGGCGATGAGCCGGACGGCAAGACCGAACACGGCCTGTCGATCATCGGCATGGCAGCAGCGGACGAAGTAGCCGATGAAATCTTCGCAGCCGGCGCGCAGTTCGAGCCGCTGCAACTGGTGCGCATCCACTTCGAAATTGCGCGTGGTGGCCAGAACAAGGGCAAGAATCTGGCGCTCCAGCTCGAAGCCGCCCAGACCCGCGCCGCTGCCGAAACCCCGCGCACCCCAGCTCAACCCCAGGCCAAAGCCGGCGACCCGGCCAAGGCCAACTAACCGGGAGGGGCGGCCATGCTGATCGATGACCGGGTGTATTGCGACTGCTGCGGAAACGACATGGGCAAGCTCATGGCGCTGCCCGCGCCGCAAAGCGACCTGCTGCCCGACCTCAGCCTGCCGCCCCACTTCGCCGTCTGCCCCGACTGCGAACCCTCCGAACAAACCGCCGACCTCGAGCAGGCCGGCGAATGAATTTCCTCGCCTGTGACGGTGACTGGCTGCAAGGCGCCGATGGCTCGCCCATCTGCTCCGGTTCGCTGGTCGCCCTCACGGTCGAGGAAATGCAAAGCCTCTACGGCTCTGCACTGACCTGGGACCAAGTCTCCGAGCTGCAAGGCGAAGCGATTGTTCTGTTCGCCACCGTGTTCGGCTTCCTGGTCCTGAAAAAAGCCCTGAAACAGTGAGGTATCACCCATGCAACTGAACAAGCACTTCATCAAGAAAATCGGCCTCGGCGCTGC
>SWCC01005764.1_pt1 | contig 12785 bp, 7 predicted proteins | sample 4692971 | NCBI WGS metagenome assembly SWCC01 (sample SAMN10267277, study PRJNA491770) | bioreactor metagenome | isolation source: DHS bioreactor inoculated with subseafloor sediment | place: Japan: off Shimokita Peninsula | collected 2006-08 | reverse complement strand
GCTGCGCCTGCCAGTCGAATGCCCAGAGCACGGCATTGACGCCACCCAGCAGGGTGCTGAACAGCTGCTCACGCTCGCCCAGACGGGCGGCTTCGGCCCGCGCGTGGATCAGCGCCAGCAACGTCTGCGCGTCGCCGCCCGGTGGCATCCTCATTCCCGAATCACTCTGATTGCTCGCCAGCCGCATAGCCATTCTTCCTGAAACGACCGCCGCGCATGGCGGCGGTACTGCATAGTTTAGAGTGCAGTTCAGAAAGTCGGCGCGGCGCAAAGTTCCGGGGCCGCGGACGCCTGCCGCTCGAGCCGATCGAAGGTCAGGCCGGGGCGACGGATGGGCGCAGCGAGTAGGTCCGCAGGTGCTCGGCGAACTCGCGCAGCGACTGAATACCGCTGGCCTCGGCCTCGTGCACCCACTGCTTGATGGCGGCAAGCATGTCGTGGCCGTTCGAGCTGGTCCGGGTCCAGATCTGCTGCAGCGCCAGACGCTTCTCGTAGATCACCTTGAGTGCCTGGCTCTGCGCCAGCATGTCGTCGATATGCGCCTGCTGTTCCTGCTGCAACAGGCTCGGCTCACGGGCCAGCAGGCGCTTGGCACGACGCAGCTGGTGACGCACCGAGGCGTCGGCGCGGCCCAGTTCCTGGCGCACCAGCGGCACGATGACCAGCTTGCGGTACTGCGCCATGATCTGGAAACGGTTGTTGAGGATCGCCATGGCGCTGTCCATGTCCAGCTGCTGCTTGCCTTCGATGCGATGGGCAATCGGCGCGGTGCGGTTGACCTTGGCCAGCCCGAGCAGGCTGAACAGGCGTATCCAGGCCCAGCCCATGTCGAACTCCCATTTGCGCACCGAGAGCTTGGCCGAGTTCGGGTAGGTGTGATGGTTGTTGTGCAGCTCTTCGCCACCGATGAGGATGCCCCAGGGCACCAGGTTGGTCGCCGCATCGCGGCATTCGAAGTTGCGATAGCCGACCGCATGGCCGAGGCCGTTGACCACGCCGGCCGCCCAGAACGGAATCCAGATCATCTGCACCGCCCAGACGGTCAGGCCGAGGACGCCAAACAGGGCCAGGTCGATCAGCAGCATGAGCACGATGCCGGCATTCGGGAAACGCGAATAGAGGTTGCGCTCGATCCAGTCGTCCGGGCAGTTCTTGCCGTAGATGCGCAGGGTTTCTTCGTTCTTCGCCTCTTCCATGTACAGCTCGGCGCCCTTGCGCACGACCGTCGAAAGGCCCTTGTGCACCGGGCTGTGCGGATCGTCAGGCGTCTCGCATTTGGCGTGGTGCTTGCGGTGGATGGCGGTCCACTCGCGGGTGTTCATCGCCGTGGTCAGCCACAGCCAGAAACGAAAGAAATGCTTGAGCGCCGGGTGCAGTTCCAGCGAGCGGTGCGCCGAATAGCGGTGCAGGTAGACCGTGACGCTGACGATGGTGACGTGAGTCAGCAGCAGCGTGGTCGCGATGAGTTGCCAGACCGAAAGGTCGAGTAAACCGGTGTGCCACATAGTAACGGGGTGCCTCTTGGATTAGCCGCACCGACGACCTCCGCCGCTGCTGAACTGTCTGCAGCCTATCACTCCCCCGGGATAGGACGAACACGACGGTCGACCGACCGTCGCAATTCTGGTGATTTTTTGACCAGCCTCGGCTGCAATCAATCACCCGCGGCAAACTGCGGGTGCCGGCCGCGCCGGCAATGCTCGCTACCGGCCAGTGCTGGCATAGAGCTATCATTGCTCCTTTTCCCTCAGGATGGTGCGGCACATGCATAGGTCAAACGCCCGCGACAGCGCAGAGCATGCTTATCTCTGCGCACGTGCGATGCAGGCTGACCATCCTCAGCGGCAGGCGGCACGTCGATGAACAACGTCGGCACCACACCTCACTGGACCTTCGCGCTCGGCAGCCTGCTGCTCGTGCTGCTGTTCGGCAGCCTCGCCTTCAACGATTACCGTGCCCGTGACGCCGCCTGGCATCTGGAGATCGAGACCCATGGCGAGCTGCAGAGCCTGGCCCTGCGCAGTGCGCAGTCCAATCAGCAACGCCAGGCCGACATGGTCGCCAGCGCGCTGGCCGGCAATGCGGAAGTTCAGCGCCAGATGCGGCGTATCGACAGCGCGCTACGCGCCGGCGCGACGCTGGACGACGCGCGCATCGAATTGCCCCGCCAGCGCCTGCAAGCAGCCCTGACGCCCGCTTGGTCGTCGATGCAGCGCTACCAGGGTATGCAGCTGCAGCTGTTCTGGGGCGATAGCGGACTCACCCTGCTGCGCATGCAGCAGCCTGAACGTTTCGGCGACGCGCAGGCCGCCCGCCGGCCGATGCTGCAACAGGCGCTGCGCGATGGTGTCATGCAGACCGGGGTGGAGGTCGACCTCCGCGGCGCCAGCAGCCGGGCAATCATCCCGCTGTATGCCGAGGATGAGCGCGCCGGCGAGACCATCGGCGCGCTGGAAGTGGGTTACAACGTTCTGCCGGACCTGACCGAGCTGAGCGATCAGCTCGCCGCCGGGCTGGCGCTGGTGGTCAACCGCGCCGCCTTGCAGGCAGCCGGACTGGACGCGCCCAGCGGCGTTCAACTGCACTCCGGCAGCGACTGGCGACTCACTGGCCACTCGGCAACGCAGATCCTGCACTGGGCGCAGGGCGGGATGCTGCCGGAACCGGAGAGCGGCACGGTGCTACGCCTGCTGAGCGCTGATGGGCGCACCTACATGCTCAACCAGATTCCGCTACCGACCGATAACCAGGCCCGACCTACCCCTGCGCCGCTGGCAGTGGCGCTGGTTTGGCGTGACATCAGCAGCATGCAAGCCGAGCACCAGCGCGCCGAGCGCCGGCTGTTGGTCAAATGGAGCCTGGCCTGGTTCATCGCCGAAGCCCTGCTGCTGACATTGGCGTTCCTGCTGCTAAGGCGCCTCAGCGTGCAACGGCAGCATCGGTTCGCCCAGCAGCAACAGAGCCGCCGCCAGCAACGCCTGTACGACCGTGCCCAGAAGATCGCCAGCCTGCTGCCGGGAATGGTGTTTCAGCTCAAGCGCTTCGCCAACGGCCGTTACGCGTTCATCTATGTCAGCGAGGGTGCTCGCGAACTCTATGGCACCGATCCGCAGCGTCTGCTGGACGATGCCGCCCAGGCGCTATGCCGTGTGCACCCGCAGGACCTGTCCCGCTTGAAGCTTGCGTTGCTGCGCCTGGCCGCGCGTCCGGGTACTGGCGCGGTGCAGTTCCGCATCTACCATCCGCAACGAGGTCTGCTCTGGGCCGAAGGCCGCGCCACCGCCGAGCGGCTGCCTGACGGTTCGGTGCTGTGGCACGGCTTCGTCACCGAAATCACCGAACTGATGGAAACCACCCGCGCGCTGCAGAAAAGCGAGAGTCGCTTTCGCGCCATGGTCGGCAACCTGCCCGGAGTGGTCTACCGCTGCCGCAACGATGGCGAACGCAACATGAGCTATCTGAGCAATGGCATCGAGCGACTGACCGGGTATCCGGCCAGCGACTTCGTCGGCGATCCGGTACGCAGCTATGCCAGCCTGATCCATCCAGACGACCTGGCCTTGGCGCGCCAGCATCCCGAGCAGGACAGCTTCGAAGGCATCTACCGGCTTATCAACGCCGAAGGTCGAACCGTCTTCGTGCGGGAAAGAGCCCGCGTATTGCATGAGCGTGACGACCCGATCGGCTGGTGCGACGGTTTCATCTGGGACGTCACCGACCAGGCCCTGGCCAAGGCCGAGATGCTGGAGCGCGAGCGCTACCTGAGCATGCTGCTCGATAACGTGATCGACGCGATCATCATCATCGATGCCCGCGGCATCATCGAAACCTTCAACCACGCCGCCGAGCAAATGTTCGGCTACAGCAGCGCGGAGGTCCTGGGCCAGAACCTGTCGATGCTGATGCCCGAGCCGGACCGCTCCGCCCACGACGGCTATCTCGATCACTACACGCAACGCGGCACTTCGCGCGCGCTGGAGCAGAATCGCGAACTCACCGCGCTGCGGCGCAACGGTGACACCTTCACCATCGAGCTGCGGGTGTCGCAGATCAGCCACCACGGCGAGCGCAAGTTCATCGGGCTGGTGCGCGATATCACCGAACGCAAGCGCGTCGAGCGGATGAAGAGCGAGCTGGTGTCCATCGTCAGCCACGAACTGCGTACCCCGCTGACCTCGATTTCCGGTGCACTCGGGCTGATCGTCGGCGGCGCGCTGGGCGAGCCGTCGCCGAGCATGCGCCAGATGCTCGACATCGCCCACCAGAACAGCCTGCGCCTGGGCCGCCTGGTCGACGATCTGCTCGACATGGACAAGCTGGTCGCGGGGAAGATGGCGCTCGCCTTGCGCGCGCACTCACTGCAGGGACAGCTGCAACTGGCAGCCGGCGCCAATCAGGGCTACGCCGCGCAGCACCGCGTGCAGCTCGAACTGCTGCCGACACCCTCGCTGCAGCTGATGGCAGACGACGACCGGTTACAGCAGGTACTGGCTAATCTCATCTCCAATGCGGTCAAATTCTCGCCGCAGGGTGGCACCGTCCGGCTGGGTGGTGAGCGCCGCGGCGACTGGGTGCGCATCTGGGTGCGCGACCAGGGCCCGGGCATCGCGCCGGAGTTTCGCGCGCGGATTTTCCAGAAGTTCTCCCAAGCCGACTCTTCCGACACGCGCCAGAAGGGCGGTACCGGGCTGGGCTTGGCCATCAGCAAGGAGCTGATCGAACACATGCACGGCCGGATCGGCTTCGATTCCGAACCCGGCCATGGCGCCTGCTTCTGGTGCGAGCTGCCGCTCGTGCCGGCCGCGGCCGAACTATCCTGATGCTTCCGTTGATGCGGACGCCCAGCAAACCGACCCACGGAGGCACAATGGCCGAGCTCCGGCGCATCCTGCACGTTGAAGACGATCCCTCCATCCAGGCGGTGACCAAGCTGGCCCTGGAGGCCATTGGCGGCTACCAGGTGCTGTCCTGCTCCTCGGGCGCCCAGGCGCTGGAAGAGGTCGAAGCCTTCGCTCCGGATTTCATCCTGCTCGACGTGATGATGCCCGGCATGGATGGACCGCAGACGCTGCTCAACCTGCGCGAGCGCATCGACCTGGAGCGGATTCCGGTAACATTCATGACGGCCAAGGTGCAGCCCGGCGAGATCGAACACCTGCGCAAGCTGGGCGCCCGCGATGTGATCATCAAACCATTCGACCCGATGCAGCTGGCCGCGCAGATTCGCAGCATCTGGCTGGCTGACCGATACTAGCCGGATGCAGCCGACGTCCAGCCGCGACTCGTGGGCCGGCCGGACGACATTCACCGAAGATACAAGGCATCGACGATGGAGTTACCGCAAGCAAACCCGGCGTCGACGCTTTCCATGACGCCGGTGCGCGAGCTTTCACGCCTGGCGGCATTGCTGCGCTATGAAATCCTCGACACGCCCGAAGACAGCGCCTTCGACGATTTCACCGAGCTCGCTGCACGCCTGTGCGACACCCCCATCGCCCTGATCTCCCTGGTCGACGACCACCGCCAGTGGTTCAAGAGCCGCGTGGGCCTGGAGGTCAGCGAAACCCCGCGGGAAATCTCCTTCTGCACCTACACCATCCTCGGCGAGGAAATCTTCGAAGTCCCCGATGCGCTGCAAGATCCGCGTTTTCGCCATAACCCGCTGGTGATCGGCGATCCGCATATCCGTTTCTACGCCGGCACCCCGCTGACTTCACCGGATGGCTACAACCTCGGCACGCTGTGCGTGATCGACCGGGAACCGCGCCGGCTCAGTGCCGAGCAGCGCGACACGCTCGAGCGCCTCGGCCGTCAGGTGATCCGCCTGTTCGAGCAGCATCTGCTGGCGCACCGCTATGCCGAGCAGGCAGCACTGCAACAGGCCATGCTCGACAGCGCCTCCAGCGCGGTGCTGGTGACCCGCCCGGATGGTGTCGTGACCAGCGTCAACCCGACCGCCGAGCGCATGCTGGGTCACAGCGAGCGGGAGCTGGTTGGCCACCAGCTGACCTCGGCGCTGTTCCGTCCGGAGGCGCTGCAGCGACGCGCCACCCTGCTGTCCAATGAGCTGCAGATGCCCATCGAGCCCGACTTTGCGGTGCTGACCGCACCGCTGCATCGCGGCCGTCGGGAGATGGCGGAGTGGCGCCTGCGCCATCGCAGCGGCGCCGATGTGCCGGCACTGGTCGGGGTCACCGCGATCCACGACGAGCAGGAAGAGCTGCGCGGCTATCTGGTCAACGCCTACGACCTGGCCTACCAGGAACAGCTGCAACTGCGCTTGCAGCAGATCGCCGCCCAGGTGCCGGGCATGCTGTTCCAGTTCCACTGGCGGCCAGATGGTGCGTCCTGCTTTCCCTATGTCAGCGAAGGTGTCGAACAGATCTACGGGCTGAGCCCCGGCCAGCTCGCCGGCAGCTTCGCGCCGATCATTGCGCGGGTCTATGCACCCGACCGCAGCGCGCTGCTCGGTAGCATCCGCAAGGCAGCCACCGAACTGGCGCCCTGGCACATCGAGCATCGTGTCGAGCATCCGCGCAAAGGACTGATCTGGGTCGAAGCCCGTGCCACCCCGCTGCAGCAGGTCGACGGCTCGGTGCTCTGGCATGGCTTCGTCACCGACATCACCCTGCGCAAGGCCGAGCAGCTGGAGCTGGAGCGTCAGCAGGAAATGAACCGCCGCCTGCTCGAGGCACTCAGCGAAGCGGTCATTGCCTGCGATGCCGATGGCTGTCTGACCCTGTTCAACGAGAAAGCCAAGCAGTGGCACGGTACCGATGCCGCCCCGGTGGCGCCGGACGAATGGCCGACCCGCTATCAGCTCTATCAGCCGGACGGCGTCACGCCGCTGCGCCCGGAGGAGATACCACTGCTCCGTGCCCTGCATGGCGAACACGTCTGCGATCACGAAATGGTGCTGCTCGGTCAGGGCGAGCCGCGCCATGTGCTGTCCAATGCCGACCCGCTGTATACCTCCGACGGCCAGCCGATGGGTGCGGTGGCGGTGTTGCACGACATCACCGAGCGCAAGCGCATCGAGCGACTGCAGCGCGAGTTCATCTCTACCGTCAGCCATGAGCTACGCACGCCGCTGACCTCGATCACCGGCGCCCTCGGCCTGATCTGCTCGAACGTCATGGGCGAGGTGCCCGAAGCGATGCACGAGTTGCTCGACATCGCCCAGCAGAACAGCCAGCGCCTGAGCGCACTGATCGACGACCTGCTGGACATGGACAAGCTGCACGCCGGCAAGATGCGCTTCGATCTGCTTCGTCAGCCGCTGCAACCGCAGCTGGAGCTGGCCCTGCGCAGCAACCGCAGCTATGCCGAGCAGCACCGGGTGCTGCTGCAGCTGGGCCCCTGCCCAGCCGTAACGGTAGAGATCGACGCCATGCGCCTGCAGCAGGTGCTGAGCAACCTGCTGTCCAACGCGGCAAAGTTTTCCCCAGCCGGGGAGCGGGTCGAGCTGTCGGCGACCCTGAGTGACGGACGTGTACGCGTCAGCGTCCGAGACCGCGGACCGGGAATCTCCGCCGATTTCCGCGAGCGGGTATTCCAGAAGTTTGCCCAGGCCGACTCGTCCGACAGCCGTCAGCAAGGCGGAACGGGACTGGGCCTGGCGATCAGCAAGGAGCTGATCGAGCGCATGGGCGGGCAGATCGGTTTCGAATCCGAGCCCGGCCATGGCGCCTGCTTCTGGTTCGAGTTGCCCAGTGAAGGGCTGGCCAAGGAGAGTCCATAGATGAAACAGCTCAAACGCATTCTGCATGTCGAGGACGTGCCCTCGATCCAGGTCGTGACGCGCATTGCCCTGGAGAAAATCGGTGGCTTCGAGGTGCTCAGCTGTCCGTCGGGACAGGCTGCGCTGGAACAGGTGCAGGCCTTCGCCCCGGACCTGATCCTGCTCGACGTGATGCTGCCGCAGATGGACGGCATCGAACTCGTCCGCCAGCTCGGTCAACTGATCGACCTGCAGCAGATCCCCGTGGTGTTTCTCACCGGCCACCTGCAGCCCGAGCGGCTGCATGAACTGCGTCAGCTCGGCGTGCGCCAGGTACTCAGCAAACCCTTCGACCCGCTGCAGCTGGCTGCCCAGCTGCAGAAGATCTGGGAGGCCGAACATGGATGAGCAGGTACGGATGGCCCTGCAGGAACAGCTGGCCCAGCTCGAACAGCAGTTCGGCGAACGCCTGCAGGGCGATCTGGCAGACCTCGGCACGCTTGCCACCGAGCTGCAGCACAACCGCGCACCGGGCAATCGCCGCCAGCTGATGCTCGGCATCCGCGAGCGCCTGCATCGGCTCGCCGGAGCCGCCGGCACCTTCGGCTTCGCCAAGCTTGGCGAACGCGCCAGACAGCTCGAGCAGCGCGCCGACCGCTGGCTGGATTCGGCGAAACCCGGCAGCCGTGCGGTGGAGTCCTTCTCCCGTGCGCTGCAGCAACTGGCCAGCCAGACGCCCGGCCAGGAGCGCGCGGCGGCGGAGTTGCCCGATCATCAGGAGGAGCCGGCCGCCGGTTGCCGCATCTACCTGCTGGAAGCCGATCCCGCCGCCGGCTCGAGCATGGCGCTGACCCTGCGTAACTTCGGCTATCTGGTAAGCCAATGGCAGGATTTCGCCGCGTTGCAGAACGCCGTGGCGGACGAGCTACCCGATGCGTTGATCGCCAGCGTGCAGCACGATAGCGAACTCGAAGCGCTCGCCGCGTTGCAGCAAGGCCTGGAGCATCCATTGCCGCTGCTGGTCATTCATGAACGCATCGATTTCACCAGCCAGCTGGCCGCGGTACGCGCTGGCGCACAGGGCTTTTTCACCCGTCCGCTGGACATCACCCAGCTGGAGAACAGCCTGGAGCGCTGCCTCGACCGTCAACAGGGCGAGCCTTTCCGCGTTCTGATCGTCGATGACGATGCCGAACTGGCGGCACGCTACAGCCTGGTGCTGCGCAATTCCCAGATGCAGGTGCAGACCCTTACCGAGCCGACGCAGGTGCTCGAGACCATGCGCAGCTTCAACCCCGAAGTGCTGCTGCTGGACGTCAACATGCCTGGCTGTTCCGGCCCGGAGCTGGCGCAGATGATCCGCCTGCACGACGAGTGGCTGCGGGTAACCATCATCTACCTCTCGGCGGAAACGGATATCCAGCGGCAGATGGCGGCACTGCTCAAGGCCGGCGATGACTTCATTACCAAACCGATCAGCGATACGGCACTGGTCGCCTCGGTATATTCCCATGCGCAACGCGCGCGCTCGCTGAGCACGGCGCTGGCGCGCGACAGCCTGACCGGGCTGCTCAAGCACGCCGACATCAAGGAGCAATTGGCGCTGGAAGTGCAACGCGCGACACGCAGCGGCAAGCCGGCCAGCGTGGTGATGCTCGATCTCGACCACTTCAAGCACGTCAACGACAGCTATGGCCACGCGGCCGGCGACAACGTCATCCGTGCCCTGGCCAACCTGCTGCGCCAGCGCCTGCGCCGCATCGACAGCCTCGGCCGCTATGGCGGCGAGGAGTTCGTCGCGGTGCTGCCGGAATGCACGGCGCTGCAGGCTCGACGTATCTTCGACGAAATTCGCGTACGTTTCGCAGCGCTGAGCTTCTACGGCGGCGACAGCCAGGAGTTCTACGTGACCTTCAGCGCCGGCATCTGCCAGACCGACGGCCACACCGTTTCCGGAGTACTGCTGGAACGCGCCGATCAGGCGCTCTACGTGGCCAAGCACAAGGGCCGCAATCAGGTACAGGTCGCCGAGCACTAAACCGCGCGCTGTATTGCGAACCGTTCCCAGTTCGACTGGTCTGATTATATTGCGCCTATTCCGGCGAGCCGCGCCGATGCGCAGCGGCCGGAATGACAAGCAGTATTCCCCGGCGAAAGGAGTCCGGTTTGCCCGTAAGACTCGCGATCGGTTGGCATTCAGTCGCATTCCTGACCGCGTTCGTTCTGCTCGCCGCCCTTGGTTGGCAGGGCAAGCGAACCCAGGAAGCGCTGCTACAGACCAATCGTTCGGTCAGCCACAGTCTGGAAGTCATCACATCCATCCAAGCCATCCTGTCCTCCCTGCAGGACATCGAAACCGGTTCTCGCGGCTTTATCCTGACCGGTGATACGAGCTATCTCGAGCCCTACGAGCGCGGGCTGATGCAACTGGAAGGCTATAGGCGCAGCCTGGAGCAGTTGGTCGAGGGCCGCAGCTACCCCGATGAGCCCTGGTTCCGGACGCTGGATGCGACCATTGCCGAACGCCTGCAGGTGGCTGCTAGCAATGTCCAGGCACGCCGCGACGCCGGCCTGCAGGCGGCGGCTGATCGCTTGCGCAGCGCCGGCGGCAATCTGTTGATGGACAGGCTGCGGGCACTGCTCAACGCGGTGGAACAGCAGGAGCGCCGCCAGCTGGTGGCCGCCAGCAGTGCGGTGACGCAGACCACCGAGCGCGCCCAGCGTCTGGCCCTGATCGGAAGCCTGGTGGTGGTCGCGCTGATTCTCATCGCCTTCTGGGCTGTACACCGTAATCTGCGCATCCGTCAGCAGCTGGCCGGTGCCGCACAAGCCGGCGAGGCCAGGCTCGGTGCGCTGCTGCAGGCCATTCCGGATTACCTGTATGCGGTCGACCACCAGCAGCAGGTAGCTAGCCTGGCCGCAGAAACGGCTCACCGTGCGCCGCCGCCCGAGGCCATCGAGCCCCTGGTGCGCGACCTGCTCCAGCAGCATGAGAACAGCGGCCTGCGGCAGAACACCTGGTGCGAGATACAGACCCGGCGCACCTTCGAGGTTCGCCTGATGCCCACCGGGCTGGGCGACCACCTGGCGATCGCACGGGACGTCAGCGAGCTGCAGCGCAGCCGCGACAACCTGCACGACCAGCGGCTGTTCCTGCGCCGGGTAGTGGACACCGACGACAACCTCATCTTCGTTCGGGACGCCCAGGGCCGCTTCCTGCTCTGCAATACCGCGCTCTCCGCCCTGCTCGGCGTACGTCCGCAGGATATCGAGCAGCGCCACCCCGACGAGGTCCCTTCCGCTTGCCTGCTGCGACCGCTCCTGCTCGGTGACGACGAGCTGGCAGCCCTAGCAAGCAGCAGCGGAGAACTGCGCACCACCGAGGTCGCCCTGACCGACGCCCTCGGCGTGGAGCATTGGTTTCAGGTGGTCAAGCGGCCGCTGCGCATCTCCGCGCGCAAATGCCATGTGGTCACCGTGGCGGTGAACGTTTCGCTGCGTCGGCGCATGGAGCAGATGAAGACCGAATTCATCTCAACCGTCAGCCACGAACTGCGTACCCCGCTGACCGCCATTCGCGGCGCACTGGGCATGCTGATCGGCGGTATCGCCGGGCAGCTCAGCGATGAGGCCCGCCCGCTGCTGGGCATCGCCCACAAGAACAGCGAGCGGCTGGTGCGCCTGATCAACGACATCCTCGACATCGAGAAGCTGGAAGCAGGCCGCCTGGCGTTCAACTTCGGCCGACACGACGTACGCCCGCTGGTGCAGCAGGCGTTGTCGGACATCACGCCGTACGGGCAGGACTACGGTGTCAACCTGGAGTTTCTCGATGCGCCCGAACTGACGTCGAGCGAGGCGACCCTCGACCCCGACCGCTTCGCCCAGGTGATGGCCAACCTGCTGTCCAACGCGATCAAGCACTCCCCCGCTGGCGGCTGCGTGACGGTCGACCTGCGGCGCAGCGGCAAGCTGCTCGAGATCGGCGTGCAGGATCGCGGGCCCGGCATTCCGGAAGCCTTCCGCTCGCGCATCTTCGAGCGTTTCGCCCAGGCCGATTCGTCCGACGCCCGCCAACGCGGCGGTACCGGGCTGGGGCTGGCCATCACCCGATCGCTGGTCCAGCAGATGCACGGCAAGATCGGCTTCGACTGCCAGCCTGATCAGGGCACGCGCTTCTGGCTGCAACTGCCGCTGGAAGAACACCCCCAGCAGGTCCAGGCGCCGGCGCAACCGCTCATACACGGCTCGGCACCCCAGCAGACGCCCTTGATCCTTATTCTCGAACCCGACAGACACGCCGCCGAGCAGTTGGCCGAGGCGCTGCACCAGCACGGCTATGCCACGTTGATCGCCCATGCTGCCGCCGAAGCGCGTGAGCTGCTCAAGCAGCATCGGGTCCAAGCACTGACGCTGAGCCCGGTGCTGGACGACGAGAACAGCGTGGCCTTCCTGCAGAGCCTGCGCAGCCAGCAGCACTACCGCAACCTGCCGGTGCTGATCGTCAGCCTGCAGCCGCAGCGCCGGGACGAGGATGACGGCCTACTGCGTGGCGGTGCGGTCGGCGTGATCGACTGGCTGCACAAGCCCATCGACCCGTCCCGGGTCATGGAAGTGATCCGCGCCTGCCTACAGATCGGCGGGTTGAAACCGCGCATCCTGCACGTGGAGGACGACGACGACCTGCGCGTACTGCTGGCCAAGCAGATCGCCTCCCTGGACGTCGAGCTGGCCGGAGCCGCCACCCTGCACGAGGCGCGTCAGCTGATCAGCGCGCAGCCGTTCGATCTCGCCATCATCGACCTGATGCTGCCCGACGGCGATGGCAGCGAGCTGTTCGACCAGCTGGCGCAGAGCATTCCGCCCCCACCGGTAATCATCTTTTCCGCACTCGACACCCCGATCCAGGACAACCGCCTGGCGCTGCGCCAGCTGGTGAAATCCCGCCACGACGGCGACGAGCTCGCCAAGTTGATCCAGCAACTGTTGCAGCACTGGCCACCGGGCCACACTCACTCTGACGAGGTTCATGCATGAGCGAATCCGCCAGCAAGCGCATCCTCAT
>SWCC01005099.1_pt1 | contig 12788 bp, 13 predicted proteins | sample 4692971 | NCBI WGS metagenome assembly SWCC01 (sample SAMN10267277, study PRJNA491770) | bioreactor metagenome | isolation source: DHS bioreactor inoculated with subseafloor sediment | place: Japan: off Shimokita Peninsula | collected 2006-08 | reverse complement strand
AAACAATTCATATCAAAGATTTTAAATGTGTTAAAGTAGAATTAGTTAATAACTAAATATGAACTCCTTATGAAAAAAAGAGCCACACGGATTTTTTTGTATGCGATTGGATTTCTGATTCTGATTGTCGCCTTGCTACTATCTTACGTAAAAGCTATGCTGCCCAATGTTGGCAATGCACCTGAAATGACCGTCGAACGAACCCCGGAACGGCTTGAACGCGGGCGATACTTGGCCAACCACGTTATGGTTTGCATGGATTGCCATTCGGAACGCGAATACAGCCTTTTCACTGCTCCAATGGTTCCCAACACTGAAGGGATGGGTGGCGAAGTGTTTGACCAGAACATGGGATTCCCCGGCCGGTATATTTCGCCCAACATCACCCCGGCAAAACTCGAGAACTGGACCGATGGCGAAATTTTCAGGGCCATTACTGCTGGTGTATCCAAAGATGGCCGAGCCCTGTTTCCTGTGATGCCGCACCCCTACTACGGCCAACTTGACGAAGAAGATATCAAATCGGTGATTGTATATCTTCGATCGCTCAAGCGCATCGAACATGAAACAGAAGCATCGGTGTCAGATTTTCCGATGAATTTCATTCTCAATACGATCCCCAAAAAACCTTCATTAACCAAAACACCACCAAAAACTGATCGGGTAAGTTACGGGAAATATTTGATAACCGCGGCAGCATGCAACGATTGCCACACGAGGCAAGAAAAAGGCCAATTTATTGGTGACGCATTTGCCGGAGGAATGGAGTTTAAATTCCCAGATGGTTCTGTTTTACGCTCAGCCAACATTACGCCTCACGAATCCGGAATCGGACTTTGGAGTGAGGAGCAATTTATCCAGCGTTTCAAGGCCTATTCCAGGTCAACCTACACACCCCACCAAATTGCTCCGGGCGAATTTCAAACCATTATGCCGTGGACTTTTTACGCAGAAATGGAAACAGAAGATTTACAGGCGATTTATGCTTACCTGAAAACCCTGAAACCAGCTGCAAACAATGTGGTCTTATTCTCTCCGGCAAATTGATCGTGAGATGTCGACCGGAAATGCCGCTATGAATTGTACCTGCTAAATATCAACCAGATTGTGTCTCAGCGCAAAAATAATGAGTTCAATAATATTTTTTGCTCCTGTCTTTTCCATCATATTGGCTCGGTGACTTTCCACGGTCCGGTCGGCAATGAATAATTTTTCAGCAATTGTTTTCATAGGAAGTCCTTGACATGAAAGCTGTAATACTTCCAGCTCGCGATTCGAAAATTCAACACCTGCCACCAAGGTGTCGTCATTAGGACGCTTTCGTTCGGTCTGCACCGAATCCGCTTGAAACTCTTGCTGTAGTCGCCGTGCCAGATTGTCGGTCAAATTGATATTTGCATCTTCCAAAACCTGAACCAATTTCGAGTACGAGAAATTAATTGGCTCAACCGCTTTATTGGCAGGAGCAAGCAGACCAATCAACAGCGAAGCACCTTCATATTCAGAACCACGGGCAATCCGAACAGAATATTGTTCGCGAGTCCCGTTGGCTAATTCAATCTCGATTTCTTCATGAAAACTATTTAGCAAACCGTAAGCACATTTATTTATTCTTTCTTCCAATCTTTTGAAACTCTCAGGCCCAACCAATTTAGAGAAAGACAAACTATCCACTTTGGATTGACTACACCCGATCATTCGCGAAAATGCCGGATTAATTTCAAGAATCTGATCTCCGCTAAACAGAAAAATCCCATTCGTCGAGTTTTCCACAAACGCCTGGTAGCGGCTTCTACCCAAATTAATCAATGACTCATACTTCTCAAGTCTGACTTTGATTGACCGCAGAAGCGTCTCGTTTTGAAATGGTTTGACAATATAGTCATCCACCCCAAGCTCCATTCCAAACCTGATTTCACGCAGGTCAGATTTTCCTGTGATGAAAATGAACGGAATTCTGTTGGTGAAATTACTATCTTTCAAAATATTATAAACCTGATACCCGTTCATCGGCGACATCTTAATGTCGCAAAGAATCAGATCCGGCTTGCCTTCGTAGGCTCGCTGAACTCCCTCTGTCCCTGAATTGGTAACATCGACCTCGTACCCATTAAGCACCAAAACATTCCTTAGTGTCCTCGAAAAGGCCAGGTCATCCTCAATGATTAAAACCTTCTTTTTTGTCATCTCTCATAATGATAATCCGAGAATCGCTTCCCGAAAAATAGTTCAACTCATCAACTAAATTAAACCATCTCTACCAATTTGCCATTAGTTCCACGCAAGCAATTAGCGAACTGGCTATTTCATGGTTTAAACCATCCTTTTCATCCAATGAAGCATAAATTGATATTATACGATTTTGACATCTTTTTCTACTATTTACTATAAAATAATATATTCAACTTTTGATGACAATACGTAATTACCCGCAGATATTACGTAGAATTTTTCAGTTTGGCACGTAAAAATTGGGCGAAATCACCCATTGAATATTGTGAACGATTGTTGGAATTTTGACTCTAGTATTCGGAATCAAGTGAGTTGAATCCTTACAATTTTCCATTATCGCTTAATAACTTAACGGAAGACAACATGAAGGTAGTTCCATTCCTTATTATAGCAATTACATTGCACGTTAGTGCACTTATTCAAACACAAACCGGGTTGAAAACTTCCGCGACGAAAATACCACATAGGCAGCTTGACACAAAAACAACGAGCGACTCTACGTCAATCAACATCGCAAAAACGGAAGCTATCGCAAATGGAATTCAACTAAATGGAAAATCGAACTCCGTCACAATTATCCAGAGTAGCGAAATATCCGACTCTACAGAATCTAACTCAATTTCTGGAAATAAGATTAAAATAAATGGAGAGAACAATGCAGTAAACATTAGCCAATCTGGCAAAAGTTGTAAAACAACAATCCATCAAAAAGGAAATTCAAATCAGGTTCATATTATTCAAAAACCAAAATAGACCATGTCAATGAAAAACATGAACGGACTAAAATCGAAACCTAAAATGAAAAACCCAACACATCGAAAACTCAATAAACTCTTATTGATATTCTACAACCAATTATTTATTATTTAATCACTTAAAAACAGAATTATGAAAAAGTTGACTTTTTTATTCGCAATGGTGTTTGCCGTAAGTATGGCAATGGCACAAACCAACACTGCCACAGTGAATCAATCGGATGATTCGCATGAGGCTACTGTTGACCAAACAGGTAGTGTTAACACAGCTACGGTCACTCAAACAAACGAAGACAATGAGGCTCACGTAACTCAGGTTAATGAAAATTCGGCCAGTGGGTTCTCTGTTCTTTCGGATGTTAATCAGTCAGGAGAAGACAACTTAGCTACGGTTGAACAGACCTCTAACGGTAGCCTTTCTGCTGCTAATATTGTGGGAGTGCTCGAAACTAAGATTGTTCAGTCTGGCGATGATAATGAAGCCTTACAAATACAAGGACCTGAGAGTTACAAAATGGGAAAAGCTTATGCCTCAATCAATCAAAGTGGAGACGACAACTTTGCTTCTCAGCATCAAATGAGCTATGGCAATCAAGCATACATCATACAGTCAGGCGATGACAATACAGCAATGCAAGCGCAGGATACAGACCTCTTGTTTCCTGATGACGATGGAAGTTATAATTATGCAATGATTAACCAAACCGGTGATGACAATTGGGCACAACAGGAACAAAACGGTCATGCCAATATAGCTTATGCCTATCAATATGGTGATGACAACAAATCCATCCAAATCCAAAATGCATGGAAAAGTGATGCTTCTGTTTTACAGGATGGTGATGACAATTTTGCAAAACAAAAACAAGATGGGAGTTTGAACTCTGCAACAATCGAACAGTGGAGTGATGACAATAAAGCAATTCAAAAACAAAGCTCTGATGCAAATCGTGGAGTGTCAGCCGCTTATGATCCTCTTAATGATGCTGAGATCTACCAATGGGGTGGCGATGACAATTTTGCTAAGCAAAAGCAATCAACTCCAGGAGGCAACATTGACATGAACTACGGCGGAATTTGGCAAAATGGATCCGATAACTGTGCTGTTCAAATCCAGTGGGGAGGTTTTAATAGCGCCACAGTAAGTCAAACGGGCAATGACCACAAAGCATTTGTAACTCAGAATCAATCAGTCGTGCAATAAACCTGATAGGTTTACCCAACATTAAAATACCTGCCACCATCTTCACACTGGAAAAGGTTAGTACCTAATCCTAAATTTGATGGTTTAAAAGCCCCGGCCTTCGGGCCGGGGTATTGCAGGTAAAAAAACCAGGAAAAATGAAAGATACTAATCAAACGTCATAAAAATGAAACCAATCCTTCTTACGCTTGCTACATTGTTTTTTGTGCTTTATTCCAATGCACAAATTAACATTCAGCAAATTAGTTCGTCCAAGAACTTAGGTCATCTTTCAATCCAGTCATCGATTCCTGAGGAAGAAGCAAATGTGGCTAGCATATCACAATTAGGCAACCAGAATACCGCCAAAATCAATCAATCCAAAACCGGCATTAGTCCATTGGGCAATCAGGCATTCTCATTTCAGAACGGGAATGCAAACAGCATTGAGATTGACCAAAAAGGAGATGGGAATTCACTATTAAGTTTACAGCTAGGCTACCTGACCGACCTTTTTAGTCAGGACAACACCAATTCTTTCGGGATGATTTTTAGCAGCGGAAGCCTGGTTGGAGCAAATTCCTTCAACGGTACTCAAACTTACGGTTCAAACAACCAGGTCGTTAGTCAGCAGGAAGGAAAATCAAATGCCTTAGTGAGCTTGCAGATTGGAAATGAAAACTTTATTTCGGCTGGTCAAACGGGGAAAAATAATTGCCTAAGCATCACCCAATTTGGAAATAAAAACCAGGTAACGGGCTACAAACAGAACAATAATTCCGAAGATACGCTCTTTGATACGGTTCTGCAACTCGGTGAAAACTTAAATCTGAATGCTACGAACGGAGCCACTGAAAAAGCTTTTGGAGACAGTTTCTCGCAACAGGGATCCGACTTGTCGTTAACCCTGACCAGTAATTTACTGTCCGCTCCAGGAGGATTAAGAGTGAGCCAAAGCGGCCATGATATGCACATCGTGATTGATCAGTCCTATTTTTCGTTCCCAATGAAATAAACCATGCATTCAGTCTTTAGCATATCTCTTTTCTTTTTCTTGCCAGCATTGGCTCAGCAAGATTCTGTGGTCGTTAATCCAGCGCCCAAAGCATTGCAGGAATTGTTTGAAAATATTACAGAAGCAAAGGAAGCGGCAAGTGAGTATGAGATAGAACTGGAAATTGATGGATTATTGGTCGATGATACCAAAACAAAAATTGGCCGTGACTTTTATGAAATTTTCTATTCGAATTGGGAAGCCCCAAAGGAAGCCCGCAATTACACCATTACCATTCGGGAAAAACCATTTCGCCTGACTACAACACTGGTTGAAGTGCTGATTAACGACAACATCGTGTATCAGTCCATGCTTCAACCGAGGCAGGATATTTTAGAAGGTCTGTCCGAGCAAGCAGTTGCCCACACCTACAACTATTTACTCAATTATGAAGAAATCATGCAGCAACTGAACGGGGAAGATCAGGCAGGCACAGGAATATTTTAATTTTTTAAACCAAAAATCATGAGGATTATATTCAGGACACTAATCGTTGTATTTTTTTTCGTGGCAGGAAAAACATACGCACAGGATTTGGTTTACACACCAAAAAATCCGGCATTTGGGGGTAATCCCTACAATTTTAGCTGGCTGATGAGTTCAGCACAAGCACAAAACGATATTACAGAATCGCGAGATGATCTGTACAGCGGTTACAACAGGGATCCGCTCGCTGATTTCAGCGAAAGCTTAAACCGGCAGATATTAAGTCAGTTATCCAGGCAGATCGTCTCCAAGCAATTTGGAGAAGATGCTATTCAGGCGGGAACCTACACATTGGGCAATTACCAGATTGAAATCGGTGATCAGAGCGACGGACTAAATATTACCATTGTGGATTCATCAACAGGCACCCAGACGACTGTTGAAGTGCCTTATTTTTAGCCTAATGACCTATATATCAACAGTTATGACTCAGAAAAACACTCTTCTACGTCTTATCTTTGCATTGATACTTTCGCTGACCCTATCGGCTTGCGGAACCTACATCAATCAACCGGCAAGCCCCAGAAGAGCTGCTCTCGGACCTGAAACACCGGTCAAAAAGGATCTGCTGGAGTTACCTGAACCTCAGGAAAAAATTGTGGCTGCCGTGTACAAATTCCGGGACCAAACTGGCCAGTACAAACCCTCCGAAACCGGCGCCAACTGGTCGACTGCCGTAACACAAGGAGCAACCACCATCCTGATTCGGGCACTCGAAGAATCGAATTGGTTCATTCCCATTGAGCGTGAAAACATGTCGAACCTGCTGAATGAACGCAAAATTATTCGTTCGAGCAGGGCACAGTACGAGGGAGACCAGAACAATCCATCCTTGCTACCTCCATTATTATTTGCAGGGATCATTCTGGAAGGAGGCATTGTTTCTTACGAATCCAATGTATTCACCGGAGGTGCTGGCGTGCGCTATTTTGGCGCCGATCTGTCCGGGCAGTATCGCGAAGACCGAATCAGTATTTATTTGCGTGCGGTTTCAACAGCTAACGGTAAAATTTTAAAAACAGTCTATACCACCAAATCGATTCTATCGCAGGAAGTGTCAGCTGGATTTTTTCGCTATGTGAAACTAAAACGGATTTTAGAAGCTGAAACCGGGTTTACATATAACGAACCCACCGAGATTTGTGTAACCGAAGCCATTGAAAAAGCGGTCGAAAGCTTGATCATTGAAGGCATCCGCGATAAGCTATGGGCCATGGCCAACCCGGCCGACACGCTGAACAATTCTTTGATCCGCTACGAAAAGGAAAAAGCTGAAAACCTTACCAAAGATCACGTGGGTCGCCAGTTTCAAAAAGAACGTTTCCATGGAAAGTTTAGCCTTGGATTGAAAGCGGGAGGCCTGCTCTACGACGGGGACTACACAACCGGCGATCTCCGTCCTATCGGAACTTTCAGCATCGGAAAATCACTAAGCCCACACCTCCATCTGGAGCTGGAAAATTCGGCAGCCATGGTACATGCCAGAGATTATTTTGACTTGAAAGAACTTATGTCCCAACTCAATCTGAACTACTTTTTCCTGCCGTTCGAGAGACTATCACCATATACCTATCTTGGAGCGGGAGTAGTTCACCAGTCAGGCTCGCATGATGTTGGATTGACCCAAAAACGATTCCTCCCTTATGTTGGCTTTGGGGGAGGACTTGAATACCTGTTTTCAAATAAAATGGCTGTTTCAGGAGAAGCCTACCTCAATTACATGGTCAATGATGAGTATGACAATTCGGTGAGTGGCGTATACAACGACACATTCTACGGCTTCAAAATTGGTTTAAAATATTATATCAAATAAAAAATAAACAGATGAAGAATTTCAACTATACAAGAATGGCAGTTATTTTCCTCTTGTTGCTATTAATTGGCTGTGAAGACGAAAAGATTGATATACTGCACTATGGCAGCTTGTCCGGAATTATTGTAGATGGTGAAACCTACCAGCCGATGGCAGGTGTTTTAGTGGCAACTAATCCAGCGAGCTCCTCAATAATCACCTCTGAAACAGGCGAATTTTTGTTTGATAAAATAATATCGGGCGAAGTGAGTGTTACTGCCAGAAAAAAAGAATACCTAAGTAGTACCGTTGTCGTGTCGGTTTACAACGACGAACAAACTCAAATGAACATGGTACTCCAGAAAGATGAAAAAAATTATGGCTCGGTCACAATTTATGAACCAGTTCCTGGCAACGGTGCTGTTGACCAGCAAGAGTCATTTACCATGAAATGGAAAGTTGACCAGACGAAGTCTGATATCACACTTACGTATGATGTTTTACTTTTCAAATCAAATTCAAGCACACAGCAAATCGTGGGTGAAAGTTTAACGGTGAAAGAAGTTGTTGTTGATGGCCTAGCCGCCAACACCACTTATTACTGGTATGTTGTTGCAAAGTACGATGGGAACATTGTGGCCAATGGCCCAACGTGGAGCTTTAAAACAGGATCGTTGGATTAGGATCATCTATAAAAACCAAAATTGGAGCGTATCCCCGCTATTTCCCAACGTTTGCATAGGAACGCTCGGTGGTAGTTTTAGTCATTATCTAGTTAATAGACACTTAATAAAGCATATTGGCATATTAATTTAAATCAACTAAAATGAAAAAGACAGAACTGCTTATTTATTTTTGTTTTGCCGGAGGTGCATTGTTCGCCCAGGATAATGTAAGTACGGTTACACAAATTGGAGTCGACCAATTCGCTGAAATCGTTCAGGAAGGAACAGAGAACCAAGTACTGGTCGATCAAATCTCAGAACAGCGGCAATCTGCATGGGTGCTGCAAACCGGCGAAATGGAAGACGAAAGCACCGGTACGATAATTCCCGGAGGGGAGGAAAACCGAGCGATAGTGGATCAAATCTATTCCGGAAATGGAAACCGTTCGTTTTTGCACCAGTTTGGTTCGTCTAACCAATCGTTTCAAAAACAAAATGGAAACGGCAATTCATTTAATATTGCCGGAAATTTCCCGGAGAATTTTATTTCATTGGCAGAATTACCTGATGAAATGGTGCCAACACAAGACGGAGATCTGCACTGGCTATCCCAGATTGCGCATGGAAATAATAACCAGGCCTGGATGTACCAGGCAGGAAGGGATCACGATGCTTCACAACTTTTAAATGGTAGCGAAAACCAGGTTTGGACCTCACAAAGTGGTTACACACAATCCTCTGAAATGATTATCAACGGAAATCGTAACGGCAGTCATTTCCTGGAACATGAAGAAGGTAAATTTCCCCATAACGATGAGGAAGAAGGCGATGAAGGATCTGGGGGACATCCCGGTGGCAAGGGAAATGGAAATAGCGGAAATTCGGGGGGACATAGCGGCGAAGGTGGAATGCCCGAAGTTATTCCGCCGCCTCACGACGAAGAGCATGTATTTGTGCCTACCGTTGGCGTCGCAATCAAACAAATGGGTAGTAACTCGAGAGCTGAAATGTATATTGAAGGCGACGACAACAAAGCGATAATAATACAAAGGGGCGGTGCCGGAAGTCCGGGAACTGAAAGTTCTTCGGATAACGGGACTGTGGCATGCGAAGGTGGACACTTTGTTGACCAGTATATTTATGGTGATTGGAACCGGATTTTTGCTGACCAACGGGGTACAAAGCATACCATTAATCAATATGTAGATGGAGACGACAACTTGGTTGTGCTCATGCAAAAAGGAAATGGAAGCACATCTACGCTCGATTTGATTGGAAATTCTAATGAAATAGGGGTCGACCAAAAGGGGAAAAACAATTTTTCTGATATTGACATAAACGGTGATTTTAATGGAAATTTTATTCCGGGAGATGAATTTGGCATTAAGGTAGTACAGGAAGGTAAAGGAAATAATTCCGATATTGATATTACAGGACACTATAACTTCATTGCTGTACATCAAAGTGGCGGGGCATTTTCCACTATTATTCAAAATGGGAATAACAATTCTGCGATCGTTAATCAAGAATCTTTAGAGTAATAATATTAAGCCTAATGACCCAACCTGGAACTTTAGAACCGAATCATTGGATTTGAAAAAGATTGTGAAAAAAATCTAACATGGCGTGTGTTCTCTCTGTTTCCCAAGGTTTGCAAGGGAACACACGCTGTAGCTTTAGTCGTTAGTTATTCAACGAGTATTTAATAAACTACCTGATATATTCTATAACCCAATGGTAATAAGAATTTCAAAATGGTATGGATAATTCGGACTATAAAGTGCTTTTGATTGAGCCAGTAAAAGAACGAAATAGTGTACTCACCAGCATTTTAATTGAACTCGACTTTCAGGTTATTTCAGTTAAGAATGTGGAAACTGCTCTAAAGAAAATACTGGAGCACAACCCGGATATTGTCATATGTCAGAAAGAATTGAGTGATTATTCCGGATTTCATTTCTACAACATGTTAAACAATGATTTGTTAAAAAATGAAATCCCATTTATTTTATTATCTGACCAGTTTAATAAAGATGACTTTCTGGTAGGAATGGAGCTGGGAATTGACAGTTTTCTCTTTCCTCCATTCGACCACATAAAAATCAGCAATATTCTGCTTAAACAGCTCCAAAAAAGCAACAAACGAAAAGCGAATGCTTCTACCCAGTTTCAATCCCTTTTTGAAGTCACTCCTTTTGGCATTTTTGAAGCGTGCAACAACAAAATAGTAAAAGCCAATAAATCATTTTACAAGTTGATTTATAAAACAGAAGATATAAAGACTCCTGTTCTGATATCGGGAATATTCGATTTTCACAATGAAAAAACCAATGATCTGAAATTCTTACGCTGTTTAAACGGAATTTCCAAGTATAGCTATTTTAAAGAAGTTCCTTCGCAGTTTGACCCGGATACAAAGTTCGACATTTATTTATCTTTTATTGATAACGGCATGTCTTCGCCCAAAATCATAGGGTTGGTCATTCCGGCCAACGACAATTGGGAAGAGCTCCATCCGTCGATAAAAAAAGTGCAAGGAAATTCCTCCTCGGTTTTGGACACCAAATTACGCCCGGTAAAACAGGCTGCTGACGGGAACTTTCTTTTCACAAACCGCGAGAAACAGGTGCTGAAACTCTCGGCAAAAGGCGCACCGGTGAAGCAAATAGCGAGTCATCTTGGAATTTCAGTACGTACCGTAGAAAAACACCGTTCAAACATCATCCATAAAACCAACGCAGGCAATATTACCGAAGCCGTGTTTTACGCCAATCAGAACAGTCTTCTGAAATAAATCAACATCTGTGGTTGTTCATCGGCCATCCGTTGCCTGGCGCCAGATTCTCTCCAAATCCTTCCAAACATGTCCAATCTGTTCATCACTACAGGCTCTGGCATTCAACTTACAAATAAAATCGTCTCCATTTTTCCAAAGCCCATTCTCACGAAATCGAAAGTGGTATTCCCATCACCTGAAGTTTGCTCCCCTAAGTATTCTCACTTATTCGTATGCCGGCTCACAAAAAACGTATTGCCTTGCACCGGATAGAGGCCTAGCTTTGAACTATATCTCACATGCAAAAGCTCAGAATGAAGTTTTCGACAGTTCTTAAAAAAGCGTTTATTAAATCAATTTTAAAGGATGAACTGAAATATTAGTCGAGTTGAACAACAGTTACTTTAATAAGAAATCATGAGTGTCAATCTCTTAACACATTTCGTCCACTGGTCGTTTTTCATTTTTTTGATGACCCCCACTCCCACAAAATACATGGCTCCCGATTCGTCAAAGATCGTATCCACGGTTACCGAAAATTCCATCATCGTCGATTCTTTACCTCTACCTCCACATGCTGCTACCACTGTAATTTCTAAAAACGTAAAAGGCACAACAGTACTAACAGGCAGCCAAAACAAGGTGAAAATTAATTCACGTGAAGATGCAGTTTCAGGAAAGGCAAAACCGACCATAGCAGTATACCAAGCAGGGAACAACAACAGCCTTAAAACAAACTCAGAATGAGTCTTTTGCAATTAGTGATTCCTAAACAATTAAAAATTAAAAAATGATGAAAAATCCAACTACCACCATTAAAAAAGTTTAAGCCGTATCCATTCATAAATGGCGCAGAACACGGCACTTCAAGTGTTTGGGAAACATTAATGCTGCGATTGGTGTCGCTCCCGAAAACAAATATCGTAAACGATATCTTTTAAAATCTAACCCTTCAAATACTCAAATTTTAAATTTTTTATTATGAAAAAACTAGTTTTCCTCTTTACAATGATGTTTGCCGTCTGTATGGCAATGGCACAAGTAAATGTTTCTGAAATTGAAAGCCACGGAACTGCAAACCAGGTAGCTGTTGATCAGACTAACGTAGATTCTCCAGTGCCGGGCAATACCATCTTTTCCTGGGTTGGTCAATGGGGAACAGGCAATATAGCTGAAGTTGACCAAGAGCAATCTGATAAGCATGCAAAGGTTGAAGAAATGCTGGAAGCCTATATCGATCAGCTCGGAGAGTATAATAAAGCCAAACAAATTCAAGGCCCTTCTGGAAAACAAGGTGGAACATCTGCAAAAATTCGTCAGGAAGGTGTAGGCAACGATGCTTTTCAACAACAAATTTACTATTGGAATGAAGCAGAAATATGGCAATATGGAACGGGAAATATTGCAAAACAGTCACAAGATCTCGATTTACCAGAAGATGCAACTGGAAGTGCCAACTGGGCATATGCTGAACAACACGGACAGTATAACCTTTCCGAACAGGAACAACACGGATGGTCTAACAAGGTAAGTGTCTTACAAGAAGGAGTTGGGAACAGAGCTTTTCAAACTCAGCAAAATTACTCATGGAAGAGTGATGCCACAATTAGGCAATGGGGAACCGGCAATGAATCAACACAAGACCAAAAAGGCAACTTAAATTTCGCACTGTCAGAACAATCAGGAGATTACAATTTTGCTAGTCAAACTCAGGTGTCTGATGGAGTGAGAGCAAATTCCGTTTATGATCCATTGAATGATGGAGAAGTTTTTCAATTTGGAGTTGGAAACAGAGCTATACAAATGCAGACTATCCCTTCTGAGGTTCTGGAAGATATTCTTCCC
>SWCC01001180.1_pt1 | contig 12806 bp, 15 predicted proteins | sample 4692971 | NCBI WGS metagenome assembly SWCC01 (sample SAMN10267277, study PRJNA491770) | bioreactor metagenome | isolation source: DHS bioreactor inoculated with subseafloor sediment | place: Japan: off Shimokita Peninsula | collected 2006-08 | reverse complement strand
GGACCTTCCTGAAGGCGCTGACCTACAAATCATCGATGCTGAAGTCGTCTATGACGATGACGAGCCAGATGATGACGGCTCACCTCGAGCTATTGAGCAGCTCGCCGATGTCTTGCCTATAACGGCAGGACCGAAGCGGTCAAAGTCGTCTGCTCAGCCACCGCGACACCTGCGGTAGATGCCGACACCGACGGGGGACCGCCGACCCCGTCGGTGTCGCGCAATTCTCTTTACGTATTCTGTAGGGAATCTTGAACATCGCGCTATAATTTCCTTGTAAGTCAGCCCACTCCCGCTCTCTGCGGGACCTAAGAGAAAGCAACCCGCCAGAATCAACCCCGACAGCGGCCGGGGTCCCGTAAGGGAGAAAGACCGCTCTTCGTAACGACAAGTACGCGTTCGATGGACATCAGATGCCGGAGGCTCTTTGAGCCCCCACAGAGGCACGGCGGTGTCTGGAGAACCATCCAATGTCGCGAACACCGGCGCGCAAGCGCTCAAACAAGTACGGTATCCAGCCGTTGGGCAAGGAACTTGCTCGCCAGCGCTGGACTGTGGCAGCTGCCGCTCGACAACTAGGCGTCGAGTACCCACAGCTCTACAACGCGGTCACAGGCCGCATCACACCCACGATTCACCTTCGCAACGCGTTGCCAACGCTGCTCGATGTGCCGCTGGAGAAGTTGTTCACGGTCGAGGTGCTCAAGGCCACGCCACGGACGCAGCGCGCCCGCCGTAAGGCTGGTGAGTGAGGTGACAGCCACCGAGCAACCCGAGTGGTTCCGAGAGATGTATCGCGAGGCGGCACGAGACGCGGCCAAGGGCGTCACCGTGCCTGACTCGGTCATCGACCGTGCCTTCGCCTTCGTGCGAGCAACGGAGGTGTGCTGTGACAACTAGCGGAAATGAAGAGGCCCCCCGCATTGCGGAGGGCCTCACCAAGGGTGACCAAGCAGAATCACATGCTTTCGATTATGTGCTGGAAATCGCCGTTGCGCGTGGCTGGAAGCTGTTTCCATGCCACTCGATCGAGCGTGGCAAGTGCACATGCCCCAAGGGTGCGGACTGCACCAGTGCAGGCAAGCATCCGCGGACGGTCAACGGCGTGAAGGATGCGTCGGCCGACGTGGAGACCATCGCCATGTGGCGTGACGTCTACCCCGATGCCAACTGGGCTGTTGCCTGCGGTGCTGACTCTGGGGTGATGGTGGTTGATGTTGACCGCCGTCACGATGGCTTCGACTCGCTCGACTTGCTCGCACTGGACCGCGGTGGGTTGGAAGCACTCACGGGCGGTGGTGGCCTGCACGTCTTCATCACCTACGAGGCGGGCTTCACGAACCGGAACGGTATGTTGCCAGGCATCGACTTCAAGACTGACGGTGGCTACGTCATCTTGCCGCCGAGCCGTCACGAGAGTGGCAGTTCATACCAGTGGCGCACCGACGGTGAGCCAGTGTCCGTCTCTCCTGAGTTGCGTGGCTATCTCACGCGGCCCAAGGAGCCAACCCTGGGAAACCAAGGGGCGTCACTCATGGCACCAGTCGCTGAGGGCGGCCGCAATGACGGGCTGATCGCTCGTCTTGGCGCGTGGCGTCGGAAGCTGGGCGATGACAGGCCGGCCGTCGAGCTGCTCGCGAGGGCGTGGGGGAGAAGCGTTGGCCTGGATGACCAGGAGATCGCTCGGACCATCGAAAGTGCTTGGCGCTTGCCTCACGTAGACCTGGCGATCTCGTGGCCTCTGGCGAGCCCTGAAGAGCTCGACGACTACGAGCGGATGGTCAGGGAACGCATGCTGCGACTCCGCGTTGACAGTGACGCTCGGGTCCGTTTCGACGTCGAGTCACGTCCTGAGGCTCCCGGCTTCGATGTGGCAACCCTCGGTGAGGTGTTGGCGCGTGCTGATGAGCCGGCCTGGCGCGTCGATCAGCTCATGCCTGCCGATGCGAGCACGCTCGTCGTTGCCCAGCACAAGGCAGGCAAGACGACGCTCATGCTCAACCTGGTGAGGTCGCTTCTCACTGGGTCGGCGTTCCTCGGTGAACTGGACGTTGACCCCGTGGAGCAGACCGTGGCCATGCTCAACCACGAGGTGTCAGGACACCAGATCGCACGGTGGGCGCACGAGGCCGGCGTGCCTCATGACCGGTTCGTGCTGGTCAATCTGCGAGGCAGGCGCAACCCGTTCGCTCACGCTGATGACAGGGCAGCGCTCGCGGTTCACCTCCGTGACGCTGGTGTTGAGACGCTCATCGTGGACCCGTTCGGTCGTGCCTTCAGTGGTCAGAACCAAGACAGCGCTTCAGAGGTTGGTGCCTGGCTTTCGACGCTGGACGAGTTCGCTCGTGCCGACGTGGGTGCTCGTGACGTGATCCTCACCGCTCACGCTGGCTGGGATGAGGGGCGCACTCGTGGCTCCACTGCCCTCAACGACTGGCCAGACGCGATCTGGACCATGACGAAGAACGAGCGCACTGGAGAGCGCCACTTCAAGGCTGACGGCCGCGACGTGAGCCTCGACAAGGCGCCCCTTGAATGGCACGAGGGCAGGCAGCTCAAACTGCTTGACGCTGATGCTCGCCGCGCTCAATCGGTGTTCGTGACTCAGTCCCGCATGCAGCAAGAGATCCTTGCGGTCGTCAAGGAGTCGCCTGGCTGCTCGCGACGGGGGATTGAGAAGTGCGTGGGTGGTAACTCTGCCCAACTCCGTCAGGCGATCGACTCTCTCGTGAAGCTTGGGTGGATCGAGGACAAGGGCTCGAAGGCTGGCTCTCAGTTCTTTGCGGTCGATCGCACGAGCGAACAACAAGAAATCACTGCTCCTGGTGAGCGTCCAAAGATGATGTGGGGGTAGGTGCGTCCGGTGCGTCCAAGGTGCGTCCAGGAGCCTTGGACGCAGGCTGCACGGCAAGCGCGTCCACTGCGTCCACCCCCTTTAGGGGGGACGCAGGGACGCAGCGTGGGACGCACTTGGCTTGGTGGCAGGGGTTCGAAGTGTGGGGGTGGGGGATCGGGAGAGGGTCCGAGCGTGGTCGGCTGGCTGGGGGTGACTTGCAGGGGTCTATGGGGCCTGCAAGCATCCGCAGGTCGAGCTCGTTTCACTGGCACACACCCAGAAGCCGCACGGTCTCCTGTGGGCTTGCGGAGGGCTTCCAGAGGCTAGTTACCAGGGCCTAAGCGTTCCGTGAGCCCTGTGGAGCCCGTATGGCTCCGGAACCAGTTCTAAAGAATCGGTGTACTAGCGTCTGAAATCGCGGCAATGTCGATCACATGGAAGCAGTCATCTACCTACGGGTATCAACACAGGGCCAAGCGATCGATGGCTACGGCCTGGACGTCCAAGAGCAGGCATGTCGGACGCACGCTGAATCAAGCGGATTGAGTGTCGCGGCGGTCTTGAGAGACGAGGCGGTGTCGGGCATGCTGCCCGCCCATGAGCGCCCTGGTCTGATGGATGCGCTTGGCATGTTGAAGGACGGGGACGCAGACGTGCTGATCGTTGCCCGCCTAGATAGGCTTGCGCGCCAACTCACCACGCAGGAGGTCATCCTTGCTGAGGTGTGGAAGGACGGGGGAGAGGTTCACTCTGCTGACAGCGGCAAGGTCTTCAAGGACGACCCAGACGACCCGATGCGAACTGCCATGCGCCAGATGGCCGGCGTCTTTGCCGAGTTGGACCGCGCCATGACGGTCAAGCGACTACGGGACGGTAGGCGAGCGAAGGCTGCCAAGGGTGGGAAAGCGGTTGGTGCCTACCCTTATGGGCAAGCGAAGGAAGGGCCGATACCTGCGGAGCTAGAGGTCATGCGCAACGTCGCTGCCCAGAGGCGCCAGGGCCACACCTGGGCAACGATCGTTGATGACCTCAACACCCGCAAGGTACTGCCGCGCAACGCGAAGCAGTGGACCCCACGGAACCTTGCGAAGGTGATGGGCTAACGGAGGTCGTTTCCTCTGTGCAGCCACGCTCCCAAGTGGGAAAAGCCAAGGGCTGTAACGATGGTAATCAAGCTAGCTGTCATACCAACCACCTCCTTCCAGGTGCTCTTTACTGTCGTGATGCAGATGTGACCGACGAGAAGGAGTACCGCGAGAAGATTCACCGGGAGCGTACTGCAGCAAGGCTGCACACAAGCAACGAACTCTAATTGTCAGGCTAGCACCAAGCCCCGCAACGCCCACGAGTGGACGCCGCGGAACCTGGTCAAGGTGATGAGATAGGCCTAGACGGCTTCTGGGCGGATGTCCATCTTTGATGCATCTGCCTGGCTGAGCGAGCCAGACCCGAGCTCGTTGCCTTCTGAGTCCTCGAACACCCAACGAACCAGGTGCGGTTCCTCGATCAGGGTGGCGAGGTCGGCAAGCATGGCGCTAGGCGCATTGGCGCGCAGGTGGTCTTCGAACACCTGGTTGACCATGCGAGGGTTGCCCCCGTCGATGCGGTTGTAGTCCCACCAGCCGAGCGTCTTTTGGACCTCAGCGAGCTGCTCAGGTGATGGGTTGTCGAAGCGCTCGTTGGCGAGCTTGAGCGCCAGCCGGCGAAGCCTTTCGGTGCTTGCGTCCTGGAGAGAGCCCTCGGTTGCGACAGTCGATTGTGCGTTCATGTTGGTGGTCCTTTCGTTGGTCTTGCAGTCCTTGGATTGGGTGCTGTCAGCATGGTGTCGCGGGGCGAGCAGCCATGTCAAGGCGGGTCAAGGGAGGCTAAAGACAGTTTATTAACAGTTGTAAACGTCCTGGTGTTTACATGTTTTCAATGTCCCTGGTAACCCCACCTCCTTCATTACGAAGGTGCCCGCAAAAGTCCAAGGTAACGATTGAGTAACGGCCCGCGAGAGGCGCGGAACCAAGGCCTTTGCTGTCGCCGTGAGCGGAACCAGGGGCCACGGCGATTACGAAGTCGCCGACCGCCATCCGGGCTTCAACGCGAACAGTCTCCAGTGTTGGCGGTTCTTCACGCGATGGCTGGATGGTCCTGTGGGTAAGGCGGGCGTGGAGTCAGACCCAGTCTGGGACACGCGTGCAGCATCTCGCGTCTACTCAGATATGGCGCCGTAGGCTGAGCACACTATGGCAGACAAGCGTGCGCGAGAGTTGGCTCCTGACGACCCGCGCCACGGCACAACGAATGGCTACGGGAACCTCGGGTGCCGGTGCGAGCGCTGCACAGCGGCGCAGAGGGTGAGTCACCACGCGTACATGCTGAGACAGCGAGCTTCTGGGCGGATCGTCGGACGGCACGGGTCGCCATCGGCCTATGACACAGGATGCCGGTGTGACGCCTGCCGCGCCGCCCATAACGCAAAGTCGCAGAAGTTCAAGGCAGCACGGCGAGCCAAGAGCGCGCAGGATTAGACTGTGGCGTCGTTAGGGTCTGGCTCCACGCCCTGAGGGTCGTTGTGCTCATACAAGACCGAGCCAACCAGTTTCTCAACGTTGATGGCCGCGGGATCAGGCACTGGACGTCCCTCCACAACAGCCAGCCGCTCCGCGGAGAGGTACGCCAACCTCACAGCCTGGATTACAAGGACACGCCGCAGGCCCTCCGACACCTCTCCGCGCTCGCGCGCTACCGCCGCTAGACGGGAGATGGTCTCCGCTCGCCTAGCGATCCTTATGTCTGGGTGGCCTCGCTCGCGACGGGTTCTGGGGTCGATCAAAGGCCGGCGTAGCGACGGTGGGAGGGTGACGGAATCGGAGACGGGAGGGATCTTCTCATTTAGGATTGCTTTGAATCGAGAGTTCGCGATCGCGTCCACGTACGCCGTGTACTCGGCGGCGTCCAGCTGCGAGCGCGCGCCGGGGTCCTGGGCTGAGCACCCCGCGAGGTTCCACAGCGGCCAGAGCTCGATCTCTGCGACTTCGAAGACGTCCAGGATGCGCATAGCGACGGCATCGGTGCGCTGATTGGTCAGGTGACGCTGGACGCGCACACGGAGTTGCTCGTTCGTCTGCCCGACGTAGATAGGCTCACCGTCGTAGTCATAGAACGCATAGACACCCCACTTTGAGGAAGACCACACGCGGCCCTGCAGGTCTTTCTCTCCTAGTACCAACTTCAGTTGCGTCCGAAAGTCCTGTACGTCACCGGCGGGCAGGTCGCTCTTCTTTGGCGCGTGGCTGGTCGCGGTGTGTGAGGCCTTGCCATGACTAGACATTGGCGGCTCGTAGTTCGGTGGTACTGGAGCTACCAAGCGTGCCGGTGACCAAGGGCATCAGGTAGTTCCTCGCAAGCCAGCCGACGGCTGGCACGGCGACGGCGTCACCGAACCCGAAGAGCGCCTGGTTCGTGCGTGCTCCGTCGAGTTGGTAGTCACCGGCACCCATCAGGCGGGCGTACTCCCTAGCGGTCATCCATCGGACCTGGGCTCGGCTGTTGCCGAGCTTGACAACGGCCTGCTTTGACGAGCCGCCGCGGGCGGTGCGCAAGCACCCTGAGATGTCGTCTGGGCGCACCTCCCATACAGCTACACCGTTGCGGGTCCGACGGTACGCCGTCCGATACTTCACTCCCGGCGATGCACGGAACTCCCGGACCCGCTGTCGCTGCATCGGTGACAGCGAGTCGAAGAAGGCCTCCGTCCGTGTGCTGTCCCACCACCGGGGGTCGGAGGCGGGCAACTCCTCCACGAGTTCTCCGAGTCCTGACGTCAAAGGTGCGGGCGGTGTCGGCAACGGGGCGTGGTGCGTGACGAGGGTCGGGTCGCCGTAGACCGCCTGGAGCCAGTCGGGTCGCAACTCGGAGTTGGGTTCGGTGGTGTCGACAGGCGGGTCCTGTGCTCCCACGAGGAACAGCCGTGGCCTCGACTGTGGGAGGAACCGGCGAGCGTCCAACGAGAGCACGTCTACGGAGTATCCGAGTTTGTTGAAGGCCCGAACTGCAGCAGCCAGGTCGTCGCCTCCATAAGAGGTCGCGAGGCCGACTACATTCTCGAGCACGACGACGCCGGGTCGGTTGTCTCCCAGTTCGTCGAGGAGTCGAGCGAAGTGCCAGAAAGAGCCAGATGAAGATCCGGCCAAACCGGCGCGTGCACCAGCAAGTGAGAGGTCGGTGCACGGTGACGACGCCCATGCGAGTGAGGCGTCCTGGGGAAGCGACGCTCCTGTGACCTTGGCGACATCGCCCAGGACGAAACGGTGGTCTGCGCCATGCTTTGCGTCGGCGAAGTGGCCCTCGTAAAGCGACTTTTTGTCTACCTCGTAGTCGTTAGCCCACACGACCTGGAAGCCGGCGTTCTCCAGGCCCATCCGGGCAAGACCTATGCCGGCGAAGAACTCGAGCACCTTCGGCTTGACGGAGGGCAGTGAGATCACGTTTGACATGCCACCACATTACTAACGAGAACGCGGGCTGCGGGGATCGCTGCGGCGTGCCGTTGGGGTGTCCTGCATCTTGGTGGCTGGACTCAGCACCGCTCAAGCGCCCAACGCACAGTGCCGAGGTTGGACGGCCCGACTGGGTATGGCTGCTTGACTGCGTAGTCGCACTGTCGCGACTTCACCCGCCGGACCTGAGGCACGTGCGACCCGACTAGGGCGGCTGCCGGTGCCCCACGCGCACCTCAAGGCAGACCATTTCTTCAATAGGAGCGCTAGCTTTTCGGTACGATCTGGACGCGCTTCTTGAGCGCCTCCAACTGACCTTCCTCAAACCTCCGGAGGTGTTCCTCCGAGGTCTCTTCTCGCCGTTTCGGCACACCCTTGGGGACGTCGGTTGGCCAAGTCGATATGACGATGCGTTCGAGGAACAACTTGGCGAAGTTTCGCTTTCGCTCGGCGGTCCAGTCGGTCATGTCCAAGCCAGCAGTGATCTCCACGTCAAACATCGTCGCGCCGAGAAGTTTGCTGGTGCGCTGGTCGAGTAGTTCAATCTCGCGATCGAGTGCACCCGTGCGCTCGCGCGCCTCGTCCTTACCTATAAGGCCGTCTACGTGCAGGTCCACGACACGACGCCTCTTCTCTGTGAGGCCGGCACGCGTCTCATTGATCTCAACCAGGGCGTCCCCGCTAGTGGCCGACCGCTGAGCCGTCTGCTGCTGGTCCCAACGGGTGGACTTCGCAATGAGATCGTCGATGAAGCTGAAGACATATGTTTCAAGGCGCTCGTAGTCGATGCTGAGCTTCCCGCAGCCTCCGGTGTGGGTTGCGCACCTGAGCCCAGCTCGGTCGCCACGGGCAGACCCACGCCGATAGCTCGTCAGTGTGTGCCCACACTCACCGCATCGGACAAGGCCACCGCCGAGCGAGTAGCGCCCGCCCTTCACACCGGGGGAGATCGTGGTCCATCGGGAGGGGTCGCTGAAGAGTCGGTCGAGCCGGTCGAAGGTGGGCTGGTCAATGATCGGCTCCCACTTGACATCACCAAACTTGTTCTTGCCGAGGATCGCGGGATTGCGGAGTATGGGGCGGAGTCCCGTCACGCGCCAGATCTTGCCTTTACGGGTAGTGATGCCGCGGAGGCGCCAATCCTTAACGACCCCTGATGCGGTGTCGCCATGCAACAACCGATCGACCGCCTCGCGGATACGCTCCACCTCGCGAGCATTTGGCACGAGCATGCCAGCCTTGGCCTCGTAGCCATATGGCGGTGTACCCCCGTGGTACATCCCACGCCGCTCTCGGTCCTCAGATGCACGCTTGACACGCTCCGCTGTACGTTCGGCTTCGGCTGCATCCCAAGCGGCCAACGTTCTCGCGATCGCTCGCCCGTCGGCCCTATTCAAGTCGTACTCACCCGAGGCGACTGTGGTGATGCGGATGCCGCGTTGCTCTGCCAGCTCGATGAGGTCCTCGTTTTCCCTCGGGCGCCTGGTGAGCCGGCTGTTGCTGTAGGCGAGGATGGTGTCTATTGCACCGCTGCGGGCAATGGTGAGCATCTGTTCGTACTTCGGTCGGGCGCTACGTGACTTGGTGGAAGCACCCGTATCGTTCTCCACAAGTGTCTCGATCACAGTGAGCCCAAGCCTCGCCGCAAGTTCGCGGCAGTCTTCCACTTGCCGATCGACGCCTAGCTCACGGCCCTCACGGTCAGATGAGATGCGCGCATAGATGACAGCCCTGCCCTGCATGATGTCTCCCGTCAATAGTCGATAGGTAAAACGTAACGTGTCGACGAAGCTCCTGAGTTTCCCAGTTCGGTCCTGCAGACCTTGAGGCAGCCCCTCGAGAGTGGTGAGATCGTGATTCATCGCGCGTACGGTGCTGCCAGGTACCCAGCGCGATTCCAACTTGTCCTCGCGGCCAACCCGTGTCCATGTGGGCACTTCTACGGCAGGGGCGACCGATGTACGTGCAGCGCTCTCGCACGACGCCGATACTTCTCGAGGCTGTCCGGCCCATTGCTCGATCGGGTAGACATCCAGGTCGAGGTGATGCCGGTGGCCAGGGGTGCAACCGAGTCGGGGGAGTTAACTGACGCTGTGGCGGCGCGGGTGCGCGAGGCCCGCGACAGGGCGCTACATCGATTCGATGGGCTCCCGTGGTCAGTCTCAGCACATGCCCCTCCCTCGTGGCTGAGGGAGTTCACCCCGCGTGCGTCTGTGGCTGTTGTGCATGAGGCACTCGACAGGGGAAGGCTCTCCGCCCGCGGAGCAGACCGTGCGTTGCGGATTGCATGGACTCTGAGTGATCTCGAGCGCCGTGCCACGCCCTCTGCCGACGATGTGGCTCGCGCTATGGTCCTCCGGTCGCGGGAGCAATCGCCATGACCGCCTCGGAAGAAGCGGCGCTCGTCGCATGGAGTGCCATGGCGGAGCCTGCCGATATGGCGGCCGGGGCGCTCGTCTCGGCAATCGGCGCGTCCAATGCGCTCGCTTGGGTGCGCTCGGCAACGCAGAGCCTGACCTCTGCGGCATCGTCGCTCCACGGACGGTGTGATCGGGAGGCTGCGCAAGGCGCCGTCATGGCCCATGAGAGGTGGGAGAGACGGCTTGGCGTCGCAGAGGAGCCGCATTTCCGTAGGGCGCACGCGATAGGCGCGACCGTGCTCACGAGGAACGCGCCTGGTTGGCCCTCGGCGTTGGCGGCGCTTGGCGCTTCTGAGCCGTTCGCGCTCTACGTGAGAGGCGCCGCGGACCTCGACGAGCTGTGGCATTCGGGAGTTGCGATCGTGGGTGCGCGGTCCTCCACGGCGTACGGATCGCATATGGCTTCGGATATCGCGGCGGGTATCTCGTCGGCGGGCCGTGCCGTGATTTCGGGAGGCGCGTATGGCATCGATGCGGCCGCGCATCGGTCGGCCCTTGGCGCTGACGGGCCCACCATTGCCGTGATGGCTGGAGGGGTTGACAGGCTCTACCCAACGGGCAATGACGCCTTGCTGCGCGCGGTCATGGATCGGGGCGCTGTCGTGAGCGAAGTGCCACCCGGATTTGCGCCGCACCGTTCGCGATTTTTGACACGAAATCGGTTGATTGCGGCGGCCTCTGCCACCGTTGTGGTCGAGGCGGCACTGCGGTCAGGGGCTTTGAATACAGCACGCCACGCGGCGAGCTTGCTACGTCCCATTGGCGCGGTTCCCGGTCCCGTGACGTCACCCTCGTCGGCGGGATGCCATGCGCTCATCCGCGAGGGCGTTGCCGTCTTGGTCACGCACACCGATGACGTCATCGAGCTCGTTGACAGCGCGACGCAATGGGCAGGCAGGGAGCCCACCCAAGGGTCGATGTTGGATGACCTCGACGCAGAGCTCACGTGTCGCCCGAGCTTTGAACTCCCGGCAGACCGTGCTGTATACGACGTGACGTCCCAGCGAGCGATCCCCATCGAGCGGGTGGCTGAGCGGGCAGGTTTGGCGTGGATGGATGCCACGTCAGCGGCGGGCAGGCTCGAACTGCGAGGACTTATCGAGAGAAGCCAAGGTGGATGGAGGCGAGCCAAGCAGCAAAGGAAACTATGACAAAACGGGCATAACGCCCTGAAAGTACCCAAATTCGTGGGTCTGATGTGACAAATGTGACATAGGGGGTTGATTTGACTGGTGTGACAGTGTCAGAGTGTCAGCATGTCGTCCACGTCAGGCACTGTGATGGAGCGTTTCGCTTCTTCCCTTGGCCATGGCGCGGGAGCCTCGGAACACACGGTCAGGGCCTATGTCGGGGATGTCCAGGCACTTGCTTGCTTCCTCGGTCTTGACGACGACACCACGTGGACCGACGTCACGCTTGCCGATCTCCGCGCCTGGCTCGCACACCAGGCGGCCGCCGGCAAGACCCGCACCACACTGGCGCGCCGTGGTGCCTCGGCACGTGCCTTTTTCTCCTGGGCCTATCGCGTCGGCCTGGTCGCGCACAACCCCGCAGCGCGCTTGGCTTCGGCGCGAGCGGCAGTCACTCTCCCTCGTGTGCTCGACGTTGACCAGGCATCCGCGCTACTCGATGCGGCGCGCTTGAGCGCCGCGAGCAAAGACGCGGTTGATCTTCGAAATTGGGCCATGGCCGAGCTGCTGTACGCGACAGGAATCCGCGTCGGCGAATTGGCAGGGATCGATTGCGGCGACGTCGATGTGTACGAACGCACAGTGCGAGTGCTTGGAAAGGGTGCAAAGGAGCGCGTCGTACCGTTCGGGGTCCCTGCCCAGCGCGCGCTGACGGCCTGGATGAATAACAGCCGAGCCCAACTTGCCGTTGATACCGCTGCCTTGTTTGTTGGCCTAAAGGGCGCTCGGGTGAACCCGCGGCAGGTCCGCGAAGTGGTCCACACCCTCGCCTCAGTTGCAGGGATGCCCGACATTGCTCCGCACGCGCTTCGACACTCGGCCGCGACCCACCTCCTCGAAGGAGGATCCGATCTCAGGTCGGTCCAAGAGGTGCTGGGGCATGCGTCGCTGGCAACTACTCAGCGTTACACCCACGTTACTGCGGACCGCTTGCGGACTGCCTATGCACTCGCACACCCGCGGGCCTAAGGGGACCAGAAATGACGATCTTCGAGGATGCGCTTGACCTTGACGCACGCGACGCCGATGTCGCGGCGGCGTGGGGTTGCCTCATGCTCGCGGACGGCGACGATCGCCGAGCGGCACGCGAGTTGCTGATCACGCGCTACGCACCGCTTGTGACTCAAGTGGCGACTCGCATGATTGGGCGCTTGCCCGACGCTGTCGGGCACGCGGACCTCGTGTCATATGGCATGTTCGGGCTTATTGATGCGATCGAGAAGTTCGATGTCGACAGGGGCTTCAAGTTTGAAACCTACGCGAGCACCAGGGTGCGGGGCGCGATCATCGACGAACTCCGCGCTGCAGACTGGGTTCCACGCTCGGTCCGTGCAAAGGCGCGAGCGGTTGAGACCGTCACGCGTGCGCTCGAACAAGGGCTCATGCGCAAAGTGACCGATGAGGACGTCGCCGCCGAACTCGGCTGGGACAGCCGCGAGGTGAGGACAGTACGCGCTCAGGTGTCATTGAGTCACGTGGGGGCACTCGATTCGATGAGTCCTGACTCGGACTCGTTTTCCCACGATCACGCGTCGTGGCTAAGCATCCCCAACGTGGACACCTCGATGGAGGCCAGGGAGACGCACGCGCTGCTCGCCACGGCGGTTCAAGGCGTGCGCGACCGTGAGCGCCAGGTTCTTCACCTCTACTACTACGAGAACCTGACCTTGGCTCAAATCGGTCAGGTGCTGGGGGTGACGGAATCGCGGGTGTCACAGATCCACTCCGGAGCCGTGAAGAAGCTTCGTGAGAGCCTCGACAAGACGGGCGCCTTCGCCTAGTCGTTGGTCGATGGAAGCAGCCTGACGGGCCCGAATCCCTCTAGGTAATCGAGCGGATCGACGTACGCGCCATCCAGTCTCACTCCCCAATG
>SWCC01018464.1_pt1 | contig 12814 bp, 10 predicted proteins | sample 4692971 | NCBI WGS metagenome assembly SWCC01 (sample SAMN10267277, study PRJNA491770) | bioreactor metagenome | isolation source: DHS bioreactor inoculated with subseafloor sediment | place: Japan: off Shimokita Peninsula | collected 2006-08 | reverse complement strand
ATATGATAAAACCAGCTGTAAAAAAGAACCTATTTGAAGAGGTTTCAGAACAGATAATTGAATTAATTAAGAAAGGCACATGGAAGCCAGGGGATAAGATACCCGGTGAAATGAATTTGTCCGAAAGTTTTCAGGTTAGCCGCAATTCCATCAGGGAGGCATTGAAGGCCCTCGAATTGACGGGGATACTGAGCTCCAAAGCCGGAAAAGGAACATTTGTTTCCGAAAGGGCCCTTCGCAACATCAACAATAGAGAGCTTGCAAAACTCATAGAAGACGAAAGTACGGTTGTTGAACTCATGGAGACTCGTCTCATGATTGAGCCCGAGCTTGCATACCTTGCAGCTCAAAAGGCGACTCCGGAAGATATAGCAAAGCTTGAGGATTCCATTCTTAGAAGCAAAAAAGCTTTGGTTGACCATGAGTATACGATTGAAAGGGGTATGGAATTTCATGCGATTATACGCAAAGCGTCAGGGAATAGGATACTTGGCAACTTTATGACGTCCATAAACGACAATCTCATGGCGCAAAGGGCGACAGCTATGCTTAAACATTTGGATGAATATGTAATTGATATTGAATGGAACGAACATGTTAAGATGCTTGAATATATAAAAGCCGGAGAAGCTGATTTGATTAAAAAATACATGTATGACCATATTGCAAGGTCCTTAGGACTTATCGTAAAAGGTGAAAAAGAAAGTAAACAAGCCTAGAATTAAAGAAGCCTGCAGTTTTAGGGGAAAGATAAAAAGATAAAAAAGTATACATTCAAAGATCTATTCGCTGTTAAAAGCGAATAGATCTTTTTTATTGTCAGTAATTAATATCTGAAAATTAGAACAAATAAATGCATGTTTTTTCTTTACAAATAATGCACCAATGTTGTATAGTATTATTGTAGGACAATTAAAGCAGTATAAAAGCAAAACAGAAGAGGAGGAATTGTTTTTATGAACAAGACAAAGAAAGTCTTGGATCGCCTAATCTCGTTACAAAACCTTATTTCAATTGTACTTATGTCAATTATACCAGTTATGGTTGTCATTCAGGTTTTGTTGAGATACGTATTCCATGCACCGCTTATGGGGATTGAGGAAATAATGTTGTTTCCCACCATTTGGTTGTACATGCTAGGAGGGGCAATGGCGTCTCAAAAGAGAAACCATATCTCATGCGGTATATTAACACTCTACATAAAAAAAGATTTAACCATGCAAATTTTCAATATTGTAAAGTGTTTTGTTGCTTTCGCGGTAAGCGTTTGGCTTACTTATTGGGCATTTTGGTATTTCATGTATTCCTTTACAACTTGGAAACATAGCGACCTTGTTGGAATTCCGATGTTTTTTGGGGAAAGTGCAATTTTCCTTGGCTTGCTGTTTATGACCCTTTATGCTGGCGCTGATTTATACAGGGACGCCAAAATATTGCTTAAAGGAAGAAAACTTGCAGGGGAGGGAGAAAAATAATGCTTACCATTGTACTCATTGATGTCATCTTACTAGTATTTTTGTTGATGCTCAGCATTCCTCTTCCGTATTGCTTTGGTGGGGCCCTGATGTTTATGGCCATATTCGGAGACATATCCATGAAGAGTCTAATGCTTTGGGGTTTTAATCAGATGATAAGCCCAATACTGCTTGCCAGCCCCTTGTTCATTTTGGCTGGAACCCTTATGGGAGGTACCGGAATCGCTAAGAATCTGCTTGATTTCGCGGATATTTTCGTAGGAAGGGTAAAAGGCGGAATCGGCGTAGTTGCGGTTACGACTTGCGCAATCATAGGTGCCATATCCGGCAGCGGTTTCACAGGAGTTGCGGCTACTGGCCCCATACTCATCCCTAGAATGGTGGAGCAGGGATATCCAAGAGGTTATTCTACAGCCCTGGTAACGGTTTCATCGGTCTTGGGACTATTGATTCCGCCTTCCGTCATTATGATCTTCTACGGTTGGGTAACAGACACCTCGATTCTGGCATGTTTCCTTTCAACAGTAGGACCCGGAATCGCAATTGTAGTATCGTTTTCAGTAATAAATATGGTTTGGGCAAGGAAATTCACGGGTATAATTCTCGAAGAAAAAATGCCTACCGATGTTAGATTAAAGAGAAATCTGAAACGCGCTTGGATTGCAATACCTGCGCTGGCTATGCCTTTCATAATACTTGGCGGAATATATGGCGGAGTATTCACCCCGACGGAAGCCGCAGCGGTTGCGGCAGCCATTTCAGTTCCCATAGGCCTATGGATATACAAAGAACTTAAAGTGGATAACTTCAAGGAAATGGTATCGGATTCGGCCGTATCGGTTGGAGCAATAATGACCATGATCATATTCACACTTATGCTAAGCCAGACCTATGTTTTGCTTAGAGTACCACAGGCAATAATTGAACTTTTATTTGGTATTACTCAGAACAAGGTTATACTTCTGATAATCATAAACATATTCCTGTTTCTGGTAGGAATGATTGTAAACGATGTAACAGGCATGATTCTAGTAGCTCCGTTACTATTGCCACTTGTCATTCAGCTCGGAATCAGCCCTGTTCACTTTGCAGCAATCATGGGAGTAAATCTTGCAATGGGTGGTGTAACACCTCCTTACGCCAGTATTTTGTACCTTGGTATGAGGATTGGAAAATGTGAGTTCAGCGAGATACTTAAGCCGACTTTGGTATTCCTGATTTTGGGATATGTGCCGATCGTATTTCTTACGACTTTCTGGCCGGCTCTCTCAATGACCTTGCCGACGATGATGGGATTATCATAAAAAGAGGAGGAGTAATTAATGAAAAGATTTGGAAAATTATTTATGGTTTTAGCACTTATGCTTTCACTGGTATTAAGCTTGGCTGCTTGTGGAGGCGGCGAAGAAGAGGCTGCAGGTGAGGAAGCTTCGGCATTTACTGAAAGAAGCTGGAAAATCGGGCACGCAAGACCTCAAGACACATCTACCGATGTAGATGTAATCAAGTTTGTAGCCGATTTAAAAGAGGCCACAGATGGTAATCTTACAGTTGAAGTTTATCCTGCAAGCCAACTTGGAAACTACACAGTTGTTCAGGAAAGAGTTGGAATGGGAGACATAGAAATGCAATTAGCTCCTGCCGGAACAAGTGTAGACAAGGCAATGGGACTTCCGAGTACTCCTTACCTTTGCGCTACATGGGATGAAGCAAGAGAAATGTACAAGAAGGGCAGCGTACTTACGAATGCTACAGAAGAAATGTTTGCTAAGCAGGGCATCAAGCTTTTGGCGGGATACCCCAAATACTTTGGTGGAGTAGCATTGGTAGTAGAACCCGATTCTCCCGGAGATGCTACAGTTGACAAGGGAATCAAGATTCGTGTTCCTGCGATAAAATCATATGAATTGACAGCAGGATCTCTTGGATTCATTGCTACTCCAATAGCATATTCGGAAGCATTTACATCAATGCAGACCGGAATCGTCGATGGAGCCATCGGATCCGGAGCAGAGGGTTACTACTCAAGCTTTAGAGATCTTACAGAATACTACATGCCTGTAAATGACCACTTTGAAATATGGTACCTGCAAATGAGCATGGATGTATGGAATGACATTTCGGTTGAAGAGCAGGAAGCAATCATGGCGTCAGCAGAGAAATTTGAAACAGCAAGATGGCCTCTAGCCGAACAAGAGACAGCTGAATTCGAGCAAGGACTCAAGGATAATGGTACAGTGGTCTACGACTTTACGCCTGAAGAGCTTACCGGATTTGCAGAAAAAGTTAGAGCCGAAGTATGGCCTGAAATCAAAGATGAATATGGCGCAGAACTCTTTGATAAGGTAACAGGCAAATAAAAAATTGTCTTCCTAGGGGATGACTCCTCATTCATATGTTGGAAACGGCGGCAAGCGCCGCCGTTTCCGGTATGTGATAATAAAGAAATGTTAGGGATGTGTATGTATGATAAAACCTCTTGTCAGGAAAACGCTACATGAAGAAATAGTCAATCAAATAATGGACTGTGTTTCAGATGGGCAATTAAATCCAGGCGATCGCATAGAGGGAGAAGCCGAGCTTGCAAAACAGTTTCAGGTGAGCAGGAATATTGTAAGGGAAGCTCTAAAGTCTTTGGAATTGATTGATGTTTTGCATACGATAAATGGCAAGGGTACATTCATAAGCGATGGTGCCAAGAGTGGCCTTGAACTGATGCGTCTAATAAAGATGATAAAAAGCGAGGACTACGCTATAGACCTTATGGAATCGAGGATAATGATTGAAGGAGAAATTGCATATCTTGCAGCCATAAGAGCGACCCCGAAAGACATAGATGAATTGTTGGTTATAGAAAAAGAGACGAAAGAATGTATTGAAAAGGGCTCATATAGAGTTGGAATAGGTCTCAAGTTTCATATGAAGGTGGCTGACTGCTCAAAGAATCAAATAATGACAAGGTTTTTGCGCTCTATTTCGGATGAATTGATAGCACAAAGAAGTAAGATGATTATGATTCATATGAGCGACGAAGAGCTTGTTTTGGAACTGCGGGAGCATCTTTCGATGATTAAGTTTATAAAAGAGAGAAAACCTGAAGAGATAAGAAAAGTTATGAAAATGCATATTAAAAGGGGAGTAATAATAATCAAGGAGTACATGGAATCCGAACATAAGGATTGAATGCGTAGCACAAGGTATCACAAAGATTTCGAAAATGGAACTTTATAAAAAAAAGTAAATTTTTTTATAACCAAATGTAGGACAATAGTACATAATGAGGGGGAAAATAAAATGAAAAAAACTGTTTGGAGTATCATCGGTGGAGGAAATGGCGGACAATCAATGGCGGGCCATTTGGGAACAATGGGATTTCAAGTAAGAATGTATGATGTAAAAGCGGAAAATGTTGATGTAATAAACGACCAAGGTGGCATTCAATTTGATGGCGGGGTTGTAGATGGCTTCGGCAAGGTTGAATTTGCAACTATGGATATGGAAAAAGCCGTTGTCGGAGCCGATATCGTAGTCATAGTTGCTCCTGCTCTTTATCATGGATCGATAGCTAAGAATATGGCGCCATATCTTGCAGACGGACAGTTTGTATTTATTCATCCGGGTGCAACCTGTGGTTCTCTCGAAGTGAGAAAAGTGCTTGACGATGAAGGCTGCAAGGCTGATATAGTTATAGCAGAAGCCATGTCTCTTGTATATGCATGCAGAAGCCCTAAATTTGGGACCGCATCAATTAAAGGGATAAAAGAGGAATTGATGGTTGCGGCAATGCCTTCAAACAAAACAAAAGAATTGCTTGATATATTGAACCCGGCATTCCCGCAAATGTTTGCAGGAGAAAACGTTCTCGAGACTAGTTTTGAGAATCTTAACTGCATGATGCATCCAACACCATCCCTCCTAAATGTGGCTCAAATCGAGTCGGGCAGAGATTGGCAATATTATTATGATGGTATCACACCTTCAATTGGTGCGTATGTAGAAAAGATGGATGCAAGCAGGATTGAGCTTGGGAAGAAATATGGTCTTGAGCTTACGTCAATGCTCGAGTGGTACGGAAAGCTTTATTCGGCGAATGGCGAGACATTGAGCGAAGCAGTCAAGAATTGCAAAGCGTACGCTGGAATAGCGGGGCAAAAGACGCTCAAAACAAGATATATTCTTGAAGATGTCCCAATGAGCCTCGTACCCCTTGCCGAGCTTGGCAAGGTAGCTGGGGTGAGACAAGACATGGTTGAAACCATAATAGACCTTGGCGAGTTCATGATGGGCGAAGAATTCCGCAAGAATGGTAGAAACGCGGCGGCCCTTGGGATTGAAGGCATGAAGGTGGAAAGTCTTTTAGACTATGTAACAACGGGCAAGAAACATTAATTAAATTTTTACAACCATTATTTAATCCTTTTCATATTGAAAGACGTTAAAGAGCGAGTGCTTTAGCGTCTTTCTTTTTGTTTTGCTATAAAATAGAATGAATACAAAAAATTAAAAATATTCAAAATAAACTTAGAATGCGCAAAACATGAACACATTTATGCCGGTTTGGGAGGAATCTATTGCAATTATTCGTGAATTTGCTATAATAAATTTTATAAGTTAAATTATAATTAATTATTTATACAAATATTAACAGGGAGGCGTAATTTTTATGGCCGAGAATGCTGTTGCTATGTTTTCAGAAGGAAGCAAGGAGATTGTTGTAGACAATAGGGAATTGCTTGAAAACAGCAAAATATTTTTTGAGTACCTGATGTCCTTCATAGCTGGAAAGGATTATGTAATCGTATTAACCGACAGGTATGCGAGGGTTGCAGAAATCGTTGGCGGAGATTATATAGTAAGGAAGTCGAAAAAAGAGTTGAATTTCGTCAAGGATGCCATTCTTTCAGAAGATTGTGTTGGCAATACGGCAATAACTATGGCCATAAAAAAAAGCGAACCTGTTCAAATTTGCGGCGAAGAGCATGAAAACCCGACGCACAGGCATTTGTCGTGCTATGCGGCGCCTATTAAATTCGAAGATGAACTTCTCGGTGTAATATGCATAACGGAATTTAACCCGGAAAGAAGAGAGGCTCTTCTTGGAATGGTTCTTGCTTCTGCAAGGGGAATCGAAAATCAAATAAAAAATCAGCGCAAAACGCGTTTGCTAAATGAACAAAGCAAGTATCAGAATGTGATAGTTGAAAGCATAAACGAAGGATTCATAACCCTGGATAGGGAAGGAATTGTAACCTACATCAATGAAAGGGGTGCACGCATCCTTTGCATAGACAAGAAGAAAAGCGTTGGGAGGCACATTAAAGAGTTGGTTCCATTTGAACCGGTGGTTATGAATGTCTTTAAGACGGGAAAAGGATACAAAGACAAGGAATATATTTTGGAGAATGTAGCAGGCCTGAAGATGCATCTCCTTAAGACGGCTACTCCCATAAGGGATGAAGACGGGAATATAACCGGAGTCATAGATATTTTCAAGGAAATTAAATATGTAACGAAGATTGTGAATAAAATGGTTGGAGCAAGGGCTAATTTTACTTTTGACGATTTGGTGGGAGCGGATGCAAAATTCAACGAGTGCAAAAGAATAGCCAAGATTGCAGCCAAGAGCTCTTCGAGCATATTGATTGAAGGAGAGAGTGGTACGGGCAAGGAGCTTTTTGCGCATTCAATTCACAATGCGAGCAATAGAAGTGAAGGGCCATTCGTAGCAATAAATTGTGCTGCAATTCCAAAAGAATTAATCGAAAGTGAGCTTTTTGGATACTCGGCAGGTGCTTTCACGGGTGGAGTCAAGGGAGGTCGACCGGGAAAATTCGAGCTTGCCGACGGAGGCACAATTTTCCTCGATGAAATTGGGGATATGCCCTTAGGGACCCAGGCGAAGCTTCTGAGGGTTCTTCAGGATAGAAAAGTGGTAAGGCTTGGAGGAGATACGGTTTTTAATGTCAATGTGCGCATAATTTCTGCCACCAACAAGATTTTAGCTGAGGAGTGCAAACTCAACAATTTCAGATGGGACATATATTACCGCTTGAATGTGCTGACTCTAAACATACCGCCACTTAGAGAACGGGTTTCGGACATAAGGATGATAACCGAGCATCTAATTGAAAAGATCAACAAGAGGCTGGATACAAATGTTGAGGGAATAACCGAAGAAGCACTTTCGATTCTCGAAGCTAACGAATGGAAGGGGAATGTTAGGGAAATGGAAAACCTTTTGGAGAGATCTATAAATATCTGCAAAGGGGAAAAAATAGGCATTGAATATTTCCCGGATTCTTACCTAATCCAAAAGAAGGAAAAAAGCGATGAGTTCGATGGAAATGATGAATTGATAACGCTTGGAGCCATGGAAAAGCTGGTGATAGAAAAGACGCTCTATCATTTTGGAGGGAACATATCGAAGACTTCCAGGGCTTTGGATATAAGCAGAAACACTCTTTACAATAAAATCGAAAAATACAGAGTAGCCCTTTAGGCAATAAAGCACTGCTCAAAAAATGAGCGGTGCTAAAATTTTGAGCACATAAGTAAAACGGTTGCAAACACAAGGCTTGAAGAAGTGTGACTAAAAAATGTTCAAAATATGAGCAGAATCGTTTTGCCCTAATGAAGGGAATAGGTAAATATAAAAAAAAAATCAAGGTTCAAACCATTGAAAAGACACGAATTTAAAAAAAGATTGCCATTTCAAGTTAGTTGGCACGCAAGTTGCATAAATACTATGGTGTAGGAAAATGAGAATCAAAGGATATAACAGGAGGTGTCACAATGGTTAAGAAAGAGCTTTTAGAAAATTTTTATACCACAATGGTCAAAATTAGGGCCTTTGAAAAGCGTATAGAAGAGTTTTCTTTGAAGGCAGAAGTCCCGGGCTTTGTTCATTTGTATATAGGTGAAGAGGCTATTGCTACAGGTGTAATGGCTAACTTGACGCACGCGGACTACATTCAAAGCACGCACAGAGGTCATGGACATTGCATAGCAAAGGGTGCCCAAACTGACAGAATGATGGCAGAAATCTTCGGTAAGAAGACTGGCTATTGCAAAGGCAAGGGCGGATCGATGCATATCGCCGACTTTAGCGTTGGAATGCTTGGAGCCAACGGAATAGTAGGAGGGGGATACACACTCGCAACAGGAGCAGCCCTCGCAGAGAAAATAAAAGGAACTGAGAATGTTTCACTAGTATTTTTCGGAGACGGAGCTTCAAACAGAGGAACATTCCATGAAGCCATGAACATGGCTGCAGTGTGGAAACTTCCAGTAGTATTCATTTGTGAAAACAACGAATGGGCTTCAACGACTCCATACCTTACAACAACATCGGTAAAAGACATATCTGACCGTGCAGTAGGATACGGAGTACCAGGAGTAATCTGTGACGGAAACGATGTATTTGAAGTATATGAAACAGCTAAAAAAGCAATTGAAAGAGCAAGAAAAGGCGAAGGACCTTCCATCGTCGAGTGTAAGACATATAGAATCAAGGGTCACTTCGTTGGAGATCCCGAGAGCTACAGAACAAAAGAAGAAGTTCAGAAGCGTTTCACAGAGAACGATCCAATCACGAGATTCGAAGAGAAGGTCTTGGCTGACGGACTTATGACAGAAAAAGAACTTGAAGTAATAAGGGAAGCTGTAGAAGTAGAGATAGAGGCAGCAGTAGCCTTCGCTCATGAAAGTCCGTATCCGGACGCATCGGAGCTTTATGAAGATCTTTATGTGGATGGAGGTATTGTAAAATGAGAAAAATAACATTTTCAGAAGCAACAAGAGAAGCAATGGCTGAAGAAATGAGAAAAGACGATACCATTTTCGTAATGGGTGAAGACATAGCGCGTCAGGGTGGAATATTTGGACAATTCAAGGGATTGCCTGCTGAATTCGGAGACGAAAGAGTTAGAGACACCCCAATAACCGAGACAGCAATAGTAGGAGCAGCAATTGGAGCAGCGCTTGCAGGCATGAGACCTGTAGCAGACATGCATTTTGCAGACTTCCTTGGAGTAACAATGGACGAAGTGTTCAACCAAATGGCAAAGATCAGATACATGTTCGGTGGACAGACTACTGTTCCAATGGTAATTAGAGCCCCGGACGGACTCATCAGATCGGCTGCAGCGCAGCATTCTCAAAGCATAGAGTCATGGTTCAACAATATTCCGGGAATAATAGTAGTAGCACCTTCGAATCCTGCAGATGCAAAAGGACTCCTCAAGGCCGCTCTCCAAAGCGATGATCCCGTCATATACTTTGAGAACAAGGACCTCTTCAGCAGGAAGGGCGAGGTTCCAGAGGATGAGAATTTCGTAATTCCACTCGGAAAAGCAGCAGTAGTAACAGAAGGAAAAGACGTTACAATTGTTTCATATTCAATCATGATGAGCCTTGTACACAAAGCGGCTGAGAAACTAGAAGCCGAAGGATACAGCGTAGAAATCATCGACCTCAGAACACTTTCACCTTTTGACAAGGATACAGTCATAGAATCAGTCAAGAAGACACATAGACTTTTGATCGCTCATGAAGCCGTAAAGATTGGCGGACTAGGTTCGGAAGTTGCAGCAGTAGTAGCTGAAGAGGCTCTTGATTATCTTGACGCTCCAATCGTAAGAGTAGGAGCCAAGTTTACACCGGTACCATTTAGCCCGACTCTTGAAGAGGCTTATAGACCTAAAGTTGAAGATATAATCGCAGGCGTTAAAAGTATGTTCTAGTTTTTCACCTTATTGTATGGAAAGGAGAAAAAAATGGATTTTAAAGATAAAGTAGTCGTCGTAACAGGGGGTAGCCAAGGCATAGGAAGAGCAATTTGCATGGGCTTTGCAAAGGCCGGCGCAAAAGTGTTTATTTTTGATGTCAACGAGGCTGGAGCAACGAGTGTGGCAGGTGAAATTGCTGCCGATGGCGGGGCTGCAGAGGTTTTAAAAACCGATGTATCTAATTATAAAAATGTTGAGGAAAACATATCCTCTATCATGAAAAAAACTGGCAGGATTGATGTTTTGGTCAATAATGCTGGAATTGTGGACAGCAGGCCATTGATAGAACTGAATGATAGAGATTTTGACAGGATCATAAGCATAAACTTGAAGGGTGTATTTAATACATGCCATAATGTTTTGCCGATAATGATGGAGCAAAAGTATGGTAAGATTGTAAACATCGCATCAATAGCCGGCAAAGTAGGCGGAGGCATATTCGGAAACACCGTTTACGGAACATCCAAAGCCGGTGTAATAGCCTTGACTAAAGGCCTGGCAAGAGAAGGCGGACCATTCGGTATAAATGCCAATGCAATTTGTCCCGGACCGGTAAACACATCAATGATTGCCGACTTCAAGGGCGAAGCACGCGCCAATTTCCTCAAGGCCATTCCACTCCGAAGATTCGCAGAACCGGAAGATATAGCAAATGTAGCTATGTTCCTTGCATCGGATGAAGCCAGACATGTCACCGGCGAGATAACCGATGTAGATGGCGGAATCATGCGAGACTAAGGAGAGCTGATGATGGCAATGATGAATGCTATAGTAAAAATGGGCCCGGAAGCAGGGGCAGTATATAAAAGAGTAGATAAGCCAAATCATAAGGCTGACGAAATTTTGTTGAAAGTCAAGGCAGCGGCGGTTTGTGGTACAGATCTCCACATTCATGATTGGAACAGCTGGGCGGCAGGAGTAGGGATGCATTTGCCGGTCGTTATGGGTCATGAGTGCTCGGGCGAAATTGTAGCTGTCGGCGACGATGTAAAGAATCTTAAAGTCGGCGATTATGTGGCTGTAGAGACGCATATACCTTGTGGTGAATGCTATCAATGCCAAAATGGAGAACAGCATATTTGTCAAAATCTCAAGATGTTTGGGATTCACACTAATGGGTGCTTTGCCGAATATGCAGCTGTTCCGGCCATTGTTGTACGAAAAATTTCAAAGAATATACGCCCTGAAGTTGGAGCCATGCTCGAACCTTTGGGTGTGGGATTCCGAGCAGGTCTTGAAATGCAGGTTGCTAGCAAAAAAGTGGCTGTAATAGGATGCGGACCGATAGGCCTTTTGGCAATTGCATCAATCAAGGCATTGGGCGCGGCGGAAATATACGCTGTAGACGTAATAGATGAAAGATTGGATTTATCTGAAGATGTTGGTTCTACCCACCGTTTCAATTCAAAAGAGGTTGATGTGGTTGAGGAAATAATGAAAGTCACCGGTGGTGTCGGAGTTGACGCCTTCATTGATGCATCGGGCAATGTCCATGCAATCAATCAGGGGTTCAAGTTTCTCCGCAAAGGTGGGCAAGTCGGGCTTGTAGGATTACCTTCTAAACCGATTTCATTGGATCTAGGATCCGATGTGGTATTCAAGGAAGCAAAAATTACCGGTTTCCATGGTCGAAAAATGTTTGATACTTGGACGAAAATGGAAAACATGCTTTCGAATAATTTGCTTTATGTAGACCCTGTGGTAACCCATGTCATGCCTTTGGAAAAATACCACGAAGCTGTGGAACTTCTGAAGCAGGGCAAGGGCAGCAAGATCATCTTGATACCGTAGGGCTTAAATATAAAGAATTGTTGAAATTCGCACAAAAAAAGAGGAGGAGAATTTATGAAAAGAACTTTAGCTTTATTATTGGTACTAGTAATGGTAGTAGGTGTATTTGCAGGATGTTCATCAAAACCCGCTGAAGAGGGCGCGGCAGAGGAAGTAAAAGCTGTACATTTGAAAATGAACATGACAACAAATGAAAACTCAACGTGGTTCTTGGGTGCATCAAAATTCAAAGAAATTGTTGAAGAGAAAACTGCTGGAAAATATATCGTAGATATATTCCCCAGTGAGCAACTTTCAGGTGGAAATCAGGTTAAGGGTCTTGAAATGGTACAAACAAGCACAACTGACCTTGACATTCACTCAACAATCATCTACACAATCATGGATCCTAAATTCACTGTAGTAAACATGCCTTGGATGATTCCGACTTATGAAGAAGCGGATGCAGCAATGGCTGGAGAAGGCGGAGAAGCTATCTTCGAATTAGCAAGAGAAAACGGCGTAGTTCCGTTGGCATTCGGTGAATCCGGATACAGACAAATCACAAACAGCGTAAGACCTATCACGGAAGCTGCAGACCTTGACGGAATCAAGCTTAGAGTTCCGGGAATCAAAATGTTTGTAGACCTGTTTGATGTTTTGGGTGCTAACCCGACAACAATGAACTTTGCAGAAGTATTCACATCATTGCAACAAGGAACTATCGATGGACAAGAGAATCCTCTTGACATCATCAAATCATCAAAACTCGAAGAAGTGCAA
>SWCC01010221.1_pt1 | contig 12836 bp, 9 predicted proteins | sample 4692971 | NCBI WGS metagenome assembly SWCC01 (sample SAMN10267277, study PRJNA491770) | bioreactor metagenome | isolation source: DHS bioreactor inoculated with subseafloor sediment | place: Japan: off Shimokita Peninsula | collected 2006-08 | reverse complement strand
AGAGCCCAATTCCCCAGGAACCATATTTTGGCCAGTCTGGGTATCCACACTTATGTAGGGGCCCCTATGATCGGTTCTTCGGGAGATGTGCTGGGCGTACTTGCCGTTTTGCACGACAAATCCATTGCTGATGATCTGGCCATTCATGTAAAGTCTTTGCTGGCGGTTTTTGCTGCTCGTGCAGTTGCCGAGATCGAACGTCTACGCTCCGAGGGTAAGTTGATGACCGCCAAGGAAAAACTCCAACAGGAAAGCGAGAGTCTGGTCGAAAAAAACATTGCTCTCAATCAAATCCTTGAGCATATCGGACAGGACATGGCCAAATTTCGTGAGGAACTGGCAACAAGCACCGAAAATCTGCTCATGCCGATTGTGGAAAAGCTGAAAAAGAGCAAAGGCCACCTGCCTCTAAAAGAGGTTGACCACTTAGAGGATGCCATTAAGTCAATTTTGGGCAAAGAGATAGACGTTTTCCGCAAGAACCTGACCCACCTGACAGGCCGCGAGTTGGAAGTATGCAAAATGATCCGCGATGGCTGCTCTTCGAAGGATATAGCTGATACATTATTCATATCACTGGAAACCGTTCACAAGCACCGAGAGTCCATCCGGCGCAAGCTCCAAATCAAACACGCTCACATAAACCTTGCCGCTTACCTCAAATCCAGGCCGTGGCCCTTTGCACCTACATAACCACTTCATACCCAATATCCTCGCATTGATAATCCGTTCTACGATCCGATATATTATGCATCTTGGTTAACAACTGGATCTCGATGCACCAGCGCCGGGGTAGCGGTACTGATGTAATCATAAATATCGGCCTTTGATTCTACAGAGATGTAGCGCGTATCATGCAGCAAACTATGGATTACACGGTTTGCACTCACCTGTTGTTTTTATCGGGCGAGTCGATCAAGCTTTTGTCTTAAAGGATTCAGAGGCAGAAGCCCCACGATCCGTTCTTTGGCTCTTCCGTTGCGAAATAAAATAATGGTAGGGATGTTACTTATCTGATAATTAATGGCTGTCTGCGGGTTCTGGTCTACGTTTAACTTGAAGATGTTCACCTGTCCAACATAATCCGGGCCAATTTCATTCAACAGCCCACCCATGACCTGACAGGGAGGACATCGGGGTGACCAGAAATCGACCGCTGCCGGAATATCTGATGCCAAAACCTCCTGCTCGAAAGATTCGTCAGTTATGGGTCGAGGTTTACCCGGTTTGGGTTGCCTGTTAAACAGACTTTTAAAAAATCCCATTGAAAGTCCTTTAATTGCAAAACTAAACTCTATAATCTAATATACAAAAAAGTCGTTTTATGAGGTCAAATTTATCTATAGAAGCCGATTTTTTTTATGCCTTGCTTTCGAATTATTATTCGATGACTGTCGTTAATCGCCGAATAATGTAACTGGAGATGACATTCAAATCTTACAATTGTTTGGGGAGAGTGAGTTCGGGGAGGCTATTTTTATGGATGTAGTTTGCGGGGGTAAGCTTCCCTGTGAAGTAGACAATTCATAAATAGAGTTTTTGGCTGTTTTCTGTTTCTGGAAGGCCGTCAGTGGTGGGCCACCCGCGCATACTTCGTATGATTTACCCAGGCAAAGCCTGATCAGGGATATTCCAATCCTAAGTTTGCCAAAGTTCGATATGCATTCCAGCAACCCCGGTTATTGTTTCTTGACCCAGGTGATGACTGGCATTTTTTCTTGCCCTACAAAAACACCGCTGCTATATTCTATTATCAGATCGCGGTTTTGGTCAGATATCAGACTAAAAAGAGACGCACTATGCCCGGCATAGGTCAATTTTTAAACGGAGAATCAGACATGGGCGACAAAGGAAGTAAAGATAAAGGCAAAAAGGAAAAGCAGAAAAAGGCACAGCGTACTCCAAAGGAAAAGCGAAAAGCGAAACAAGAGAAGAAGAACAAGTAAATATCCGGTGCTATCCGGTGTCTTAATCTCTGCCAGGTGTATGCCCTCAAATAAAGTGGACTCGGCGTATTAGTCGTTGTGTCCACGAAATGCCTTTTTGAGTTCATCCGATTTCGCCTGTTCTGGCATTTCTTCTTCTCTAATGCCCTATAACGACGGGCGATTTACTGTTCTATCGCCCTATACCGAATGTGGCCACGGCGCCCCAGGTTTTTGGACCTGGAATAACGTAACCCGTGCCACTATTGTCTTCCCCACATCTGAAGATGTGGGGCAACCGCGCCACTACCCGCTTAAGATTCTTTTCCCCCACCTTCCAGACGGGGGTTCTGGTTCTCTCAATTAAACCTATAAATATCTAAAACAAGGGATAGCCGCCTGAAACCGCCATAAATGGTGGGCCTTTCGGCGAAAACATTTACATTGACAAAACAGGATTAAACCCTATATTTGCCAAGTTCTTATGGCTTTCCGGACAGTCCGATAGTTGTTCGGTTTTTTTTCTGCGTGATTATTCCCTCAAAGTTTAACCCGTAGATTTTTTGAACTATGTTAGGTTGTAGATGTTTCTGCCCTTGAAAGGTGTATTGATAAATGACTGATATCGCTCGCATTCGAAATCTTGCTATTGTTGCCCATATTGACCACGGCAAAACGACCCTGATCGATTCCGTGTTCAAATCTACCCATACTTTCCGTGACAACCAGAAAGTTGCCGAACGGCTGATGGACAATAATGTGCTGGAACGTGAACGCGGGATAACTATTCGGTCCAAACACCGCACCCTATCATGGAATGATTTCCTGATCAATATCATAGACACCCCCGGTCATGCCGATTTCTCCGGCGAAGTAGAACGGGTACTTTCTATGGTCGACTCGGTTCTGCTTCTGGTTGACGCCAACGAAGGGCCGATGCCCCAGACACGGTATGTGCTTATGCGCGCCCTGAAGCTGGGACTTCGACCGATTGTCATTGTCAATAAAGTCGACCGTCCCAACGCCCGCCCGGATTACGCCCTGAACAAGACCTTTGACCTCTTTATAGAACTGGGCGCCACCGACGAGCAGGCACGTTTCCCGGTGCTGTATGGTTCCGGCCTTGACGGATGGTTTGTCAGTGATCTGGACAAAGATGAGCATGAAGGAATGGACGCCCTCTTTCAGACAATCATCGACGAAGTTCCTCCTCCTCAGGTGGATCAGGATGGTGATTTCTTAATGCAGGTCAGTTCTCTTGATTGGAGTGATTATATCGGCCAAATCGGTTGTGGACGGGTACTGAGAGGTACTTTGAGAAAAGGTGAAGATTTCACCCGCATAGTTACCAAGTTGAAAGATCCGTTATCTCAAAATAAAGATTGGGAGTTAGATTCTTCGTCAAGAGTAAAGGGTACCCATATGTGGATTACTCGCGGTCTGACACGGGTTGAGACCGATAAGATTTCTGCCGGCGATATCGTGTGGTTAGCCGGACCTCCGGAGATTGGCATTGGCGATACCTTCTCCAAAAATGAAGATACGAAAGAAGCATTAAAACCTCTTGAGATCGAAGAACCTACCCTATCAATGTTTTTCCTGGTCAACAACGGACCATTCTCCGGGCAGGATGGCACAGCGATTATGCTCCGCCAGTTAAAGGAACGACTCGAAAGAGAACTTCGTGTAAATGTTGCTCTTCGAATGGAAGATATCGGTCGCCCGGATGGTGTAAAGGTTTCAGGACGCGGCGAACTTCACCTGGCCATCCTGATTGAAGAAATGCGACGTGAAGGACTTGAGTTCTGTATTTCCCGCCCCGAAGTCATCACCCATCAAGATGAAAACGGCAATGTCACCGAACCTGTGGAACAGCTCATTATAGATGTTCCCGAACAATACCAGGGGATCATCATTGAGAAGCTCGCCAAACGTAAAGGTGAGTTGACATCGGTCGAAAATGCCGGCACCAACACTATTCGTATCGAGTTTGAGATCCCTACTCGTGGTTTGATAGGATACCGGTCGGAGTTTCTAACCGACACCCGCGGTCTCGGAATCATGGCATCCCGGTTTGTCGGCTACATTCCGTGGCGCGGTGATATCGTATCGAGAAGCAAGGGATCTATCATTAGTATCGAAACAGGTACGGCCACGGCCTATTCCCTGGAAGGGCTTCAAGAGCGGACGGTCACTTTTATTGAACCAATGGACAAAATCTATACCGGTCAGATTGTTGGTGAAAATTCAAGAAATATGGATTTCACCTGCAACCCAACCAAACGGAAAAATCTGACCAACCATCGGGCATCGACAAAAGACATAGGTGTCAAGCTTGATGTCCCCCGTAAGATGACGTTAGAGCAGGCAATGGAGTGGATCCGAGATGATGAACTGGTTGAAGTAACACCAAAATCTATTCGGCTTAGAAAAGCAATCCTGGATTTCGATGAACGAAAACGGGCCGAGAGAAAACAGCTTGCCCTCGATGAAAGCTCCATCGCCTTACAATTGAGACCTTCAGCATAATTGTTTAACAAATTATCATTACTTCGACAATTATCGATGCACAAATTAATAGTCTCAGCGACCAACTCCCCCCACTAAACTTAACACCTTAGAGAGAACTACTTGAACCTGAACCAACAATTACATGACCCTGCCTTAGAAAGCTATAGTAGAATAAGTGACAATCCGACCAAACGATCCGGTAACGGATTTCGTGATTTAGGTATTGCCCCTGGCTTAATAAAGGAAATCAATCGACTCAAATTTGAGAAACCGACTCCCGTTCAAAAGGAAGCGATACCGGTTGGTATTCGAGGCGATGACATTATCGGTATTGCCCAGACAGGCTCCGGCAAGACACTGGCTTTTGGTATTCCGATGCTGCAGCATCTGTCAAAAAGCAAAAGAGCTACCGGCCTTATTGTAGTCCAGCAGCGTGAGCTGGCCATTCAGGTGGAAGCATCGATTCAGTCTATCAGCCGGTCTTCAAAAATTCGCACGGTAGTTCTGATTGGGGGAGCGTCAATGTCTCTCCAGCGGACTGTTCTCAAAAAGAATCCTCGTATTATCATTGCCACCCCCGGACGTTTAATGGACCATATCGAACGAAGAACGGTCAACCTGACTAATGTCGAGGTTTTTATATTGGACGAAGCTGACCGGATGCTTGACATGGGATTCATTCCTGACATTAAAAAGATAATGAAATCGATTCCGGATGAACGTCAAACGATGCTGTTCTCAGCCACCATGCCGAAAGGAATCGAAGCTATCGCCGAGAAGCTTACGCAAAACCCGACTCACATTGAGGTTGACCGGTCCGGCGCAACACCGGCAGACATTAGTCATGAAATGTTTCTCATCAAAAACCGCGATAAGAGCCGGCTCCTGGCTTTTCAACTTAATCAGTGCAGCGGTCCGGTACTTGTTTTCACCCGAACAAAACGGATGGCAAGCAAACTAACCGACAGGGTAAATAATATGGGTTTTGCCGCCGCTGAAATTCACTCTAATCGAAGTCTGGGACAGAGGCGAAATGCCCTTGACGGGTTCAAGCGGGGAAGATTCCAGATCCTCATTGCAACTGATATTGCCGCCCGTGGAATCGATGTTTCCGGGATTGAACTGGTGGTCAACTACGACATGCCGGCGAATTCCGAGGATTACGTTCACCGTATCGGTCGCACCGGTCGAGCCGGAAAAACCGGTCACGCCATTTCGTTTGCCACTACCGAGCAAAAAGGATCAATTAAGAGTCTTGAAAGATTCATGAAAACCAAACTGACGGTCTCGGCTCTGCCAGCCCTGCCTTCCGAGAAACTCCTTGTGGCCCACGCCGAACAATCGCGTTTGGAAAGCAAACCATCAAGAGATGAAAAACCTTCGAGACGGCAGTCTTCAAGAGATCGCTCATCAAAACCCAAAAGTTCAAAATCTCAGAGGGCACAATCGTCCGGTTTCGACCGGAAAGACTTGAAAAATGAAAAACCTTTCTGGTTGCACTTCAAGAAGAAGCGGTCTGGTAAAAAGAAATCTGTAGGGCAAGGCTCCAGACGGAAAGGACGCGCCAAGCGCAAGTAGAGTACGGCCTCTACCCCGAATTTGATTATTACATACCGTTATTGATATTTAAGCAGGCTGTTACAGGCCTGCTTTTTTTATCTCAGTCAGGGTGCCCCAGATCTTTAGACTTGGGATAAAGTAGCCCTGGTGTATTCCCCACGTCTGAAGACGTGGGCCATCTGTCATTGGGCACCGTACTGAAAAGCCCCGGCCAGAGCCGGGGCTTTTTGCACTTACTGACTAAGCTTGCGGCGCGATATTCTGATTCATCCGAAACAAATTGTCCGGATCGTACTTCTTCTTCACTTTTGCCAACCGATCGTAGTTGACACCGAACGCCGCACCGACCCGGTCGGTTTCATCGGCAGTCATGAAATTGATATAGGCACCACCGGTGGCGTATGGTTCTGAAGCGCGAAAGAAGTCGCGTGCCCAGGTTATACACCTGTCATCATCAGCGGCGTCATCCCATCGACCGTGGACGTTCATCACATAGTTGGCATCACGGTGACTGTAGGCCGTGGCATCCGGAGCTACGCGGCCGACGGCACCACCGAGGGCAGCGAAGAAAATCTCACATTGAGGCGAAGGCATTTTGCCGGCGTATTCCACTACTGCCTCCAAAACCTCATCCTGCAATTCCAGGAAGTTGTGCGTCTTCCAGTAGTTTCTCGCGCCCGGCGTTAACAGCGGATCGAAAGCCTGCTGCCAGTTTTTGAAAGGCTGTACACCGACATATTCTCCAAGAACCTTGCCAAAATCGCGCAGTGGTCTTAGTATCTTCTCTCCTTCCTTAGAATCGCCGATATGACACATTGCCAGTATCACAACATTGGTGCCATGTACGCTCTCCGGGAGAAAAGGCAGGGGCGGAGCCTGGCGCAACACCGTCCAGACACAGGTTTCGTCGCCCATGTTAGCGACAAACTCCCGGTATTTTCTGAGTACGGATAACGCTTCGTCCTGTGAAAACACCATCACCCCACTAAGGACATCCGGACCAACCGGATAAAGTTCAAACTCGAAACGGGTCACGACCCCAAAATTGCCGCCACCGCCACGAAGAGCCCAGAAAAGATCGGGATGCTCACTTTCGCTGGTGTGGACAAGGTTACCCTCGGCGGTTACGATGTCCGCTGAGCGGAGGGCATCGATAGTCATCCCGTACTTGCGAGACAACCAGCCAAAACCACCCCCCAGAGTCAGACCGGCAATACCGGTAGTGGAGTTGATGCCGGTCGGGGTGGCCAACCCGAAGGCCTGCGCTTCGTGGTCCAGATCTCCCAGGGTAGCGCCCGGGCCAACATGAGCCCGGCGGGCGGGCGCATCAATGCGCACGTCGCACATTTCCGATAAGTCAATCATCAATCCACCCTCACATACGGCGCTTCCGGCGATGTTGTGCCCTCCACCGTGGATCGACGTCAGCAGGGAGTGCTCACCGGCAAACTTGACTGCCGTGCGAACATCGGAAACTCCCCGACACCGGGCAATGAGCGCCGGCCTGCGGTCTATCATCGCATTCCAGATGGATCGCGCTTCATCGTAGCCTTTATCACCGGCCTGGAGAAGTTCGCCTCGAAGCGATTCCCTCAGTAGTGCCACAGCGGCACTGTCAAGCACAGTAACCTTGCCATCGGGTAAGCTTGTACTAACATTTGTCATTTGACAATTCCTTATATATTGAGATTTGCGTAGTAGCGTGTAGCCGAACTGTCCACTCTCTGCTCCCTACGAGGTTCACTTACTCCACCAGCTTTTCATCGGCATCGAAGTACATTATCACCGCAGCCGGCATTGGCAATTACCAGCGCCGGCGAACACAGCATGAGAAGCCTTAAAGCTGATTTCATTTGATTCCTTTCATGTTGGCCTGGTTTCTCGTGGAGCATTTTACTCCATGTTACTCCAGATAATACGTGACAACCGGGGTTCAGTTGAGTCTTTTTTGGGAAAATCGTGGCAATTGGAGCAAATTTGGCCATATCGGTCGTAGTGGGTCTTTTCCCGGCATTTGGGGCATCTCCGCCCTGTTTTCGACGGATTTGACCAGGACAGACTTTCTTCTTGAAAATGCCCCACTCGATGGGTTCATTTATCCCAAGCAGGAATACTTTATCAAAAGCAAGGAGTCAGTTATGAATGACGAGGCGCTGTATACAGCGCCGTCCACGGTCAAGAGCCTCTGGCAGGAGTACAGAATATATCGAGACCGGGTCGAGTTTGCCACTCACCTGGGCACGGTGTCAATTCCGCTAGACGTAATCGAGACGGTCGAGGTTCAGGAGTCCGATGTAAAGGGGCTGATGAAAGGCGATCTCAAGCTTAATAACTTCCGGCCGGCCATCAAGCTGGACTGGGCCAATTTCGTAGAGCACGTGGTGCTGGACAAAAGCGAAGGCTACTGCAAGAGGTTTCTTTTCACTCCGGAGAACCCGGCTGAATTCAAAGAGAAGTTGGACAGACTTCTTGGGGAAACCAGGAAATAGAAGTAGTCGTGAGTGTCTGAATCCGGCGCCTGCGGACCGGTAGCCCATATCGTGCTGTGGGGCATTTGCGCCTCTGCCCCGCCTGACCCGCCTACTCATTGCGTAGGGCGGCGACCGGGTCGATCCTCGCGGCGCGATTGGCCGGAAAGTACCCGGCTATCAAAGCGACCAACAGTCCGAACGCCAGCGATGTCAACACCAACCAGAACGGAACCGCAAAGAGTTCCATCGGCGTCACCCCCTCATTCTCCATGAAGGTGCGGATAATCAGTGACGCGATGCGCGATATCCCCCAACCGATGACAATCCCCCCAGCGGCGCCGATCAATCCAATCAGGCCCGATTCAAAGAGGAACAAGCGGCGGATATCCCACATGTCGGCCCCCAGCGACATCCAAACCCCAATCTCCCGGCGTCGTTCTGTGATCGACATCACCATCGTATTGACAATCCCCAGCGACGCGGTAAACAGCGCAATAATACCAACCATACCCAGGGCGAGATTGAAATAGCGGAAGAACCTTCGTATCTCATCGAACTCCTCGGCAAAGCTGACCGCCCTGAATCCGGCCGCTTTGATGGAATCGCGGATAGGTTCGTACAATGCGTCCGCTGCCATTTTGACGGTTGCCCGAGAAAAAGTGGTCGAGGAACTGTCAGCCTCCGGTGCAAACAGGTTCCCCCCCTGCGCCGCACTCAGAAGTTGAGTGGGATCACCGCTGAAACCGCTGGAGTTGAATTTTCTGGCGGTGCTGATGGGGATGACCAGATCGCCCGTGCGAAGATGGCCACGCCGACGAGACTCCAGCACACCGCCGATAATCAGAGTGTCGGCAATCGTTTTGCGTTTGTTCATGAAGCCGTCGACGAAACGTCCAATCGCCCCGCCGAACTCCTCGCGAACAACCCGCTGCCAGTAATCGGCGCTGCGCAGTGAGTCGGCCCGAAACGATCTGGCGCGCTCGCGAATACGCTCCGGGGCCGCTCCAAATATCTGGGCAATACCACTGTCAACCGAGGCAACCTCAATAGACAAAATTACCTCGGAGCCGATAGCCGTTTCCACCGAATCAACCCCAAGACGCTTCAGAAGATTATCCCCCATCATTAACTCAAGCGACGTGTCCGAAGCAATCCTTGACCCGGCCTGCAAGTTTGAAAACATCTTCGTATCAAGTGCTTCGGCAGGCAGCGCCTGTGCTGAAGCCTTGATGGTGCTGTCGCCGTAGGCTACGTTCACGTCGAAAGCTTCGTATGGATAAACCAGCTCTACCCCGGGCAGGGCTGAAAATCGGCTTAAGGCGGCACGATCGAGCGGCACCGTTTCGGTGCTGTCGGACCGGGAGGGATAAACCTGAATGATCGACAGCAACCCAAGGTTGTCAAACTGCTCGGCCACATTCGCCTGCATCCCGACCCCAAAGGAAAGCATCGAGACAAAAGCTGCATTAGCCACCACCACTCCAGACACCGTCAGAAAGGTGCGCAGTTTCATCCGCCACAGATTACCCAGCGAGGTTACGGCCAGATCGGCGAAAGTCATGGCGTCTCCGATCCGACCACGCGACCGTAGTCCATCCGCAGGATACGGTGCGAGATTCTTTCGGCCAGGGCACGGTTATGGGTAACCATCACTACCGTCAAACCCTCGCGGTTCTGCTGCTTGAGTATCCTGGCGATTTCATCCGAGTTTTCATGGTCGAGGTTCCCGGTCGGTTCATCGGCAAACAGGATCTCCGGCTCTTTGACCAAGGCGCGGGCCACAGCGACTCGCTGCTGTTCTCCTCCGGAGAGGTCAGCCGGGCGATGATCCAGGCGGTCACTCATTCCGAGGCGGGTGAGAATGTCAATCGCTCGCGAGCGCCGCTCACTTTTGCGGGTGTCATTGAAACAGAGGGCCAATTCGACATTGCCCTGGGCAGTCAAATGCGGTACCAAATTGAAGGCCTGGAAAATCATTCCAACTCGGTGCGCCCGGTAGCGCGAGAGTTCCCTCCGGGCCATCCGAGAGAAGCTGTTCCCGTGAACGAAAACATCGCCGGAAGTTGGCCGGTCCAGCCCGGCCATTATGTTTAGCAGGGTTGATTTGCCAGAGCCGGACGACCCCACCAGTGAAATGAACTCGCCGGCAGAGATATCGAGACTCACTCCGTCGACCGCCTTCACCACGTGCGGGCCGCGCTGATAATAGCGGCAGACAGATTCTGTGCGAAGCCAGGGTTCAGACACTTCCAGTATCCCGACACATTGTAGATAGTAGGCGTGATATCATACTCTTGATACGATATTGGTTTGGTGCAGGTTTCGCAAGTTATGTATGGTGGTGGCTGTGGTAAGACCATCTCTACCGCTTCGCTCAGGTAAGGCCACTTCTTTCCCTGTTCAGTGCGATGAAACAGGGATGGTACGTTCACCACTTACACCTTGGAAGCCCTGGTTATCCCTATTTTCTGATTGATTCAACACCGACAGCCCGGTATCTTTTCCTTTGATTAGGCCAGATCTGACGGATCATGGCATAGAAGTGAACGCAGGTGCTGTTGCGGTGAATATGTGCCATCGCAGGGAGTAATTACCATATGAACAAGCTGCTGGAATTCATAAAAAACGATCACATTCAACTGGCCTGCGTGAGCGGCGCCTGTATTATTATTCTGGCTGTTTTCTTCAAGAAATTCATGCATGAACCGGTTCCCAGCCTGCCGGCGGCGGTGCCGGCACTGATTTTCGTTTTTGCCGAAGGCGTTATAGTCAAGGTCAAAAAGGGATTATGGTCCAGAGTCTGGACCTGGAACACACTGGCGCTGCTGGCCACCGCCATCATAATAGTCAAGCGCTTACTTTGATCCGCCCTCGCTTCCCGGTTCACTATTGCGACCACATTTGATATTGATATAAATCAGGGCACCCCCGGCTTAGGGTAATGCTTCAACCTGTAAACCCCTGAGAAAATCTATGTCCTTTTGACTTAAATCAAAGGATACCTGCGCTCAAATCCCGATTCTTACCGTCAATATTCGAATTATGATTTTTCATATCGGAAGATCAAGGTGGCTTTCAAAGCCACCACGCGTGAAATCATGAGAATGATAAAGTAATATCGAATCGACCAGTAAGGAGAAAGGGATTAGAAGAATGGACATGTTCTGTTACCAGTGCCAGGAAGCCAACAAGGGTATTGCCTGTATTACTAAAGGTGTCTGTGGAAAAAACCAGGAAACCGCCGGTTTGCAGGATCTGTTGGTTCACATTCTGAAGGGGATATCGATCTGGGGGAAAAAGGCCAATGACCACGGTGTATTCGATAAGGACGCTGCCGTTTTCATTACGGAGGCGCTCTTCGCCACGATAACCAATGCCAATTTCGACGACGACCGGTTCGTTTCAATGATAAAGCAGGGGCTGGAAATCCGCCAGCGTGTGCAGAACAGTTTTCTGTCTGCCTACAAACAGGAAACCGGCAAGGATTTCGACAAAGAACTGCACGATAGCGCCACCTGGTCTGCCGACAGTGTCGAGCAATTCCACCAGAAAGCGCAGCGAGTGGGCGTGCTATCGACCGAAAACGAGGATGTCCGTTCGCTGAGAGAGCTGGTCATCTATGGTTTGAAGGGTATGGCCGCCTATGTCGAGCACGCGGCAGTGCTGGGTCATCAGGATGACGATATCTACCGCTTCTTTTACGAGAGCCTGGCATCGACCACCAGTGATCTGACGGTCGATGAAATGATCGCTATGGTCATGAAAACGGGTGAAATGGGCGTGACCGCCATGGCTCAGCTTGACAAAGCCAACACTGAAGCCTACGGCAATCCGGAAATTTCCGATGTCAATATCGGCGTGCGCAACAACCCGGGAATTCTGATTTCCGGTCACGACCTGCGCGATATGGAAGATCTTCTAAAGCAGACGGAAGGTACGGGCGTTGATGTTTACACCCACAGCGAGATGCTTCCGGCCAACTACTACCCGGCCTTCAAAAAGTACGAACATTTCGTCGGCAATTACGGCAATGCGTGGTGGCAGCAGGGCAAGGAATTCGCCTCATTCAATGGACCGATCCTGATGACCACCAATTGCCTGATCCCGGTGCGCGATCAGTACAAAGACCGGATATTTTCCACCGGCGCAGTGGGTTATCCCGGCATGAAACACATCCCGAATCGAGCCGACGGCAAGGCTAAAGATTTCTCCGAGTTGATCGAGCTGGCCAAATCCTGCCCCCCTCCCACCGAAATTGAAACCGGCACCATTGTCGGCGGTTTCGCGCACAACCAGGTGATGAAGCTGGCCGACGATGTAATCGGAGCGATCAAGTCCGGTGCAATCAAACGCTTTGTGGTAATGGCCG
>SWCC01001078.1_pt1 | contig 12852 bp, 13 predicted proteins | sample 4692971 | NCBI WGS metagenome assembly SWCC01 (sample SAMN10267277, study PRJNA491770) | bioreactor metagenome | isolation source: DHS bioreactor inoculated with subseafloor sediment | place: Japan: off Shimokita Peninsula | collected 2006-08 | reverse complement strand
CTCGTCCTGGCGCTCGGCCGGCATGCACTCGAGCACCTCGGTAGCCATGCCCGGCGGCAGGAAGGCGAGGAAAACCGCCTGCATCTGCGCGTGCTCCTTGGCGATCAGCGCGGCGAACTGCTTGGGATCGAGCCATTCCATCTTGGCCATCTTGGCGCGGATCTCCTCGCCATAGATGGAGTCCAGCAGCGAGCGGGTGATGTCGCCGCCGAGCGCCTTGCCGAGCATCCCGGCCAGGTAGGAACGCGAGGCGCCCTTGATGCTGCTCTGCTCCTTGTAGTCGTCGAAGAAGCGGCTGATCACGTCGGAAACCATCGGCTGCTTGACGTTGGACAGTCGCGCCATCGCCTGGCTGATGCTGATGATTTCCTCGCGGGAGAAGTTGCGCAGGATGCCCGCGGAAATCTCGTCGCCCATGCTCAGCATGAGGATTGCCGCCTGATCCAGCGAACTGACCGAGCGCAGCTGCACCGGCCGCGGCTTGATCTCGCGGGACGACGCCTGGCTTTCTTCAGCCGGCTGGGTTGAGATCTCTTTCATTGCGCCCTATCCAATGCTTGATGACTTCCGATACCCGCTCGGGATCGTTCTTGGCGAGCATCTGCAAATGCTCGATCTGCAGCTCCAACCCCGAACCCGGCGCCGGCAGGCGGATCTCCGAGAGCGGGTTGAGCTCGCCGAAAATATGCGGCCCGTTCGATTCGCGCGGGCTGGCCAGCGCCGGCCTGGCGTCGCCTTCCAATGCGGCCGGCGCACTCGGCTCGACCAGACTGCCTTCCAGTCCCTCGCCCTGCGGCAGCGCCTGGACGTTGCGCTGGGTCAGGTTGCGTACCGCCGGGCGCACCACGATCAGCAGCAGCAACAGGGCGATCAGTCCGGCCACGCCGACCTTGGCCAGCGCATGGATCTGGCTGTTCTCCCACCAGGGCACGACCTGCTCGATCTGCTCGACGGCGGCGAACGGCAACACGCTGAGGCTGAGCAGATCGCCGCGCTCCTGCTTGAAGCCGACGGCATTGCGCACCATTGCCTCCATTTCGGCACGGGCCTCGTCTGTCCAGCCACCCTTCGGCGCCGCCGCAGAGTTGAGGACCACCGCCACGCTTTGCTGACGCAGAGCGAAGCCGGCGTGCTTGACGTGCACGACGCTCTGGTCGTAATCCATCTGCCGGGTCGATTCCTCGCGCAGCGACGTCGCCCCCTTGTTCTCGGTGGCCAGCTGCTGCGCTTCCTCGCCGTCAGGCGCAGGCGGCAGCGGCCTGTTGCTCAGCGAGCCGGGCACGCCAAGCGCCAGGCGGTCCAGCGCGCTTTCGTTGCGCAGGACTTCGTTGCGCAGCCGCGGCGTGTCGCCGTAGGACTGGAAGGTCTCTTCCTTCTGGCTGAAATCGATATCCGCCGCCACGCTGATGCGGAAGTTGCCCAGGCCCAGCACGGGTGCCAGCACCTGCTCGATGTTGCCCGCGGCCTTCTGCTGGTAGTCCTCCACCGCCTGCCAGTTCTGCGCCGGCCCGCCGCCAACGTTGAGCCCGCGCGAGAGCAGCGCGCCGTACTGGTCGACCACGCCGACATCTTCCGGCTTGAGATTGGGCACGCTGTTGGCGACCAGATTGACGATGGCACCGACCTGGTCGCTGCTCAGCTTGTAGCCGGGCTCCAGCTGCAGCATCACCGACGCCTTGCTCGGCGCACGCTTGCTGACCACGAAGGAGCTGTTCTCCTCCTGCGCCAGATGCACCCGCGCCTGCTGTACGCCCTTGAGCGCCATCACTGTGCGCGCCAGCTCACCTTCCAGGCTGCGCTTGAGGCGCACGTCCTGAACGAACTGGCTGGTGCCAAGCGGCTCTTCCTTGTCGAACAGTTCGTAACCGGCCGGCTGCGCCACCTTCACGCCCTTGGCGTTGAGCAGCAGCCGCGCCTGTGCCAGCTGATCCTCACGGACCAGGATCTGCCCGCTCTGCGGATGGATGCGGTACTGCAGCGCTTCGCCGTCGAGTATCTGCATCACCTCGGCGGCAGGAAACGACTCACCGGCGCCGTGCAGCGGGCGGAACGAGCCGTTGTCACGCCACAGATAGAAGGCCACGGCCACGGCCAGCGCGGCGGCGATCACCGCCATGCCGGCCAGCGTCACGCGCGGATCGAGTTGCAGCCCACCTGCGGGCAACCTGGATTTGATTTTCTGCAGCACGTCTTAGCTCTCTGGGCCGATCAAAGCGGCATTCGCATGACGTCGTCGAACGCCGTCGTCAGTTTGTTGCGCACCTGCAGCAGGGCGGAGAACGACACGCTGGCCTTCTGACTGTCGATCATCGCGCCGACCAGATCGTCGCTCTTGCCGCTGTCGACCGCCGCCATCGCCGCGCTGGCCTGGCGCTGCTCGGCATCCACCGAACGCAGCGCCGCCTCGAACGAGCCGCTGATGGCGTTAGCCGCCATGCTCGACGGCCGGATCGGCTGCCCTTCGGCGGCCCCGGCCAGCTGTTGCATGCGGCCCAGCAGATCCTGCTGCACCTGAGTGATGGAACTCATGGTTGCTCTCCCCCGATCATTCAGAAATTCAGCTCGATGCCCTGCTCGCGCATCGCATTGAGGCGGTAGCGCAAGGCGCGCGAGGTCATGCCGAGGCTCGCGGCGGCCTTGGTCTTGTGGCCGTCGAAGCGGCGAATGGTGTCGATCACGTGCTGGTACTCGGCCCACTTGCCGCTGGCGCGCAGCGCTGCCTTGCCGTTCTCGGCCGCGAGCGTCAGCGGCTTTTCGACTCGGACCGATGCGGCCGCAGGTGCCGCCAGGCCGAGGTCCTGCGGCTGGATGAACAGGCCATTGCGCAGCACCAGCGCACGCTGCACCGTGTTTTCCAGCTCACGGGCATTGCCCGGCCAGTCGTGCTGCAGCAGCGCGCGGCAGGCATCCTCGGTGAGCAGCTCATCATGGGCCTCCTGCGGCGCGTACTTGCCGATGAAGCGGCGCGCCAGCGGCAACACATCTTCCTTGCGTTCGCGCAGCGGGCTGATGTGCAGCGGCAGCACGTCGAGGCGGAACATCAGGTCGGCACGGAAGCGGCCCTCGGCCACCTCCTGCTGCAGATCGCGGTTGGTCGCGGCGATGATGCGCACGTTCAGCTCGATCTCGCGCCGGCCACCCAGACGCTCCACACGCTGCTCCTGCAGCACCCGCAGCAGCTTGGCCTGCAGCCCCAGCGGCAGCTCGCCGATCTCGTCGAGCAGCAGGGTGCCGCCGTTGGCCAGCTCGAACTTGCCGGGCTGGGCACTCACCGCACCGGTGAAGGCGCCCTTTTCATGACCGAAGAGAATGGATTCGAGCATCTGCTCGGGAATTGCCGCGCAGTTGACCGCAATGAACGGAGCATCCGGACTGGCGGAGAAGCGATGGATGTAGCGCGCCATCAGCTCCTTGCCGGTACCGGTCTCGCCAGTGATGAGGATCGGCGCGCGAGTCAGCGAAACGCGCTGAGCCATGGCCAGCAGCCGGCGGCCGGCCTGGGAACAGGAGACGAAGCTTTCCTGGGCGGTCTCGGCGCAGACCTGGCGGCGCAGCAATGCAGCCAACTGGGCTTCACTGAAAGGCGACAGCAAGTAATCGACGCAACCGATCTCGAGCAGCGCTGCCGCCTTTTCCTGATCGGCGTATTCAACCACCGGGATGACACTTACATTGCGTGCCCGACGTGTCAGCGCCTCCACCTGTGCATATAAGGAGCGCGCCGGCAAACTTCCGACCACAACGAATATCAGGGAGAACTGATCGATCGCGGCTTTAACCAGTCCATCCAGATCGTCGTAGCGCTCAACTTTGCAGCCCTGCCGGCGCAAGCCAACCTGGAGAAAATCGCAAGCCGCCTCATGGGCACTTCCGATGATGGCGATCTTCTTCGCCGGCAATTCATCGAATAGCTCGTCGCATGAGTAATTCATTGCCTGACTGATACTCTTCAATGTGACCACCTTGCCCTTCCAGTATTGGCCGCGCTGGCGATGAGCGCGACACCAGAAACAAGCAAAAGAAAAAAAGATTTAATTTTCCGGAACCGAACGTCGTCTTCTGCATGGCAACTTCGCTGCCGAAGCGATCTACCCAACGGCACTTCCCGGACAAGTGCGCGCACGCTATCAGGACGCTGGATCAATCCCCCAATCAGTTCTGCTTAATTGAAATCAACCGATGCCTGATGAGCTCAAAAAAGCTCATTTGATATCTCTTGATTTAACCCCCTCACGCGCCCAGGCCTAGGATGGCGGCACGCTAGAGCCGTGCCCGGAAAACACCGGTGCCTGCCAGCCAACCATCTGCATGCACGGCCAGCGGCAACGCCGCCGTGTTAACCGACCCCAGGAAATACAGTTCACAACATGACTGGCAATTCAAAAGTCCACCATGGCGTGCCCGCCCAAAGCCTGACTGTATTGAAACCGCAGAAGCTGGGACGGCATCACCACAAGATTCCGCAGTACATAAAGGAAAGCACCAACAAGAACCCGCGCCTGATCGGCGACTACTTCCTGCGCAACTACCGGATCAACCTCGAGCTGAACAAGATCGATGTTCAGGAAGAGCGCAGCGAAGAGCCGGACGGCATTTATCGCTCGGCCATGGGCAAAGTTGGTTTTTCAATTGATCGCGCACTGCTTACAGAAGCCCTGGAGTGTTATTACGGCGGCACCGTAGTAGCCAGTCAGGACACCCCACCGATCAGTACGTCCGAGCAACGGATGCGCAATCGTCTGGGCATGGACATCACCGATATATTTGCGCGCTCGATATTGTCCGGCGAGACATTCGGCAAACTCGACAGTTATCGCAATGACTACGAGGAAACCAGCTGGGAATATGTGGCCGAGTACGAGTACATCAGCCATATCACCGGTAGCCGCTCCTCGATCTACATCTATCTGGATACCGACCTGGTCGACGAACTGACCAGCCGTCTCGCCGGTCCGGCCCCGGCGCGTTTGCCCGGCAACCCCATCGATCACATCAAGCATCTGCCGGTGCGCCTCGATTGCGTGGTCGCGGCGGCGCAGATGCCGCTGGCGCAGGTACTCGCGCTGCAGCTCGACGACATCCTGATGCTGCGCCCGCTGGACCGCTACGAAGTGCGCATCAACCAGCAGAAGCTCTATCGCGGCACCATCTTCGAAGAGGACGGGGCCCTGTTCCTTACTTCACTTGAAAGCGTGAACCCCCAATGAACGGCCATCTTTCCGACAACGAATTCGAAAACCTCATCAACGAAGGCGACCTCAGCCTGGATGCGGTCGACGCTCCGGCGCTCGAGGCCCCGGCCGCCGCACCTGCACCGCGCCAGGATCTGAGCTTCTTCGGCAAGATCCCGGTGAACGTCACCCTCGAGGTTGCCTCCGCGGAAATCTCCCTCAAGGAGCTGATGGAGTGCGAAACCAGCAGCGTGATCGTGCTCGACAAGCTGGCCGGCGAACCGCTGGACGTGAAGGTCAACGGTACCCTGTTCGCCAAGGCCGAGGTGGTGGTGATGAACGGCAACTACGGCCTGCGGATCGTCGAGCTGTCCGGCACCAGCCTGGACGCCTTCGCCCCATGAACCTGCGTCGCGGCCTGAGCCTGTTCGGCCTGCTGCTGATCGGGCTGATGCCTCTGGCAGCCCAGGCCGCCGGCGGCGAGATCACCCTGTTCAACCTGAACGATACCGAGAACGGCCAGGAATTCTCGGTGAAGCTGCAGATCCTCATCATCATGACCCTGCTCGGCTTCCTGCCGGCGATGCTGATGATGATGACCTGCTTCACCCGCTTCATCATCGTACTGGCCATCCTGCGCCAGGCCATCGGCTTGCAGCAGAGCCCGCCGAACCAGGTACTGATCGGCATCGCCCTGATCGTCACCCTGCTGGTGATGCGTCCGGTCTGGCAGGAAATCCACAGCCAGGCCTACGAGCCGTTCCAGAACGACGAGAGAACACTTGAACAGGCACTCGATTCGGCCAAGGGCAGCCTGGCCGGTTTCATGCTGGCGCAGACCAACAAGAACTCCCTGGAAACCATGGTGGCCCTGGCCGGCGAACAGCTGCCGGAAAACCTCGACGAGCTGGATTTCTCGCTGCTGCTGCCGGCGTTCGTGCTGAGCGAGCTGAAGACCGCGTTCCAGCTGGGCTTCATGATCTTCGTGCCGTTTCTGGTGATCGATCTGGTGGTGGCCAGCGTGCTGATGGCGATGGGCATGATGATGCTCTCACCGATGATGATTTCGTTGCCGTTCAAGCTGATGGTGTTCGTGCTGGTCGATGGCTGGGCGCTGTTGATGGGGACGTTGACCACCAGTATTCAGCCGTTTTAGGTGATGGGAATGGATGCGTTTGCCAGGTGGTGGGGCTTGGAGAGCGAGGAGGCTGGGCACCTTTGCCGCGAAGTGTTTGGGCTTGGGGCTCTCCGAGTACAGCCCATTGGCGCAGTTGGCCGACGCATTGGTTTCGCCCGGCTGGGCGACTCACTTTTTTCAGTCGCGAAAAAAGTAAGCAAAAACGCTTGCCCCTCCATACGGCCCCGGCTGCGCCGGAGTTCCCTCGCTCCGGTGACGCTCCAGGAGCCCGCCGCGAAGGGTCATCCCTGGCCCATCGCGGCTCTCGCGGCATCCATGCCGCTCAACCCCTTCCACGCCACCTGCGCTCGGCCTCCTGATAGGGGCGACTCGGTCGTGCCTGAAAGCTCTTGCAACGAAGTGGATGTGCGGGCTTCAAGGGATCGTAGGGTGGGTAACGCAGAGCTTACCCACCGATATTCAAAGGCAAATTTCTATACCGCCGATTGCGGTGGAAAATGCTTCGCAGTTTTCCGCCCTACGGAGCCTGCCTGCGGGCAAAGCTGCTTTTCCATTGCACGAACTGCCAGACGACGCCAAACGCCCCTTTCAGAAGGCCGAATGGAATCCGCGTGGAGGGGAGCGAGCGGCATGGATGCCGCGAGAGGCGTAAAGGGCCATGGATGGCCCTTGTGCGCCGGCCCCCGGAGCGTGGATGGAATGAGGGAAGTCGAGCGCAGCGAGACCCGGATGCAGGGGCAAGACTTTTTGGTTCCTTTTGGGGCGACTGCCAAAAGGGACTCGCCCAGCAGGGCGAAACCACTGCCTCAGCCAACCACAACAAAGAGCCATTACACCCGAGGCCAAAGCCGCTACCGGCTCGCCGCGACCTACAGCGGCTGTATCACCTTCCAGGTGCCCCAATGCTAACTCCCGACACCGCCGTCCATATCGTCTCCAACGCCATCCACGTGATCGTCCTGGTGGTCTGCGTACTGATCGTCCCGAGCCTGCTTGGCGGCCTCTTGATCAGCATTTTCCAGGCCGCCACCCAGATCAACGAACAGATGCTGAGCTTCCTCCCGCGCCTGCTGATCACCCTCGGCATGCTGGTGTTCGCCGGGCACTGGATCCTGCGCACACTGAGCGACCTGTTCATCGAAACCTTCCAGCAGGCGGGTCGCCTGGTCGGCTGAATCATGCCCAACGATCCCCTGATGCACGCCGGCCAATACCTGCAATCACTGCTCGCCTACTGGTGGCCGTTCTGCCGAATCATGGCCGTGTTCAGCCTGGCGCCGATGTTCAATCACAAGGCGATCAGCGTGCGTGTGCGCATCCTCCTGGCGCTGGCGCTGACCCTGGTGCTGGGCGCGGCGTTGCCGACGCCACCCAATCTCGACCCGCTGTCGCTGGCCGGCATGCTGACCGCCATCGAGCAGATCGCCATGGGCCTGCTGCTGGGCCTGGCGCTGCTGCTGGTGTTCACCGTGTTCACCCTGATCGGTGACGTGGTCTCGACTCAGCTCGGCCTGTCCATGGCGGTATTCAACGACCCCATGAACGGCGTCTCCTCGGCCTCGATCATCTACCAGCTGTACTTCATCCTGCTGGCGCTGCTGTTCTTCGCCGTCGACGGGCATCTGGTCACGGTAAGCATCATCTACCAGAGCTTCGTCTACTGGCCGATCGGCAGCGGGCTGTTCTACGACGGCCTGCAGACTATCGCCTGGTCGATGGCCTGGGTGATCTCGGCGGCGTTGCTGATCGCGCTGCCGATCGTCTTCTGCATGACCCTGGTGCAGTTCTGCTTCGGCCTGCTGAATCGCATCTCGCCGGCGATGAACCTCTTCTCGCTGGGCTTTCCCATGGCGATCCTGGCCGGGCTGTCGCTGATCTACCTGACCCTGCCAAACCTCGCCGAGGCCTACCTGCACCTGACCCGCGACCTGCTGGACAAGATCGGCGTACTGCTCAGGAGCAGCGGCCATGTCTGAGCAGAACAGCAGCCAGGAAAAGACCGAAGAGGCCTCCGAGCAGAAACTCAAGAAGAGTCGCGACGATGGCCAGGTCACCCGCTCCAAGGACGTTGCCACCACCGTGTCGCTGCTTGCCACGCTGCTGCTGCTCAAGCTCAGCGCCGGGGTGTTCCTCGACGGCATGCAGCAGAGCTTCAGCTACTCCTATATCAACTTCCAGCAGAGCGAGATCGGCATCGATGACGTGCAGGTGATTCTGCTGCACAACCTGCTGGTGTTCGTCAGCGTGCTGCTGCCGCTGCTGCTGACGCCGATCCTGGTCATCGCCTTTGCCCTGGTGCCGGGCGGCTGGGTATTCGCCTCGAAGAATTTCGCGCCGAACTTCGGCAAGCTCAACCCCATCACCGGACTGGGACGGATGGTCGGTGCGCAGAACTGGAGCGAGCTGGCCAAGTCGCTGCTGAAGATCTCCGCGCTGCTCGGCATCGCCGGCTGGCAGCTGTACTACGCGGCGCCACGGCTGATCGCACTGCAGCGCACGGACATCTTCAACGCCATCGGTGGCGCCTTCTCGCTGACCTTCGATCTGGCGTTTTCGCTGCTGCTGGTGTTCGTGCTGTTTTCCTTCATCGACATCCCGCTGCAGCGCTTCTTCTTCCTGAAGAAAATGCGCATGACCAAGCAGGAGCGTAAGGAAGAGCACAAGAACCAGGAAGGCCGCCCCGAGGTGAAGGCACGCATCAAGCAGCTGCAACGCCAGCTCGCGCAGCGGCAGATCACCAAGGTGATCAAGGAGGCCGATGTGGTGATCGTCAACCCGACCCACTATGCCGTGGCGCTCAAGTACGACCCGAAGAAGGCCGAAACGCCCTTCGTCATCGCCCGCGGCGTCGACGAGATGGCGCTGTACATCCGCAAGATGGCCCAGGCCAATGCGCTGGAAGTGATCGAGCTGCCGCCATTGGCCCGCGCGATCTACTACAGCACCCAGGTCAACCAGCAGATTCCGGCACCGCTCTATACCGCCGTGGCCCACGTGCTGACCTACATCCTCCAGCTCAAGGCCTGGAAACAGGGCCGTCGCCAGGGCAAACCGGCGCTGGCCAGCAACATCCACATCCCCGAAGAATTGTTCAACCGAGCACGCTCATGAGCCTGATGCAGAAACTGACGCCGACCTTCCGCAGTGGCCGGATCGGCATTCCGCTGATCATCCTGTCGATTCTGGCGATGATCATCCTGCCGCTGCCGCCGCAGCTGCTGGATATCCTGTTCACCTTCAACATCGCCATGGCGGTGCTGGTGCTGCTGGTCAGCGTATCGTCCAAGAGCCCGCTGGATTTCTCGCTGTTCCCCACGGTGATTCTGGTCACCACGCTGATGCGTCTGACCTTGAACGTCGCCTCGACGCGGGTGGTGCTGCTCGAGGGCCATACCGGCACCGGCGCGGCGGGCAAGGTGATCGAGGCCTTCGGCGAGGTGGTGATCGGCGGCAACTTCATCGTCGGCCTGGTGGTGTTCGTGATCCTGATGATCATCAACTTCATCGTCATCACCAAGGGCGGCGAGCGGATATCCGAAGTCACCGCGCGCTTCACCCTCGACGCCCTGCCGGGCAAGCAGATGGCCATCGACGCCGATCTCAACGCCGGCCTGCTGACCCAGGAAGATGCCAAGGCACGGCGCCAGGAAGTGGCCAAGGAAGCCGACTTCTACGGTGCGATGGACGGTGCCTCGAAGTTCGTCCGCGGCGATGCCATCGCCGGCATCCTGATCCTGCTGATCAACCTGTTCGGCGGTTTCGCCATCGGTGTATTCGTCCACGATCTCGGCGCTGGCGAGGCCTTCAAGCAGTACGCCCTGCTGACCATCGGTGACGGCCTGGTGGCGCAGATTCCGGCGCTGCTCCTGTCCACCGCGGCGGCGATCATCGTCACCCGCATCAATGAATCCAGCGACATCACCAGCCAGGTCCAGCGCCAGCTGCTGGCCAACCCGGCCTCGCTGTACACCGTCGCCGGCATTCTCTTCGTGCTCGGCATGGTCCCGGGCATGCCGCACCTGGCGTTTCTCGGCTTCGCTGCGCTGATCGGCTTCATCGCCTGGCGCGTCTCGCTGCATGAACCGCCGGCGGCCGGCGCCGACCTCAAGGAGATCCAGCAGCTCGGCCAGGCCATGGACAAGGAAAAGGCGCAGAGCCTGGCCTGGGAAGACATTCCGCTGGTCGAGCGGCTGTCGGTATCGCTCGGCTACAAACTGGTCGGGCTGGTCAACGAGGCCTCCGGCGCGCCACTGCCGGCGCGGGTACGCGGTGTGCGCCAGACACTCTCCGAGCACCTGGGCTTTCTGCTGCCGGAAGTGCAGATCCGCGATAGCCTCAGGCTCAAGGCCTCGCAGTACGACATCTACATCAATGGCGAGAAGATCGACGGCGCCGAGCTGCATGCCGACCGCCTGATGGCGATCCCCTCGCCGGAGCTGTATGGCGAAATCGACGGCATCCTCGGCACCGACCCGGCCTATCGCATGCAGGTGGTGTGGATCCAGCCGACCGACAAGTCGCGGGCGCTGAACCTTGGCTATCAGGTGATCGACTGCGCCAGCGTCATCGCCACGCACCTGAACAAGGTGATCCGCGAGCATCTGCCGGACCTGTTCAAGCACGACGACGTCGAGCATCTGATGCAGCGCCTGACCGTGCAGGCGCCGAAACTTGCCGAAAGCCTGAAGATCGCCCTGAGCTACACCCAGCAGATGCGCGTGTACCGTCAGCTGTTGCTGGAAGAAGTGCCGCTGCGCGACATCGAGACCATCGCCAGCACCCTGCTCGAATGCAGCGAAACCACCAAGGACCCGGTACTGCTCGCCGCTGACGTGCGCTATGCGCTGCGCCGCAGCATCGTTTCGATGGTCGCCGGTGACCGTCGTGAATTGGGCGTGTTCGTTCTGGAAAATGCGCTGGAAAACACCTTGCTCAACGCCCTGGCGATCGCCCAGCAGGCCGGACCGGTGAGCCTGGACAACATTCCGGTGGAACCGAGCCTGCTCAACCAGCTGCAGAACAGCATGCCGGTGGTGAAGGAAAAACTGCGCAAGGACGGCCACCCGCCGATCCTCACCGTGATGCCGCAGCTGCGCCCGCTATTGGCGCGTTACGCGCGGGTGTTCAGCCCGGGGCTGCACGTGCTGTCGCAGAACGAGATTCCCGACCGCGTCGGTGTGAACATCCTCGGCACGCTGGGCTGAGGGCAACCAGCCGCGGCAGCACAGGCCCTAGAAGACCTTGCGCCGCCGCGGCAGCTGTTGCGCGACCATGGCGGTGAATTCCGCCGACGGCCGATCGAGGGCGAAGCCCATTTCGAAGCTGTCACGCCGTGAATCCTTGCGCGACCACTGACAGATCACCACCGCCTCGATCTGTCGCACCCGTTCACCCTGTTCCGGCACGTGCAGCACCATCTCGTAGCAACCGCCCACTGCCAGCGGCTGTTTGGCGACCAGGCGCAGCCCGCCGAGCGACAGATCGGCGACATAACCCATCGGCTCGCCGTTCAGCCGATTGGTGACCTGGATGCTGCTGATGTGGCGGAAGCTGAAGCGGCTGTGCTGGCGCATGTCCGTTGCTCGGGCAGATGGATCGGTACTGCGGCACGGAAGGCTCCGCTACCGCAATCGCTGGCAGTGTATAGAGCCAGCAGGCGACCCGATCACCGCTGCAGTTAAACGCAACCCGCCATCCCAATCATCCTCGTGATATCCATCACACCGTCGCCCACTGCGCCTAGCGCTTCGACTCGCCCTGGGCCGGCTCGTCGCTGACTTCATCGGCCAATCCTGGCGGCACGTTGTAGGCACCGCCTGGCACGTCACTTTCGTCACCGCCGGCGACCTCACCCTGGGTCGAGGTGGTCTCCGGATTCTGCTCGTGGGCATCGCCGCTCTGGTCGATGGACTCGATGCTTTCGCGGCCCTGTTCGTTCTCGCTCATCACGCGCTCCTCGTTCGTCGCAGCACCCCGGCCGATCCGGGGTCCTCTCGCTTAGGAAGGGCCGGGCCGGCGGAAGTTGCAGGGTCGAGCCGGCTTTCTGGACCAATGGCCGCTCGGCGGGGCAGCTGAACTAAACCCGCGACCGGGCAGCCAAAACTCCACTAGAACTGCCATAGAACAGAATCATGCAACTGACTTCTCGCAGCCTGCCGATCGCCCCTGCCATCAATGCGCAGCCGGACCAGTCGTCCCGGGCGCTATACTTCACCCTCGTTCGCGAAGTCGATCAGCACGCGCGCGACAGTGCGGCGGATTACCTGCGCCTGCAGCTCGAAGCTGCTGCCGCCTTGCCCTGCGACCTGCCGGAAGACCCGGCCGATCTGCACGCCTGGGTTGTTCAGCGCACCGAAACGGTTGGCCGCCAGTACCAGGCCTATCTCGATCAGCGCCGGGCCGGCGGAGGGCGTCGCTATTTCTCCAGCAAGGCCCATGCGTTGCACTTCCTCCGTGGGGTCGCGCCGACCAAGCTGGTGGATGGCGCCTGGCTCTACGGCCTGTTGCAGCGCTGGGACGATGCGCGTTTCACCGCACTGATCC
>SWCC01015791.1_pt1 | contig 12862 bp, 5 predicted proteins | sample 4692971 | NCBI WGS metagenome assembly SWCC01 (sample SAMN10267277, study PRJNA491770) | bioreactor metagenome | isolation source: DHS bioreactor inoculated with subseafloor sediment | place: Japan: off Shimokita Peninsula | collected 2006-08 | reverse complement strand
ACGCTGTAACGACCATCAGCCTCTTTGCCATTGAACAACCAGATGTGCGGGTTTTCAGCTTTAAGATATTTCTTCAGCCCGATGGCCATGCTTTCGGCCAATGGTACAATGCGGTCTTTCTTGTACTTGCTTTGGCGGATGTGGATGGTTTTTCGTTCAAAATCAACATCTGAAATTTTCAGATTGATCACCTCCTGTCCACGCAGCCCGGCCGAGTAAATTAATGTAAGTACCACGCGTTGTTTGAGAAGCGTTGGGGCTGCAAATAGTTCTTTAAGTTCCTGATGGTTGAGGATGACCGGTAGTTTGGTGTCTTTTTTGAGTGAAGGAAGTGCGATGGCATTTTTGTTCATCCCAAGCAGACGGTAATAGTAACGAAGTCCGTAAACCATGTGCTTAAAGCTGCTTCGCGATGGAGACCGGGGATCACGGGCCAGGGCCACGAGATGTTCGTTGATTTCTTCCGGGTCAATCTGTTCGGGCAGCTTCCCAAAATGAATCACAAACAAGGCGATACGCCGCGTGTAATTATTTAATGTACTTTTACTCTGTCCGCGCAACTCAACCTGCTGATCAAGTTTACGAACAACGTTTTCGAACTCAGGAACAAGTACAATAGCCTGCTCCAAAATGGTAAAACCCGATTTCTTTCTCATAATCTGAAATTTTATTGGTTAAAAACTTCGAATTAAAGAAAGAATCGGGTATTTTTGAAAAAGCTATCCGCGTATGCGGATTTAGTTCAACACGCGCTTAGCTGCAATGGGGGGGGTAGTGCTAAAGTGAAACCTTGTTCTTATCTTAGTAATTCGTGCTAGTAGTAAAATGTGATGCTCCTTATCCCCCACTGCGCCAAGCGCGAAAACGTTGCCAAACATTACTATGATGACCTCAAATATGAAAATCGAAATTACTTAAAATCAACACGGATTATCTGATAAGATTCGAATTAATTTGATAAGTGGCTATTTGAGACTGAACTTCCCTCCTAAATCCCGCTCAGAAATAATCATTCTATAGAACCTTCTCTCTAATGAAATCTCTTCTATTCCGGCAGATATTGGCTCCCTAAAATCAACTATTTGATCTATTTTTTCGATTTTCAATAAGATACTTTTACTTCATTAATTAAAAATCGGAACATACTGACCCCCTTAAAATATCGGCAGGGGTGCAAAAATCAGCGTTTATCGGCAATAAAATATCTCACTTTTTAGACGGGAAAGCAATAAATTTTTTAATTGTATCCGGACAATAATGAGAAAAATCATAGAAACGACACCTTAATAAATACATCACTATTCCTTCCCCGGTCATCCGAGCAACTCACCTTATAATTGCCTGCATCAGGCGTAAAAAACACCTTTTCAACAGGACTAGATGCTTTGTAAAAACGGTCGTTCAAATACCAGTAAACTTTTCCCACGCCACTTTCGGCATTGCAGGTGAGCATAAGTTGTTGTTTGCGGCCTTTGAAAATCAGGTATTCTGCCCCATCGGTAAGGGAAGTGATGAGTGGTGAACCGGCTACTTTCACATTGGGGCAGGCTGGGTTATGTGGCGGAATGGCTTTGTAGGGGATCTGCATTTCGTTGTACCAGGCAATCAGTTCAGGGGCATTGTATGGATAATAAACTTCCCTATACCCGGTCTCGGGAAGGCAGTTGCGGCAGTAACTCATGGTTTGTGCTGCATTTACAAACTGTTTCTGCAGGTGATTGCAGCGCATGGAGGGCGATATTCCCGGAAGGAAATAATCCATCACCTGATGGTGGCAGAAAGTGTCCGGTGGCATGCCCGTTTCACTGCATACCAGACGGTAATCCAGATCAGCAGGAGGCGCAAACCAATCCTGTGATTGCTTCGGCTGAATGGAGTTGAAGATGTTAAAGAGCAGGGGAACGGCAAATTCAGCACCATTCAGCTCCGGTACGCCGTTTCCGGGAAAGTTTCCCACCCAAACGCCTATGGTGTATTCGCGGTTGTAGCCCACTGCCCATCCATCTCTTCTGCCATAGGAAGTGCCTGTTTTCCATGCAATTTTCGGAAGATTGGCGGCCATCTGGTATTGATTGGGCAAATCGGGGCGATGCAGTTGCGTAAGGATGTTGGTAATCATAAACGCCGCGGCCGGAGAACAAATGGTGTCGGAAAATTCTGTTGCTGAACCATCTGTATATTGAAGCGGACGATAAATCCCCTCATTGGCGAAAGTGGCAAAGAGTGCGGTAAGCTCTTCGAGGGTGGTGCCACATCCTCCCAGAATTACAGACAGACCCAGTTTCTTTTTGTTGGCTGAAATCCAACGAAATCCTGCATTAGATAAGGCATTGGTAAATCTTTCGGTGCCGAGTTTTTCGAGCAATTCCACGGCCGGTACATTCAGCGAAAGTGCCAGCGCTTGTTCCACGGTAACTTTTCCACGGTAGGTTTCATCATAATTTTCTGGGCGATACCCTGCGAAGTTGTGAGGAACGTCAGTAATCACCATTTTGGGCGTAATCAAACCATTGTCAATGGCCAGGGCATAAAGCAGGGGTTTGAGGGTGGAGCCCGGCGAACGAAGGGCGGTAATTCCATCCACTTGTCCCTGGAAAGCATCTTCGTTAAATCCGGCAGAACCCACATACGCTTCAACTTCCATGGTTTTATTGTTTACCACAATTGCCGCCAGATTCCCGATTTGCATGGAACGCAGGCGCCGTACATAATTGGCCGCGAGTTGCTCAACACGGTGTTGTGTTTCTGGTATTAACGTTGACCGGACTTCACTGCCATGACCTGTACTTCTGAAACGGTACGCATAATGCGGCGCTTCGCGCGGAATTTCAAATCTTCCTGAAGAAAATGGCTCATCCAATGCATCTTCAATCATTTGAGCAGGAAACAATTTTTTCTGCCGCATTTCCTTCAGCCAATGGTTCCTCCAATGCAAAAGGTTGTCTGCATTTGCGCCCGGCCTCAATTGGTTGGGGTCGTTGGGGATCACGGTGAGCATGGCAATTTGTGCCAGACTCAGTGCTTCGGGCTCTTCACCAAAATAAATCAGGGAGGCTGATTTTACACCTTCAATGTTGCCGCCATAGGGCAGAAGGTTAAAATAGAGTTGCAGGATTTCATCTTTGCTAAGTGTCCATTCCAATTGCAATGCCCTGAACATTTCCCTGATTTTCACCAAAGGAGTTCTTGGAGCCGGTTTCAAAAGGCGGGCAAGCTGCATGGTGATGGTGCTGGCGCCGGAGGTTCGCCGGCCTTTGATTAGATTATTCACTGCTGCCCGTGCTATGGCAATTGGATTTACCCCGGGATGCCACCTGAAATACTTGTCCTCTTTAAAGATAAAGGTCTTTTTCAGGTCGGGGGTAATCTCATTTAATCCTGCCTGTATACGCCACTTATGATCGGGGGTCAGGAATCCGTGCAGCAGTTTTCCATCTGCTGAAGTTATGATAACAGAATAATCCCTTTGAATGGAGGGGAGTGGAAAAAGCAGATTCAGCAGCAGAAAGAGGATAAAAGGCAGGATAATAATAAGAAGCAGTAAACGCATCCATTTTTTGCGGAGCAAGGCAGCAAATCGCATCCTGTTGCGTTTCCAAATGGAGGGTCCTTCATCCTGTTTCATGCATTATATTTTCAGTAATCTATCTGTATTAAACCACTGCCATTGCCCGTAATTTCACCAATTACGGCATGAAAAATATGCTGATTTCTAAGCGCAGACATATATTTTTCAGCCTCAGCGGGTTGTAAAAACACCAATAATCCGCCCGAAGTCTGTGCATCGCAAAGCATAAACCGCTCGTTCTGGCTCAACGGGCCAAAATCAGTCCATTCAAGCGCTGTTTCTGTGTTGGCATGGGTGCCTCCAGGCACAGCACCAACCATTACCAGTGATTCAACGCCTTTCATAAACGGAACTTTTTTGAAATTCAATAACGCATTAACCCCCGAAGCCTGAGTAACTTCATGCAAATGGCCAATCAGGCCAAAGCCGGTAACATCGGTGCATGCATTCACTTTGAAATTATCCATTTCAATGGCTGGCGCGGCATTGAGCATGGCCATCCATTCAATGGATTTTGCCACGGTTTCTTCATCGGCAAGCCCCATTTTATTCGCGGTTGCAATAATGCCGTTTCCAATGGGTTTGGTGAGTATCAGCATATCGCCGGGTTTGGCGCCGGCATTGCTCAGCACCTTATCGGGATGGCACAACCCTGAAACCACCATGCCGAATTTCGGTTCGTTGTCTTCGATGGAGTGTCCGCCAAGTACAAATATTCCGGCTTCAGTGGCCTTGTCGGTGGCGCCCCGGATAATTTCCTGAAGCACTTCAAGCGGAAGCCGGTTTACCGGAAAGGCGGCAATGTTGAGTGCGAATATAGGCTTCGCGCCCATGGCGTAAACATCACTCAGTGAATTTGCCGCAGCAATTGCGCCAAAAAGATAAGGGTCGTCCACCACGGGCGTGAAAAAGTCAACGGTTTGCACCAGCGCAAGATCTGCCGTAAGGCGATAAACGGCCGCATCATCCCGTTTGTCCGCTCCAACCAATACATTCGGATCCATAACTGGCGGCAGATTGGCAAGCACTTTTTCCAGATCAGCAGGGCGGATTTTGCAGGCGCAACCCATTCCGTGAGTGTATTGGGTGAGCTTTATTGTATCCTCCTGGTTGGCCTTGGCAGAAGCTGAGCCGCTACCTGAGTGAAGTGATAAAATGGTTTTTGAAACAATCTTAATGGCTTCTTCAATCTCCTCATCGGTGGTATGGCGACCGAGTGAAAATCGGATGGTTCCCTGCGAAAATTCGGGGGAAACATTCATCGCGCCAAGCACACCCGATCCTCCTGTTTCTCCGGTATGGCAGGCTGCTCCGGCCGAGGCTGCAATTTCGGGCATTGCCGATAGAATCGTTTGGGCATTCAGGTTGCTGAAGCCAATGCTTAATGTATTTGGAAGGCTATTCTCGCGGGGGCCATTCACATGTAGCGGCCCAAGTATTTCTTCCAGCCCATTTAAAAGATTGAATTTTAATCGTTTGGTATGTGATTGATATTCTTCGAGTTTCTCTTTTGCAATTTCACAGGCTTTGCCCAAACCAACAATTTCGAGCACATTCTCAGTGCCTGCCCTAAGGTTTTGTTCATGATTGGCGCCATGCATCAGTTTCTCAATTTTTACCCCTCTGCGGATGTATAGTGCGCCAATACCTTTGGGCGCGTAGAGTTTATGCCCGGCCACTGAAAGAAGATCAACATCCATTTCCTGCACATCAACAGAAATTTTTCCCAACGATTGTGCGGCATCGCAATGCATAATTGCTCCATGTTGGTGTGCAATGGTGGCTATTTCAGCAATGGGTTGAATGGTGCCGGTTTCATTGTTGGCGTGCATTACGGAGATAAGAATGGTTTCAGGCCTGAGAAGATCTTTGATGGTTTCCGGGTGTACCTCACCGAATTCATCAACGCCAGCTATGCTTACCTCAAATCCCTGACTTTCCAGGAACTTTGCCACTTCGCTCACTGCCGGGTGCTCTACTGCTGAAATAATGAGGTGATTTCCTCTATATCTTAGTGCGTAAGCCGCACCTTTAATGGCCATATTGTTTGCTTCTGTTCCGCCACTGGTAAATATAATTTCCTGTGGATGGCAATTTAGCAGATCGGCAGTTTGTGTTCTGGCCTTTTCAACTGCCAGGCGGGTTTTTACCCCATAGAGGTGCCCGCTTGAAGGATTCCCGTAGTGCTCGTCAATAAATGGGCGCATTTCAGCAGCAACTTCGGAAGCTATGGGGGTGGTGGCGTTGAAATCGAGGTAGATCATGGTTTTAGTCGGTTAGTCGGTTAGTCGGTTAGTCGTTAGTCGGAGAGTCTTTAGTCTATGGTCTTTGGACTTTGGATTATGGACTTTGGATATTTTTTTACTTGATTTTCTATGTGTCTTTCTATGTGAACTATGATTCTATGTGTTTTTTTTGTCGTTAGTCGGATAGTCTTTAGTCTTTTGTCGTTTCGTTCGCTAAAGTCGCCCCCTCGCCAAAGTCTCCTTGTCTCCCGGTCCCCCGATCCCCTTGTCACAAATTCTTCATCAATAGTTTTGCATTCTCTAAGGCATTCCCGGTTTCCGTTTTCACTTCCGTTATTTCCCTGTTGGTGTATTTGGTTAAGGCTTTTTGATAGGTTTTGTCGTAATAGGCAAGCACCAACCGGATAGCAGGGGCAAAGTCATCTTCCAAAATATTTGTTTTGGCTTCGGCAACACCTGCACCACCCATGGGTTGTGAAATTTTGGCCAGGGCATCAAGCAGCAATTGATTGTCAAAACCAGCGTATTCCTTTACCAATCTTTTTACCCTTTCTTCCACCGGAACATCCATCAAAAATAAAGGAGAAGATTTCATGCGATCGAAAAAAGGTGCGGGCAGCCCAACAGCACCAATGGAGCGGCTTTCATCTTCAAGCCAAACCGGCTTTTGTGAATCTAATTTGAGCCATTCTGCGAACAAATCGTTTTCAAATTGCTCGTTGGTGGGTTGGGGCAATTGCCCCAGATAACCGAAAACAGAGCCTTTGTTGTGTGCCAGCCCTTCAAGGTCAATGACCTGATGGCCATGTTTTTGTATATTATGCAGGATTTCGGTTTTGCCAGAACCGGTCATTCCGCCAAGCACTATCATGGGCGAACCATCGCCTGATTGCTCCCGGATATATGCCCGGCAGGCTTTATAACCACCTTCAATTAAATAGGTTTCAAATCCCGTGGTACTGAAAAGCCATGCCATGGAAGCGCTTCTCATGCCGCCACGCCAGCAGTAAAGGGCTGTTTTTCGTGGTTTGCCATGCAGGACTGCGGTGAGCTTTTTTACGAACCCCGACATTTTTACGCCCACAAAATCCAAACCTTTGAATATGGCTGCTTCTTTGCCCGATTGCTTGTAGAGCGTGCCAACGACAGCCCGTTCTTCATTCGAGAAAAGTGGAATGTTGATAGCTCCATGAATATGACCCTGTTCGTATTCAGCTGGAGAGCGCACATCAACTATGGGAAGGTTTATGTGTTGCTCAAAATACCAGGATGCAGGGACTTTATTTAACATGGCGCAAAAGTACCGGAAATTTTTATTGCATTTGGAGGAAATTATTGTGCGCAGAAAGGAGTAATGATTCGTAAGACCTTTGACTATATGGTCAAATTCAGCATGTCTTTTAGGATAACCTCAAACGACTTTTACCACTTTGAGCGGCTCCTCAAGGTAAATCAACCAGCCTTTTACCTCGGGATAACCCATCTTGCCAAGTAGTTCAGCATAATTACTCACTTGCTCCTCGTGGTATTGCATGGGTTTGCCCGATTTGTAATCAATCACATCGGTATGTTTGCTATGAAGGATGACCCGGTCAGGACGGTAACTTTTTCCACCTCGTGTAAGGATTTCAGTTTCGTTGATTACCCTGACGTCCGGTTCAAAAAATGGCTTTACTTCCGGATGATTCAATATTGAATTCAGCCGCTGTATCAAATTTTCCGCTTCTGCCAAAGCGATTAGACCTGAGTTAACCATGCGGGATATGGATTTTTCAACATCGCCGGGCGCGACAATTCCAGCCAAAGCCTGATGAAGAATATTCCCGGCTACCTGGCCGGATTGTGGCGCTTCTGTGTGCCAATGCTGCGGTGCACGGGTGGCAAAAAGCAAGCGTTCCTGCCATGGATAGCTTTGGAATCCAAGGGGAAGGGTGGCTTCTTCAGTTTGACCGGTATGGCTGCTTAGCAGACTCCCATCGCCGAAAGTGAAAACATTTATCCCGGCCTCATAAATCTGCTTTGATTGTAGAAATCCAACCAGTAAATCTGTAATCGATGGTTCTGTTCCCTCTTTTTCTGCCGGTTTGCCCGATAAAATGTATAAACGCTCCGAAGCCCGCGTAAAAGCAACATAAACCATGTTCAGCAGGTCGAGTTTTCGTTTGTTCTGTTCTTCTTTTTGAAAAGGTTCGTAAATGGTATTTTCCAGCGACTTGCTTAGTTTGAGGTAAGCTGTCTTAAGTTCTGGTATAGCTTCATCTTCCAGCGGAACCCAAACCTGTGAGCTTCTTGTGGGGATTTTTTGTGTTGCAAAAGGGTAAATGACCACGGGGAATTCCAGTCCTTTCGATTTGTGGATGGTCATAACCTGAACGGCATCACTTCGGGTGGGTAAAACAACAGACAACTTGTCTTTTTTTGTTTCCCAATAGTCGAGAAATGCCGGAATGCCACCTGAACCGGAGGTGGTGAATTTAAGTATTTCATCCAGGAAAAACTGAATGTAAAGTGGTGCACGAAGGTTCAGTTTAAAAGCGCGGATCAAGGCTTCGGTAAGGTCGAACAGTGATTGGTCGCGTAACGCCTGCACCGAAAAGCCTGGTGCAGCCTGTTCCACAAGGCTTTCAAAGCTTGCCGGTTCTTTGGATGCCTTGAAAAAAGCGGCTTTATATTCGGCTGTTAGTAAGTTGTTCTCAACCAGGTAGTTGGCAATGGTTGTCCTCGAAATGTCATCTTCGGCATTGGCCAATAGCGAGAACCATGCAGCCAGAAACACGACTTCCGGCGCATTTTTTAGCAACAACGATTCCGATGAAACCACCTTAATGCCCTGTGTGTTCAGAAACACAGCGATATCCGAGGCTTCCGCATTGGTGCGACATAATACGGTAATATCGCCCGGTAGGTAACCTTCCCCGCACAGCGTGGTTACCAGCTCATAGGTCCGGTTGATGTGCTTTTCTTTAAGTTTTTTATCGTCTTCCTCCGCAAATTCAACGGTAACCCTGCCCCCGGCTTTACCCGATTGAGGAATTTGGTTTACCTCAGCATATACTTCGCTTTGTTCGCCGAGAAATGTGGGTGCAGCAAAGGCAAAAAAATCATTGTTAAATTCAACCACTTCCTTTGCTGAACGGAAGTTTGACCCCAGGTTATCATGCAAATAATCGCGCCTGAGGGCTGCTGCCCTTTCAGCAATTATGGGACTGTTTCCCGGGTTATTCACCTCGGGCAACCTTACAAACTGCCCTACATCTCCATTCCGGAAACGATAAATGGCCTGTTTTCCATCGCCCACAATCATGTTCAGCCCACCTGAGGAGAGCGAGTTTTCCAGCAACGGCATAAGGTTAAGCCATTGTAATACAGAAGTATCCTGAAATTCATCAATCATGTAATGCCGGAACTTTTCACCAATTCGCTCGTAGATAAAAGGAACAGGCTCCTCGGAAACGATGTTGGATATGATGCGGTTAAATTCGGCAATGGGCAATATGTTTCGCTCCTTTTTGATGACTTCAAGCCGGCTTTTGATCTCTACCAGCACCGACATGGGGTAAAGTTGTTGCCTGATCATTTCCAGAATGATGTACCTGCCGAGGTTTTGGTCAAGGTAATTCAGGATATTATTGAAGATTTCGGTCAGTTCAGGCGTAATGGAAAGTACCTGATCCTTCAGCGGTGATTTTTTGCCATCAGGGCTTAGCCAGTTGTCCTCAGCTACAACTTTTTTGACGGAATCTGTGGGTGGTTTGGTTGGTTCCTGTCCCGAGTTTAGCTTTCTGAAATAATTGTAAATGCCTTTGGATTTTCCGTTGAAGAGACTTTCATCCAAACCATTGCTATGGATGAGTTCGAATGCTTGCTTCCCAAAAGCAGTCATATCGTTTTCAAACTTCCGGGTAAACTGAGAAATTTTAGTGCCGGTGCCTTTCAACTGGCTGATGTCCATTTTCTCAATCAGGGGAAGGAAAGGGGCGGCCTGTTCATCAAACAGATTGGCTGCGAAATCAGTCAGCAATTTATCAATTTGCCAGCTTTCGTCCTCTTCGGCCTTTTGTTGAATGAAGTTCACTAAGATTTCGGTCAACGTCTTATCGGTGCCCACTGCCCTGAGCATGTCTTCCACGGCCAGCGAAAGTAGCATTTTGCTGTCCATCTCCACCTCAAAACTCAGCGAAAGTTTCAGATCAAACGCAAAAGCCCGTATCACTTTATGCACGAAACTATCAATGGTGGAAACCGCGAAATCGCTGTAATTATGCAGTATAAGGGTGAGTGCCTGGTTTGCATTTTTTTTGAGTTCGGCAAAGCCAAGCCCTGTGCTTATTTTGAGGGTTTCGATAAGCGCCTGCTCTTTTTTTTGCAGATTATCCTCATTGGCCGCAGCCACCAATTTAAGGTAACCCAGCACCCGCTGCTTGATTTCATTGGCGGCTTTATTGGTAAAGGTGATGGCCAATATATTGCGGTACCTGCCGGGATCTTTCAGTACTATTTTCAGGTAAACGAGCATCAGGGTGTAGGTTTTGCCCGATCCCGCGGAAGATTTATAGACAAGAAAGTTGTTCATACCAGATTTGTTATAGTCGGCTAATGTAAGGAATTTGTAATTGATAATTTCGAACCATAAACCAGAAGCTTTGCCAATTTCTTGTCGGGCATGATCTCAGGATTGTTAGCGTACTTAATTTCTGCCTGAAAAGCCCGGCATTAATTACGATACTGTATCCAATAATGGCCAACTTGTTCTTTTTTTAGCCTTTGCTTATGTCGAACTCAGGTTATTAATTATAGAAGCCCTTGATATATATACCGACAATAGTGTATTCCAATAATAAACAAGGACTGCTGTGTAGCGGGCAATCCTTGCTTATTATTCATATCTGGTCTGGCTTGTTTAAAATCCCGCTTTGAAAAACACTGAAACGAACCTCTTGTTTAACAGCAATTTCCACTGGTGCCATTATCTTTTAACCAACTTTCGAATCTATATTATTGTATCAACCTGCTTTTAAAAAAGACTGTAGGTGAAACCGGCATTGAGGAAGTTTTTAAAACGATTTTGGCTCAAAACAATATCATCACCACTTTCAATTTCCTGTGTAAGTTTTAAATAAGAGTACATACCGGAAGCATTTATTGTAAACCTCAATTGTGGCGAGAAATAATAGGAACAATTCAAATTCAATCCTGCGCCCAGATTAAATTGATTTTCCACCCTTTCAGGCTCATCATCGTATTTGTGGTTTACCCAGTATTGACCGATGTCAGTAAATGCGCCCAGTGTGATGCTGGTGCGGCTGTTTGGGAAATAACCGACTGAATGACTCAATTGCAATTGAAGATTTGGTCTGTCCATTGTTACTTCATATTCATTATAAAGTTCGCTTGTCGCATAGGTTTTAATTAGCGAGTGGTTGTTATTTAATGAATAACCCAGTTGAATAAAGGTGGATTTTTGCCAATAAAGATTAACCGGCTTTTCACATTCATAACGCACCAGGGCACCTAGAGCCCATGAATTTGATCTTTGATTGTTCTCGTCAAAATAGCTTATAACATTTGCAGTGCCGGAGCCTGCCAGGGTGTCGTTATAGAATTTAGTGGACTGTTGATAGTATGTGGAAAAACCCGGATCGATTCCAAAGGAGAACCGGTGTCCGGCCATCCGGACGGGTCCGTTTGAATTATCCCAGTTGTCATTCAGCAAAGTATAATAACTGGCATCAGATTGCCCCTTTAGTCCGAGCACATTTAACATTGAATCGATGGCCGTTATCTCGGCTATTTTACGGATGCGGGAATCAAAAAACCGCTGATTTTTGGTTTGGGTAATAAATTTTGCGAAAGCAAGAATCTCATCATTACTGGCAGTTTTTTTAAAATCACCTGATTTTTCAAGATCTTCAAGTATATAAACGGCTAAGCGGGCATCCTGAATCGCTTCAATTCTTCCGGTACCAAGAAGTATGGGCAGTGACGCGTTAAGTTGGCGGATCGAACTCCGGCTTTTATACTTAAAAGGTAAGGGCTCATAGTCATCCTTATTTTTCCGAACCGAATTACCAACGCCACCTGATAAATCAAAATTCAGTCCAATAAATCTCTTTTTTTGATTGTAAAAGCGGTTTGTCGAAGAAATCTGCAAACCAGCATCATAATCAGTTGATTTTTCAGATGTTTCACTAATGTCTGGGAATTCATTTACATCCCTGTCTTTCCTAAAAGATGAACTGAAATTCACACGGCCCAACTGAGAACCCTGATAGAACTTGCTGTTTTTTATTGATTTGTAAGAAGCATTGATTCCGCTGCTTAAAGAATTCAGATATTTCTTTTGAAGAAAATTACCTTCATTTTCCCCTTTGTCAAATGAATTATTGCCATTGAGCTGAAAGCTAAAATCAAGCGACTGCCATTGATAATCAGGATTTACATAATCAGCCAGCTTAAAATCGTTCTGGGCAAATGAAACCGGGATAATCAGGCCAATAAACAGGAATTGCAAAAGAATAATCTTTGCGGATTGTCGGACATTTCTCATAATAACAGATTTTAAGAATTTTTAATAAAAAGAGAGCTTATAACGAATAGAGTGAATTGTCCGAAAAATGTTGATTGATGCAATAATTAGGCCATATTAAAATTCAATTATAAGGGAAATTGCGATTATATAACTCACCAACTTCAGGTTATATTGTGCAGTTCATCCTTGTGATCATAATTTCTGCAGGATGAATTTGACATTAAGTATTGTAATTTTATCTCTTACCAGATCCTGCTCAGGATTTATCTATAAGAACGTTATTCATATCAGATTTGTTATAGTCTGCTAATGTAAGGATTTTTTAATTTGGAATTCCGGCCTATTTTGCCTGCATGGAAATTTGGGTTTAGAAATTTGAAATTAGAAATTCTTTTCTAACCCTTATCTTTGTACCCTCAATAATTAAAGGTATGATAAAAGACAACAACCTGCTTTACGGCATAAGGCCGGTAATGGAAGCCATTTCGGCCGGGCGCGAAATTGACCGCCTGATGCTTC
>SWCC01016998.1_pt1 | contig 12920 bp, 10 predicted proteins | sample 4692971 | NCBI WGS metagenome assembly SWCC01 (sample SAMN10267277, study PRJNA491770) | bioreactor metagenome | isolation source: DHS bioreactor inoculated with subseafloor sediment | place: Japan: off Shimokita Peninsula | collected 2006-08 | reverse complement strand
CCGCTACAATTTGTTTTTTCTTTTCTTCGGAAAGAACACCCAGCTGATGGTTTGTTATCGCCGCTGCTTTTTTCAGGTAGCCGAAGGCGTGAATGATTTCGATAGGCATACTGGCTGCCGGACCAATGGGGAAATTCATGATGGACCGTTGGGTTTGGGCTCCCCAGTACCGATCTGTAGGAACACGAATCTCACCCAAGGTATCTTTTTCAATTCTGAATTGCATGCTATTCATCCTAAAAGGCTTTATTACTCAGACAATTTTAAGCGGTATTTGTTTGATTGATAAGGGGAAGATAAAAACACGATCGCTTGTTTTTTCAATGCATTTTGAGACTATATTTGCCGGCAGTTATTTGATGTTTTGAATGAATAGGTTAACGCCTTTAAAAGAGCGGCACCTGCTGAGGAATCAGGAGGAGTACCAGGTGAAATACAACTATTTGAAATTCCCTTCACCGGAAGAAGCAGCGACTGCTATGCAGGAACGACAGACAATTTTGTCGGCCATTGAAAGCAGGGTCAAGTGGGGATTTCATGACACTAAAGTAGATGTGACAAAACTTTCAAAGGGTTGTCAACTTTGTGGAGCAGGGCAGTGGTCTTGTCTTTTTATCAACAACCTGTGCAACGGGAAGTGCTTTTATTGTCCCACGCAGCAGACTGATTTGGCCCAACCCGAAACCAATACGCTCGTTTTTGATGAGCCGAAAACGTACGTGGATTACATTCGTAAGTTTGGCTTTAAAGGAGTGAGCATATCAGGTGGCGAACCGCTAATTTCGTTTGAAAAAAGCCTCGCTTTCGTGCAGGCGGTGAAAGCAGCTTTTGGAGATGAAGTGTATGTTTGGCTCTACACCAATGGCATTTTGCTGACTCCTGAAAAGGTTGAAGCCTTCAAACTGGCCGGATTGGATGAAATGCGGTTTGATATTGGTGCCACTGAATATAAAACCGGCAAAATCAGATTGGCCATTGGACAAATTCCTGTCGTAACAGTTGAAATTCCGGCGGTTCCGCAAGAGGAAGAACTTCTGAAAGGAAAACTCCGCGAGCTGGATGAGCTGGGCGTCGACCATGTCAATTTTCATCAAATGCGGCTTACCCCATACAATTTCAACCAGTTGGTAGAATTCGACTACACGTATGCACATGGTGAAAAAGTAACGGTTTTGGATTCGGAACTAACGGCTCTGCGTTTGATTCAGTTTGCTTTGGATGAAGGCCTGAAACTGCCGGTTAACTATTGCTCGTTTGTTTATAAAAACCGACACCAGAAATCGGCCAATCGTAAGAAACACGCGCCAATCGTGGTAAAACCCTGGGAGAGAATTACGGATAATGGCTTCATCCGAAGGCTGTTTGTTAAAATTCCTTCTGAAAGAAAAACAGCCATCCGTTCGGAAATGGAGTCGTTGGTTGAACAACAGCTCGCCTTTTTTGACGAGCAGCGGCAGGAGCTGAGTTTTCATCATTACATTTTGGATGAAGTGAAAGAACTGGATTTACCGATTCTGCTGGAATATCATGTCAGTCATATTTTTCCGCAGGAAACCGGTTTAAATGTGTTTCAAACCATTCCACTCAACGATGAAAAGGAAGTGGTGGTAGAACGTCGTCCGGCGGCTTTGCCGATCGAACTGGATGCAAAAAAACTGGACCTGCTTGAACAGTTCATCGAAAATGATGTCGCCTTTGAGGAATCCTATGACGACGCCATTCAGCAGATGATGACCTATGAATTGATTCCGGAAGGCTTGGCTGAGTATTATTAGTGGCTATCGATCTGGCGGCTCCAACCGCTTGATCGATCAAATCAAACCACCCTTATTAATTCCTCTTTTGGCACAGTTAAACGCCCAAAAACCGTTGCGTTGAGCTTGTTTTTTGTTAAAATTGCCGTCACTTGAGCCAATGCGTCAACTTCAACAGCCAAAAGCAATCCGCCACTGGTTTGCGCGTCGCACAGAAGTAATTTGTCGCTATCGTTTTTTAGCTTGATTTTTGTTCCGTAGCTATCCCAGTTGCGGTGAGTTCCGCCAGGAATACAACCCAAGTCAATGTATTCCTGTACTTCGGCAAAGCGGGGGACCTTTTCCAGTTCAATTTCAGCGGAAAGTTTGCTGCCTTCGCACAACTCGGTTAAATGTCCCAAAAGCCCAAATCCGGTCACATCGGTCATGGCTTTTACGCCCGAAATGGGTGCCAGATCTAATCCAACTTGATTTAGTTTCATCATCGATTCGGGCGCAATGTGGCTGTGTTCAGCCTTAAGTTTGCCATTTTTTTGAGCGGTTGAAAGGATTCCCACCCCCAGCGGCTTGGTCAGCAACAAAACACATCCTTCCGTGGCGGTGTCGTTTCGCTTTAACTGACTGATGGATACCTGGCCGGTGACGGCAAGTCCGAAAATGGGCTCGGGGCTGTCGATGCTGTGGCCTCCCGCCAGCGGAATACCAGCTTCCATACAGGTTTCACGCCCGCCTTCAAGTACTTGTTGAGCAATCTCCGGTGCCAGTTTATTGATCGGCCATCCCAGAATAGCAATGGCCAGCAGCGGTTTTCCACCCATGGCATACACATCGCTGATGGCGTTGGCTGCGGCAATCTTTCCAAAGGTGAAAGGATCATCCACAATGGGCATAAAAAAGTCGGTGGTGCTAATGATGGCTGTCCCGTCCTGCATGTCGTACACCGCGGCGTCATCGCGGCTGTCGTTGCCAACCAGTAAATTGCGGCTTTCAAAAGGAGCTAAGTTGGTTTGAAGAATGGAACTGAGTACTTTGGGCGATATTTTGCAACCACAGCCCGCACCGTGACTATATTGTGTGAGTTTGATGTTGTTCATGTTTTTCAACAAATTTGATGATTGATTGGGCATTCTTTAGATGATTCATGTCAGCCAGCGGAATTCTGAAGACCAGCTCCGGATTGCGGTCTTCCACGCCACGCGTGTAGGCTTTATCGTAATATTGCAGGGCCAGTAAAGCCACTTCATAAAAATTGTTTTCTCTTAAAAGTTCGTGTGCCCGCTGTACATTTTGGCCACCAAGGCGCTTGGCAATGCCGTTAATGGCCCATGCCAGTCGGTCGTTTCCAAACGGAGCATATTCGTTAACCAGGTGTCGTGCCCGCTGTTCTTTTGGAATTTGAATGAAATAAACGACTTGCTGGCGTATTTGCCGGAAGAGAGGCATCGGAATTTTTACATGGCCAATGTTGTGGCTCTCATCCTCCAGCCATATGGGGTTCTGTAGATTTAGCTGGCGAAACTGTTCAAATAGGCTGTTCTCGAATTGCTCTACTGTAGGCTGTTCCATTTCGCCAATGGAGCCAAAAGCCGAGCCTTTGTGATGGGCAATTCCTTCCAGATCAATCACCTGCTGTCCCAGTTTCTTCAGTTGTTTCAGAACAAAGGTCTTTCCGCTTCCGGTGTAGCCGCCCAAAATTCGTAACCGGAAAGGCTGTTCGAAGAAGCTAAGTACATGATTCCGAAAAGCCTTGTAGCCCCCGGTGATCACATACACTTCCTGAAAACCGTTTTGGTGAAGGTGCTCCGCAAAGGCGTGACTTCGCATTCCTCCGCGCCAGCAATGAACTGCAACAGCTGATTTTGGCGCTACTTTCCGACTTTCAGCAATAAACCGATCCAGCTTGGGATTGACATACCGGTAACCCAGTTCAACAGCTTTTTCTTTGGACTGCTGCACGTAAACCGTCCCCACATGGGCCCGCTCCTCATTCGAAAATAAAGGAATATTCGTAGCTCCGGTGATATGGCCTTTCTCAAACTCACCGGGCGAACGCACGTCAATCATAGGAAGTCGATGATGCTGGGTATAAAAGCTATCGATACTGATTTCGGTAATCATGGCTGCAAAAGTAGCAGATTTTCGATGAGGAAAGAAATTGTATGATGAAATCCACAGGAAAGCCATTCATGCGTGATTTTATCTTGATGGAAGTTTTGCAGCGCGATTTTAGAGGATTTTTAGCCGGATGTTGCGGAACTCGACTTTCATGGGTGGCCCAACATGCACCTGAACGCCAATCAACCCATTTAACTTTCGGTTTTTTGAGTCATGATCGGTGACATCGCTCATCAGAACCCCGTTCACGTAATGTTTCATGCGGTTACCGTTCACAACCAGGTGGCACATATTCCAGTCACCACTTTTAATGTTGACGTTTAATTCATCCGTACTTCCGAGTGAGCCGGTTACTTCCGACTTTGTCCAGACATTGTTTTCAATGAAGGCGCTTAAAGGCTGGTTCAAAAGTGAATCTTCCAACTCGTTTAAAACGACAATCTGTCCACGATATGCCAAGGTTGTTCTTCCACGTTCTTCGTAGTTTTGGCCTGTGTAGCGGTTCGTGCCATCCAGATCGAATTGGTAACCTCGCAAGGCAAAAGGAACTCCTTCGACTTCTTCGCTTCGGTAGTTTATGCCACTGTTTCCCCGTTCGCTGATTCGGTATTCCAGCTTTAACTCAAAATTTTCGGGCGACCCTTCCTGCCATATGACAAATGTATTGCGCTTCAAAATTGTTGATGGTGTAATTTCGCCGACCAAACTGCCATCTTCAACTCGCCAATAGGTGGAGTCTCCTTGCCATCCATCAAGGGTTTTGCCATCAAAAACAGGAACAAAACCCTCATCGTCCGATTGCTCCTTTTTCGTTTGATTGTCGCATGAGAAGGTGGTAGCACTGATTAAAATCAGCAGAGAAAGCTTGACTAGTATTTGCTTTTGGACGTTCATAGCGATATTCTTTTTGGCTATTCGTTCTTAATTGTTGAATCTTTTGTCGTACCAATTTACCACTAAATGTAAAATTCATTGCTTGCTTTTTGAAATGATTTGGTTGAGATCATTTGTTATTTCAACTGATTTTAACTCAAAGTGCCCAGATTCTTGATATTTATCAGTTTTGACACTACATTTGCAGCAAATCATCCATGAATCCTGTTTTTTTGCGATGATTAAAATGAATCCGGAAGCTCAGTCACCGGTATAACTGACAAAAATGGAACGAGTGAACATACATAGCAGTACCCTTTTTCTGGTAAGCTGTCGATATTTTTCGAATAGCTGCATGCGCTGATAAGCGCAAAAAACTTTCCCTCCAACCCCCTCTTTTTTTTAATCATCGAAAGAATCCTGTATTCAGGATTTAAACTTCTGAAATACAAACAACAGGATTCAAATAATCGTAGAAATCAGCATGCTATTCGAACCCAGAACATACCGTAACAGTTTTTCCAACGAACGTTTTCATTCGTTTGTCATTCGGCATCAAACAGCTGATTTATGGATTGGTGTTGACCCGGCTGCTTTTCAGAACGAAATGGCTGACGTGGCTTTAGCTATCCTGAAGTCGATTTTGGACGAACTGGAAGCTTATGGAACCGCAAATCCCATCTTCAAAAAAAGCCTGAAACCTTGTTCGGTGGAGGAAGACGCGCCTGCAACGATCAGGCAACTGGCTGCTGCAGGCGAAAAGGCGGGCGTTGGGCCAATGGCTGCCGTTGGTGGTTTGCTGAGCGAAACTGTTGGGCGCGAACTTTTAGAAAACTTTTCCCTTGGGGAGTTGGTTGTTGAGAACGGCGGAAAATTGTTTGTGAAGCTTCAAAATCCTTTGGTCCTGAGTATTTTTGCCGGCGAATCGCCCTTGTCGGGTATGGGCGGAATGGAAATTCTGCCTGAACAAACACCTCTTGGCATTGGTACGTTCACACAGGCTGACCGCTCACCAATGGAGTATGGGAAAGCCGATGCGGTAATGATCGCTTGCAAGGAAGCAGCGCTTTCCGATGCATTAACCACGGGCTTTGCCAACCGGATTAAAAAGCCCGCTGATGTGGAAAACGTGTTAAATCGAACGGAGATTGTTCCGGAGATACTGGCTGCCGTTTTGGTTTGTGGTGACCAGATTGGGGTTCGCGGCGAGTTTGAATTGAAGATATTAAGCTGAAATAGAAGTGATCAGATGGATCGTAGTCATCCGATCACTAAAAAATAGATGAAAATGATACAAAAAAAAGATATACGCGAAGAGTTGAAAAGCAGGGTGTTGGTGCTGGATGGAGCCATGGGAACCATGATTCAGCAATACCAGTTGACCGAGGAAGATTTCAGAAGTGAAGAAATGACGGAGATGAAGAATGAGCTGTTCGGCAACAATGACTTTCTTTCGTTGACTCGGCCGGATATCATTCGTGAGATTCACGCTGCCTTTCTGGATGCAGGCTCAGATATTCTTGAAACCAACACCTTTAACGCCAACCGCATTTCGCAAGCCGATTACCACACCGAAAAGTGGGTGTATGCCATGAACAAGGCATCGGCCGAACTGGCGCGTGAAGTGGCCGATGAGTTCACACAAAAAAATCCGGATAAACCGCGCTACGTGGCGGGTGCGTTGGGGCCAACAAATAAAACTTTGTCTTTGTCTCCCGATGTGAATGATCCGGGATATCGTGCGGCTACCTTCGACAGCGTGAAAGAGGCCTACCGCGAACAAATTGAAGGTTTGCTCGATGGCGGTGTGGACCTGCTGCTGGTGGAAACAATCTTCGACACGCTGAACGCCAAAGCCGCTTTGTTTGCCATTGAAGAGGAACTGGAAAGACGCGGCATCCGTTTACCGGTGATGGTCTCAGGCACAATAACCGATGCGAGCGGACGAACCTTATCGGGCCAAACGGTGGAAGCGTTTCTGAATTCGATGCGACATATTGATTTGCTGAGCATCGGGCTGAACTGCTCGCTGGGTGCCAAAGATATGCGGCCCTATTTGGAAGAAATGGCTCAAAAAGCACCTTTCTACATCAGCGCGTATCCCAATGCCGGCTTACCCAATCAGTTTGGCGAATACGACGAAACACCAGAGGAAATGGCTGAGCAAGTGAAAGATTTCCTGGACAATCACTTTGTGAACATCATAGGTGGCTGTTGTGGAACTACACCCGACCATATCCGGAAGTTTGCCGGAATTGCTGCTGCTTCCGAGCCGCATATCAAACAAAAGAACGACGAATTGACGCGTTTTAGCGGGCTGGAGCCGGTGACGATCACGCCCGAAACTAATTTTGTAAATATTGGCGAGCGATGCAACGTGTCGGGCTCGCGCAAGTTTGCCCGCCTGATTCGCGATGAGAAATTCGAAGAAGCACTGGCTGTAGCCCGCGATCAGGTGGAAGATGGCGCCCAGATCATTGATGTGAACCTGGATGATGCTATGCTGGATGCAAAAAAGGAAATGGTCCGTTTCCTGAACCTGTTGATGGCCGAACCCGATATTGCCAAGCTGCCCGTGATGGTGGATTCATCGAAATGGGAAGTGCTGGAAGCTGGCTTGAAATGCCTGCAAGGAAAAGCGATTGTGAACTCCATCAGCATGAAAGAAGGCGAGGAGCAATTTCTGGAACAGGCCAGTAAGGTTAAGCGTTACGGAGCCGCGGTGGTGGTCATGGCTTTTGATGAGAAAGGGCAGGCCGACAGCTTCGATAGGCGCATCGAAATTTGTGAACGGGCCTACAAACTGCTCACGGAGAAAATTGGGTTTCCGGCAGAAGATATTATTTTCGACCCCAATATCCTGACCATTGGAACCGGCATGGAAGAGCACAACAACTACGCCGTTGATTTTATTGAGACAATTCGCTGGATCAAAGCCAGTCTGCCACACGCCAAAACAAGCGGCGGGGTGAGCAACGTATCGTTCTCGTTCCGCGGAAACGACCTGGTGCGGGAGGCCATCCATTCGGTGTTCCTGTTTCATGCCATTAAAGCGGGGCTGGATATGGGAATTGTGAATCCGGGCATGTTGCAGATTTACGACGAGATTCCGAAAGATTTACTGGAACGTGTGGAGGATTTGGTGATGAATCGCCGTCCGGATGCGACAGAGCGTTTACTGGAATTTGCGCAGGATTTGAAGCCCGATCCGAACAAAGTGGTCCGTAAAGATGAGTGGCGCGAGCTGCCGCTTGAAAAACGTCTGGAACACGCTTTGGTAAAAGGAATTCCGGACTATGTTGAAATTGATTTGGCTGAAGCTTTGCCGCATTATCAACCCACGCTGAATATTATTGAAGGGCCGCTAATGGATGGCATGAATGTGGTGGGCGACTTGTTTGGATCGGGAAAAATGTTCCTGCCACAGGTCATTAAGTCGGCCCGGGTGATGAAAAAAGCCGTGGCCTTTTTGCTTCCCTACATCGAAAAAGACAAGGAAAAATATAAGCAGCAACGCACCGAGCAGAAAAAAGTGCTGATGGCTACCGTGAAAGGCGATGTGCACGACATAGGTAAAAACATTGTGGGCGTGGTGTTGGCTTGCAACAACTACGAAGTGATTGATCTGGGCGTGATGGTTCCAACAGAAAAGATACTGGAAACGGCCAAAAAAGAGAAGGTTGATATTATTGGATTGAGTGGACTGATCACCCCATCACTGGAAATTATGGCCAGCGTGGCTTCCGAAATGGAACGCCAAAATTTTCATTTGCCGCTGTTGATTGGGGGGGCAACCACCTCAAAAATACATACGGCCGTTAAAATTGAGCCAAATTATTCGCATCCGGTTATTCATGTAAAAGACGCCAGCCGAACGGTGAATGTGGTCGCTAACCTGGTGGCCAACAATAAGGAATACATTCAGTCAGTGAAAGATGAATATGCGAAGATCCGCGAGTTTCACGGACAAAAGAAGCAGAAGGAATACTTGACCCTGGAAGAGGCCCGTGCCAATAAATTTCAGATTGATTGGGATCGGGATGAAATCTACAAGCCCAGGAAAACCGGCATTTTCGAGTTGATTGACTATCCGATTGAAGAGCTTCGGAAGTACATCGACTGGAACTTTTTCTTCTTTGTTTGGGAGCTGAAAGGCCGGTTCCCCGATATTCTGGAAGACCAACGCCAGGGTGAACAAGCGCGGAAAGTGTATGAAGATGCCCAGAAGCTGCTGGATGAAATTGTTGAAAAGAAGATGATTCAAGCTAATGGTATTTACGGTATTTGGCCGGCACATGCCGATGGTGACGACATTGTGTTGTTTGACGATGAAGCCCGCCAAAAGGAATTGGGCCGATTTTATCATTTGCGCCAGCAGGAAAAGAAGCGCGAAGGTTCGCCCAACTTCTGTCTGGCCGATTTTGTGGCACCCAAGGAGATCAATAAAACCGACTATTGCGGGGCTTTTGCGGTGACTTCGGGAATAGGCATTGAGAAATGGATGGCCGAATACAAAGCCGACCACGATGATTACAAAGCCATTATGCTCGAAGCCATTGCCGATCGCTTGTCGGAGGCTTTTGCCGAATTGCTGCACGAGAAAGTGCGTCAGGAATACTGGGCTTACGCGCCGGATGAAAACCTGAGCTGGGACGACATTCTGAAAGTGAAGTATCAGGGTATCCGCCCGGCGATGGGCTATCCGGCTTGCCCCGAGCACCACGAGAAGCGAAACTTGTTCGATGTCTTGGGTGCCGAAAAAATAGGGATTACGCTGACTGAGCACTTTGCCATGTACCCGACGGCCGCAGTGTGCGGACAGTTTTTCGCCCATCCTGAGTCGCGCTATTTCAGTTTGGAAAAGATTGGCAAAGATCAGGTAGAAGATTACGCGCGCCGCAAAGGGGTGACTGTTGATCTGGTAGAACAATTCCTGCCCGTCAATTTGAATTATAAAGGGGTGTAAGTAAAATGAGCCGTCATTGCGAGGAGGTACGACGAAGCAGTCTGCCAGAAACCATCAAACAGGTTGCTTCGCTTCACTCGCAATGACGAACAGAAATTAAATGATAATGAAGAATTCGTCAGGGGAAACAAGGAAAATCTAAACTCAGATTTTAGGATTTCATGACGAATCGGATAAAAAACATTGAAAATCTAAACTTGAACTTTAGGATTTCAATGTTTTGAACTATTTTTGTAGCTTAAATAAGCAGGAAAATGTATTTAAACCGGGAAGCTTTTGAGCAGCAGATCAGAGATTCAATCCAGAATAATCCGATAACAACGATTTTGGGGCCACGCCAATGTGGGAAGACCACCATTGCCCGAAAGATTGCTGAATCATACGCTTCGGTACTCATTGATCTAGAAGATCCGGCTGATTTTGAGCTAGTATCTGTTTCACCAAAAGCATTTTTGGAACAGCAAAAAGGCTTGGTTGTCATTGACGAAGCACAACGGATGCCCGAATTGTTTCCGATTTTGCGTGTGCTGGCAGACCAAAAAAAAGCTGGACGAAAGTTTTTGTTGCTCGGAAGTGCTTCGCCTGATTTGATCAAGAACACGTGGGAAAGCTTGGCTGGACGAATTGGTTTTATCGATTTGACTGGTTTTAAATTGGAAGAAACAGGATCAGAGAATCTTCAGCCGTTGTGGTTGCGCGGCGGTTTTCCACGCTCTTATTTGGCTGAAACTGATGACTTGAGTTTCCAATGGAGAGCAGATTTTATCCGTACCTTTTTGGAGCGTGACATCAATTTGTTGGGATTCAATATACCACCGGCGACTTTGCGACGTTTTTGGGTGATGCTGGCCCATTATCATGGGCAAATATGGAAAGGCTCGGAGTTTGCACGGTCGATGGGCGTTTCGGAACCAACGGTAAAAAAGTACCTGGATATTTTGTCGGGAACCTATTTGGTTCGGCAAATTCAGCCATGGCACGAAAATCTGAAAAAGCGGCAGGTGAAAGCCCCTAAAATCTATATTCGCGACAGCGGTATTTTACATGCTTTGCTTTCTTTGCCAAATAGCGAGGTGCAGAATCATGTCAAGGTGGGAGCTTCGTGGGAAGGTTTCGTTATTGAGCAGATTCTGCAAAAGATGAACACGCGCGATTATTACTATTGGCGTACCCACACCGGAATTGAGTTGGATCTACTGGTGTTTAAGAACGGAAAACGGCATGGCTTTGAAATTAAATACTCGGACAAGCCACAGGTTACCCGATCCATGCGGCAGTCCATCAGTGATTTAAAATTGGATGTTTTGCATCTCATATACCAGGGAAAGCATCATTTGGATTTGGAGGAAAAAATAAAGCTCTTGCCTGTTAATCAACTAACAGCTATTGATTTTGAAAATTAAATGACAATGAAGAATTAGAATATGAAAGTAATTGACATCATCAACAACAGTGATAAAACGGTTTTTTCGTTTGAATTGCTTCCTCCCTTGAAGGGAAATGATGCTGGTAATATTTATCGGACCATTGAAAGTTTGATCGAATTCGATCCCAAGTATATCAACATTACCACCCACCGCGATGAAATGGTTTTTAAGGAATTACCGGATGGAACCATCGAAAAGCGGATCGTCCGGAAGCGCCCGGGTACGGTGGCCATTGCAGCGGCTATTCAGCACAAATACGGCATTCCGGTGGTGCCGCATATTCTGTGTGGCGGCTTTTCAAAAAGCGAAACCGAACACGTGCTGATTGACCTCAATTTTATGGGGATTAGCAACGTACTGGCTTTGCGAGGCGATGGGCTGAAAACCGATAACATGTTCAGGCCAACCCCCGACGGGCATGCCAATGCCAACCAGTTGGTGGAGCAGATTGTGAACCTGCGCAAAGGTATTTACCTGGAACCCGACCTGAAAAACAACGCGCCATTAGACTTCTGCATTGGTGTGGCCGGTTATCCGGAGAAGCATTTCGAATGCCCCAATTTCGATACCGACATGATGTTCCTGAAACGGAAGGTGGATTCCGGAGCCGATTACATTGTCACCCAAATGTTTTTCAACAACGAGGTGTACTACAATTTTGTAGATAAATGCCGGGCTGCCGGAATTTCTGTGCCCATTATCCCTGGAATAAAACCCATCAACCTGAAGAACCAGCTGACGGTTTTACCCAAGATTTTCAGCATTGATTTGCCACAGGAACTGACAACCGAACTGGCCAAATGCAAGGACGACCAAGAAGCCAAAGTGGTGGGAACGGAATGGGCCATTTACCAGTCGAAGGACCTGGTAGCCCACAACGTGCCCAGCCTGCATATGTACACCTACGGTGTGTCCGACAATGCCAGGAAAATAGTAAAAGCGGTGTTTTAAAAGGTGAGAAAATAAAGATGACAATATAGGAATCCGGTCTTTTGGGCCGGATTTTTTGTTGATGATAAAGCATATTCTATTTGGAGTTTTAGGGGCGTTTGATACTATAGTTGGTATATCTTTGGATGTAATTGTAGGAATAGGTTCGTTCTTGAAATTTTAGAAATAAGAATTCGTTGCTATGAAGAAACTCCTTGGAATAATTTTTATTACTATCGTATGCTGTTTTGGATGTAAAGATGAAGAAGTGTTCGATACATCCTTATTAGATGATTACTACTATGCTGCACCTGTGTATCGTGATTATAGTAGACAAGATCTGACTGTTGATACCTTCCAATATCATTTCGATCATAATCTACTTACAGTGATTGGATACACCTATGATGTTATCGATAATGTTAATGTTCCCGTAAAAATAGACACCATTACGCATTCTTATTTCATCGAAGGAAATAACATCTTCCTCCCTCCACAAGAATTTAGTTCTGTGGAGATCTCTCCTGTGAAATCTCTGGGGCCCTATGATTTTACCGGAGTTCGGTGGGAAATCATCAAGCTGGATCGATCAGAATTAATCATTGATAGTTATGTATCGAAGATGCAGGTTACACATATTGAAATGATTGCAGTCTCCAAAAAATAACATCCGAATACGACGGTTTATTAAATTTGATTTGCGATATCTGTTGCCCTTTCGTGCGTTGGACTTTATACTTAGAAGCATTAATCGTATCAAATGGGACTATCACGATGTGCCGATAAACTCCGCCGATAAAGACTTGTAACCTTTGGTTGAAAATCTACGGGCTGTTGACCAGGACACCGATCTTA
>SWCC01005482.1_pt1 | contig 12977 bp, 11 predicted proteins | sample 4692971 | NCBI WGS metagenome assembly SWCC01 (sample SAMN10267277, study PRJNA491770) | bioreactor metagenome | isolation source: DHS bioreactor inoculated with subseafloor sediment | place: Japan: off Shimokita Peninsula | collected 2006-08 | reverse complement strand
CTCGGCCACCGCCCGAATCACATTCATCACGCTGCCGATCTTGTCGCTTTCTTCCTGCAGTGCGGTCATCGCCTCGGTGGAACGCACCACGGCGCTGGCCATGCGTTCGATCTGGGTGACCACTTCGGTCACCACGCGATCGCCTTCGCGGGCTTCGCTGTCCGCCTCGGTGGCGGCCAGGGCTGCCTGCTCGGCATTGCGCGCCACTTCCTGAACGGTCGCCGACATCTCATGCATGGCCGTGGCCACCTGGTCGGTTTCCTCCTTCTGGCTGTTCACGCCGGCACTGGTCTGCTGGGTCACGGCCGACAGTTCCTCGGCAGCCGCGCTGATCTGGCTGACACCATCGCGGATGCCACCGATCAGCTCGCGCAGGGTCGAGCCCATCTGCTGGATGCCACGCTGCAACACGCCGAGCTCGTCGCGACGCTGGATCTGCGCGGTTTCGCTGAGGTCGCCGGAAGCGATGCGTTCGACGTCGGCCATGGTGGTACGTAGCGGCAGGATGATCTGACGGGTGATCAGCCAGGCGGCCAGCACGCCGAGCACCAGCGCCAGCAGCGTGCTGACGATCAGGCGGCTGCGCGCGTCGCTGCTTTCCACATCAAGGCGGTCGAGCTGGAACTGGTACAGCGAATCGCTGATTCGGACGATTTCCTTCTGCTGATCGGTCATCTCCTGACGTGCCTTGGCGATTGCCTGCGTGGCTGTCTCCAACGCCTGGATGGCGCTGCGGTACTCGTCGAGTACCGTGCGGATCTGCTGCAGCGCTGCGCCGCTGTTGGCGTCGAGCACGGCGGCGTGGCGTGTCAGCGACGCCTGTGTGGCGTCGAGCTGGGCGAAGATGGCCTTTGCCGCCTCGTTGCCCGGCGTACCGATGTAGACGCGCAGCAGATATTGCGCACGCTGTACGTCGTCCTCGATCTCGGTGATCGCCTGGAATTGTGCGAAGCGCTCTTCGTCGTATTCCGAAAGCTGCAACACCTGACGTGCGACACCGCCGGTCAGCTCGCTCAGGCGGGCGGAGGCGCCATCGATGGCTTGCCGCGCGCCGTTGGCCTGGGCGTAGGCCTTGCGCATGTCGTTCAGCGAATTCTGGTACTGCGCGTTGTAGCCGGCCTGCTCCTTGAGCTGGGCGACGTTGATCGGGTTCTGGAAGGTATCAAGCAGCTTGGTCTGCTGCGCCAGGTAGATGCCGAGGTTCTTGTCCAGACGCTCGGTGGACTCGGCGTCGCCATTGGCCAGCATGAACTGCAGACGGGCGATGCGCAGGTCGGTCAGCGTCTTGTTCAGCAGCGAGATTTCGGTCATCAGACCGCTGCGCTGGATGACGCTGCCAAGGCTGCCCCAGCCGTTCCAGGCGAGGATGAGGGTGAGGGCCAGGACGACGCCGAAGCCCAGTGCGAGCTTCCTGCTGACGCCGATGTTTGCAAACCAGTTATTCATGGCAGTCCAATCTAATCATTAGTTCGATCCGAACGGGCGCATTGGCAGCCCGCGGGTGTCTTCGGCCCCTCTGTCGGCCGCGAGCAAACGAACTTGAATGTAAAGCGAGGAGTGGTCGCAGCGTGCTGGTCACCGATGTCCGGCACGCTGGAGCAGGGGATGTTATGGGGCGTGGAGAGGGCGGCCCACGTCAGCCTTTGCGAGGCGATTGGGTTGCGGCGGGGCGAGATGACGGGGCGCTGCAGCAGCCGCTTTCGATGCCCTGCAGGATCGGGCAGTCCGGGCGGTCGTCGCCCTGGCAGTGGTCGACCAGCTCCTGCAGCGTGTCGCGCAGGCCGACCAGCTCGGCGATCTTGCGATTCAGCTCGTCGATATGTGCACCGGCCAGGGCCTTCACATCGGCGCTGGCGCGCTGGCGGTCCTGCCACAGCGCCAGCAGCTTGCCGACCTCTTCCAGCGAGAAGCCGAGGTCGCGGGCGCGCCGGATGAACGCCAGCTGGTGCAGGTCGCGCTCGTTGTAATGGCGATACCCATTGGCACCACGTCCGGCCGGCGTGAGCAGGCCGATGGATTCGTAGTAGCGGATCATCTTTGCCGTGAGGCCGCTGTGTTTTGCTGCCTGACCGATATTCATATTCATCGCGCGCCTCCGCTCATTCTTCCGGTTTCCAGGAGCGCAGCAGCAGGGCGTTGCTCACCACGCTGACGCTCGACAGGGCCATCGCCGCACCGGCCACCACCGGACTGAGAAAGCCGAAGGCGGCGAGCGGAATGCCCACCAGGTTGTAGATGAAGGCCCAGAACAGGTTCTGCTGGATCTTGCGGTAGGTGCGTCGGCTGATTTCCAGCGCCGCCGGTACCAGGCGCGGGTCGCCGCGCATCAGGGTGATACCGGCGGCGTGCATGGCGACGTCGGTGCCGCCGCCCATGGCGATGCCGACATCCGCTGCCGCCAAGGCCGGTGCATCGTTGATGCCGTCGCCGACCATGGCCACCACGGCGCCGCCCTTTTTCAGATCCGCCACGGTGGCGGCCTTGTCCGCCGGCAGCACTTCGGCATGCACGTCATCGATGTGCAGCGCTTCGGCCACGACCCGGGCGCTGCCACGGTTGTCGCCGGTGATCAGGTGGCTGCGGATATGCCGCGCCGCCAGCCCGGCAATCGCCGCGGCGGCGCCGTCCTTGAGGCTGTCACCGAAGGCGAACAGGCCGAGGATGCGCGGCTCGGGCGCATGTTCCACCAGCCAGGAAAGGGTGCGGCCCTCGGCTTCCCAGCGCTGGGCGGTTTCCAGCAGCTCGCCCGGCTGCAGGCCGTACTCTCCGAGCATGCGCCGGTTGCCCAGCGCCAGCTGCTGGCCGTCCAGCGTGCCGGCAATGCCGCGGCCGCTGAGGGCCTGGCTCTTCTGCACATCCGGCACCGCGATGCCGTCGGCTTCGCAGCGCTCCAGCACGGCGCGCGCCAGCGGGTGTTCGCTGCCACGCTGCAGGGCGCCGGCCAGGCGCAGGATCCGCGCTTCGTCGCCATCCACGGCATGCAGATGGATGATCTGCGGCTTGCCCGAGGTGAGCGTACCGGTCTTGTCGAAGGCCACGGCCGTGACCGCATGGGCGACCTCCAGCGCCTCGGCGTCCTTGATCAGGATGCCGTGGCGCGCCGCCACGCCGGTGCCGGCCATGATCGCCGCCGGCGTGGCCAGGCCGAGTGCGCAGGGGCAGGCGATGACCAGCACGGCCACGGCGTTGATCAGCGCCACCTCGGCCGGTGCGCCAGTGAGCAGCCAACCGATCAGCGTGAACACGGCGATCACCAGCACGGCCGGGACGAATACCTGGCTGACCTTGTCCACCAGCTTCTGGATCGGCGCCTTGGCCGCCTGGGCGTCTTCAACCAGGCGGATGATCCGCGCCAGCACGGTCTCGCCACCGAGCGCGGTGGTGCGCACCAGCAGCCGTCCTTCACCATTGATCGCGCCGCCGGTGATGCGATCGCCCGGCGCCTTGTTCACCGGCAGGCTCTCGCCGCTGATCAGCGCTTCGTCGGCCTGGCTTTCGCCCGCGACCACTTCGCCGTCCACCGGGAACCGCTCGCCAGGGCGGACCAGCACCAGGTCGTCCAGACGCAGCGCGGCGATGGCGATTTCTTCCTCGCGGCCGTCGATCACCCGTGTCGCGCGGTCCGGACGCAGGGCTTCCAGCGCACGAATGGCGGCGCTGGTCTGGCGCTTGGCGCGGCTTTCCAGGTATTTGCCCAGCAGCACCAGGGCGATGACCACCGCCGAGGCCTCGAAATACAGATGTGGCATCTGCCCGGCCGGGGTCGCCCACCATTGATAGAGGCTCAGGCCGTAACCGGCACTGGTGCCGATGGCGACCAGCAGGTCCATGTTGCCGGCTCCGGCGCGCACCGCCTTCCAGCCGGCGACGTAGAAGCGCGCACCGAGCACGAACTGCACCGGCGTGGCGAGCAGGAACTGGATCCATGCCGGCAGCATCCAGTGCTGTCCGAACAGCTCGCCGAACATCGGCAGCACCAGCGGTGCGGCCAGCAGCAGGCCGGCGATCACTGCCCAGCGTTCGCGCTGCAGGCGCCGCTCGGCATCTTCTTCGGGGCGCTGCTGGTCGCCGGCGCTTGCCTTGTAGCCTGCGGCCTCGACCGCCTGGATCAGCACGGCGGGGTCCGGCGTACCGATCACCTCGACATGCGCACGCTCGCTGGCCAGATTCACCGCGGCGGCGCGCACGCCTGGCACCTTGAGCAAGGCGCGTTCGACCCGGCCGACGCAGCTGGCGCAGGTCATGCCTTCGATGTTCAGCTCGATGTTCTGCAGCGGTACGCCGTAGCCAGCTTTCTGCACGGCCTCGATCAGCACCGCTACACCAACGTCATCACCTTCGACGCGCACCTGTTCGTTGGCCAGGTTGACGTTGGCCGCGGCGACGCCGGGCACCTTCAGTAAGGCCCGTTCGACGCGGCCGGCGCAGCTGGCGCAGGTCATACCGCTGACCGGCAGCGTATGGGTGGCGCTGGACATGGCTGAGACTCCTTGGATTGCGATGGCTGCAGGGTCGACCTTAACCCTATGGCAAGGTCAACACCATGATCTGCGACAGCAGGTGCCTTGACCTTGCCCGGGTGGCAAGGTCGAGAATCGGCGCATTCACCAATCGAGGAGCAGACGATGCAAGTATTCAACGTGAGCGGAATGACCTGCAGCCATTGCGAGCGTGCGGTAACCCAGGCCATCCAGGCGCTGGACCCGCAGGCGCAGGTGGAGGTGGACCTGGCGGCCGGAACGGTGCAGGTACAGAGCAGCGCCAGCGAGCAGGCGATTCGCGAGGCGATCGGTGACCTGATTTCTCAGGTGAGCTGATCGCTCAGCCGGTGGGCTGGTCGGGATCGTCCGGCCAGTCGCGAACCAGGCCGCGGAACAGCGGGTCGATCAGGGCCTTGGTGTCGACCTCTGGGGCGAACAGTGCGGTGTCGCGCGTCCAGTCGGTGAACAGTCCGACCACCATGGCGTGCAGTGACAGCGCGGCGAGTCGCGGCGTAACGCCGGGGCGCAGGCAGGCCGAGGCGTTGCGCAGCAGGTTTTCGCACAGATCGATGAACTGGTTGATGAAGGCGTGATGCCGCTCTTCGGCCTCGCGCAGCTCATCGGTGAACTCGCACTTGTGCAGCAGGATGGTGAAGATGCGGCGCTTCTGCTCGTTGCTGGCCAGCGTACTGATGGCCTCGACCGTCAGGTTGCGCAGGGCGATCAGTGCCTGCAGGGGTTGTTGCTGATTGCAGCTGCACAGGCGCTCGGTCATCTGCTCCGGCGGCAGGCGAATCTGGTTGAGCATCTCGTGGAAAAGGTGCGCCTTGTTCTGGAAGTGCCAGTACACCCCACCGCGCGTCACACCGGCGTCACGGGCGATCTGGTCGAGGCTGGTGTGGGCCACGCCCTTGTCCAGAAACAGCCGCTCGGCGGAGGCGAGGATGGCGATACGGGTTTTCTCGGCTTCTTCTTTGGTTCGGCGCATGGGCAGATTCAGGCAGATGACGGCTGCTTCGGGCGTCCAGCAGCGATGGAGGCGGCCAGTGTAACGGCGCATCTCGTCGCGATGCATGTTTACAATCGGCGGTGTATGTAACAGCATCTTGCGCGCCGGTGCAAATTCCCGGGCAAGGTCGAGGTCCCAACAACTCACCCGGCCACGTCTCTCTTCCAGCTTGCGAGCCTCTGATGTCCCTGCGGATTCTTCTCATACTGGGCGCGCTCAGCGCGTTCGGTCCTCTGGCGATCGACATGTATCTGCCGGCCTTCCCCTTGCTGGCGCAGTCGTTCGGCACCAGCGTCGATCACGTGCAGCTATCGCTGGCCGCCTATTTCATCGGTCTGGCCATCGGTCAATTGGTCTACGGGCCGCTGGCTGATCGTTACGGGCGGCGCGGGCCGCTATTGATCGGCGTGACGCTGTTCACCCTGGCGTCGCTGGCCAGCGCCTTTGCGCCGTCCATGGATTGGCTGATCGGTGTGCGCTTCGTCCAGGCACTCGGTGGCTGTGCCGGCATGGTGGTAGCGCGTGCCGTGGTGCGTGACCTGTGCGACCCGATGACCAGCGCCAAGGTGTTCTCGCAGCTGATGCTGGTGATGGGCCTGGCGCCTATCCTCGCACCGGTGGCGGGCGGCGCGTTGCTGGCGTCTTTCGGCTGGCCGTCGATCTTCATCCTGCTGACGCTGTTCAGCGCGATGTGCCTGGTGGCGGTCACGCTCTGGCTGCCGGAAACCTATCCGGCCGGGCTGCCGCGTCAGCCGATGTCCGGTGCGCTCGGGCAGTATCTACGGCTGTTCCGTGATCGCTTCTTCATCGGCCACGTGCTGACTGGTGCGCTGTGCATGGCCGGCATGTTCGCCTACATCACCGGCTCGCCGTTCGTCTTCATCGAACTGTATGGCGTCAAACCCGAGCATTTCGGCTGGCTGTTCGGCGTCAATGCGGCGGGTTTCATCCTGATGGCGCAGGTCAATGTGCGGCTGGTGCGCTGGCGCGGGCCGGAGTTCTGGGTGCGGCGCTGGGTGTGGTTCTTCTTCGGCAGTGCGCTGGCGTTGTTGGCAGTGGCGGCCGCACAGCCGGAATCGCTCTGGCCGTTGCTGATTCCGCTGTTCTGCTGCGTGTCCTGCCTCGGTTGCCTGCTGCCGAACGCCACGGCCTGCGCCATGGCCGACCAGCGCGCCAATGCCGGCAGCGCCTCGGCCTTGCTCGGCAGCATGCAGTTCACCATTGCCGCCATCGCCGCTTCCGCGGTGGGGGCTTTGCACAACGGCACCGCAGTGCCCTTGGCGGCGATCATCAGCCTGTGCGGCCTGCTGGCAACGATCGTCGCCTACACCACGGCGCGCGCCAGTACGGAATGACTGTCAGGCGCTGAGTGGCAGGGGGTGCGGCGCCTGCAGGCGACGGTGCAGGGTTTCGACGAAGGCGCGCGCTTCGGCTTCGCTGCGAAAGGTGACTTTCTGCCGGTCGAGGCACACCTGCCAGGCGCTGTCGGGTGACGGCGTCAGCGGGCGGACGAGAATGTGCATGGCGATCTCCTCGTGTGTGGGTCGCCGCACAGTCTAGGCGCAGCCATGGCTCGCGCGGCGAGCCATGGTGTCGCAGGTCAGCCTGACGCCGACGAATGGCTCAGTAGGCCAGGCGCGCGTCCAGGCTGTTCTGCGCCAGGCGGCGGGCCTGTTCCTCGGTCATGCCCAGGCTCTCGTGCAGCGCGACGAAGTTCTCCGTCACATAGCCGCCGAAATAGGCAGGGTCATCGGAATTCACCGTGACCTTCACGCCCTGTTCCAGCAGGTCGAGGATGTTGTGCTGGCGCATGTCGGCGAACACCTTGAGCTTGGTGTTGGACAGCGGGCAGACGGTCAGCGGAATCTGCTCCTCGATCAGGCGGGCGATCAGCTTCGGATCTTCCGCAGCGCGCACGCCGTGGTCGATGCGGCTGACCTTTAGCAGGTCGAGCGCCTGCCAGATGTATTCCGGCGGGCCTTCTTCACCGGCGTGGGCAACGGTCAGCAAGCCTTCGGCCCGTGCCTTGTCGAACACGCGCTGGAACTTGCTTGGCGGATGGCCGACTTCGGAGCTGTCCAGACCGACGGCGAAGAAGGCGTTGCGATAGGGCAGCGCCTGCTCCAGCGTCTTGAAAGCGTCTTCTTCCGGCAGATGGCGCAGGAAGCTGAGGATCAGCCCGCTGCTGATGCCCAGCAGTTCGCGGCCATCGGCCAGCGCGGCGCTGATGCCGTTGAGCGCGGCCTCGAACGGTATTCCGCGGTCGGTGTGGGTCTGCGGGTCGAAGAAGGGCTCGGTGTGCACCACGTTCTGCTCTTCGCACTTCTGCAGGTAGGCCCAGGTCAGGTCGTAGAAGTCCTGCTCCGTGCGTAGCACGTCTGCGCCGGCGTAGTAGAGGTCGAGGAATTCCTGCAGGTTGCCGAAGTTGTAGGCGCTGCGCAGTGCCTCCACGTCGTTCCAGGGCAGGGCAATCTTGTTGCGTTCGGCCAGGCGGAACATCAGTTCGGGCTCCAGCGAGCCCTCGAGGTGCAGGTGGAGTTCGGCCTTGGGCAGGTTGTTGAGCCAGTCGTGCATCGCGAAATTCTCGTCTTGCGGGTGTGCGGGCATTCTATCGGTGGGTTGGAGCAACTGATATGCCAGCGGACCAGTTTGTCCCGCATAGCACTGTTGCATGACGACCTAATGACCCATCCATTGCCATTAGGGCACTTTGGCGATTAATTGACCAGCGGTCCGCAAGCCAGTTCTGGCGGGCTTTGGCGAGGTTGTTCCCAATGTTATCCACAAAGTTCTCCACGCATTCCGGGCATAACTGAAGGCTGGCAGAACGCAATTGATGGCAAAACGTCATCTCGCGACTGGGCGGTCGAAAAACACGGTAATTCAAGCGTTTAACGCGCCCCGCGGGGGCGCTTTAGCTGTGTTGATCAAAAAATGTGCAGTTTTGCCGAGCGCCCACGGTGAGTGCTTCCCAGGCGGCCATACAATTGTTATCCACAATTGCGTCCACAGTATTTGTGGGCAACGCAGGCTCTAGTTCAACGCTTGCAGCTGGCTGCGCCCGCGGGTGATATCAGCGAGCAATCTCTGCAGTGGCTGCAGCTGAGCGGCGGGAAGGGCCAGTTCCAGCGTCGCGCCTTCGGCATCGAAATGCTCGGCTTCCAGCAGCGCCTCGAAGTCCGGCAGGCGTGCCTTGAACAGGGCCAGCTCGGCGAAGCGGCAATGGCAGCGGCAGTGCGAGCGCGACACCAGCTCGCTGCGCTCGCCTGCCTGCAGGCACTTCGCCGTGGTGCCGCCATAGGCGCGGGCCAGGCCGCCGGTGCCGAGCTTGATGCCACCGAACCAGCGGATCACCACCACCGCGACTCGGTCGAAATCCTGCCCTTCGATGGCGGTGAGCATCGGCCGACCCGCCGTGCCGCCCGGTTCGCCGTCGTCGCTGAAACGGTACTGATTGCCGATCTTCCAGGCCCAGCAGTTATGCGTAGCGGAGGGATCGCTGACCGCCTGGATAAGGGCCTGGGCCTCTTCGGCGCTCTGCACGGGTGCCGCCTTGGCCAGAAAGCGGCTTTTGCTGATGACTTCCAGCAGTTCGCAGGGCGCGGACAGGGTGAAGGGCATGGCAGTTACGGCGTCGGTGATGGTTTACGGGGTGGCCATTGTAGCGGCGCCGCTGCGGCTGCGCTGCGTCGTACCGCATGGCCCGTCCGGCGAACGGATTGAACTTCGATGGATCGTCCAACCCCTACCTAGTAGGGCGCGGTTCGCGCGCATGACCTGGAGAAGGTCCCGCCGTACCGCATTTCGCTGGCACATCAGATGGAGGAAATTCCATGCTCAATTCCACTTACCAGTCGTGCATCCAGGCTTGCTCCAACTGCGCGCTGGTCTGCGAAACCTGTGCGGCATCCTGCTTGCGTGAGGACGATGTGAAGATGATGGCGCGCTGCATCGAGCTCGATCGTGACTGCGCCGACATGTGTGCGATCGCGGCAGTGCTGATGACCCGCGACAGCCCCTATGCGAAAGCCTTCTGCAAACTCTGCGCACAGGTCTGTCGCGATTGCGCCGAGGAATGTGGCAAGCACACACACGACCATTGCCAGGCCTGCGCCGAGGCCTGTCGCAAGTGTGCTGAAGAGTGCGAAAAGATGGCTGCCTGATCGGTCGCCGATTCGCAGGGCCGCAGCTGCCGCTGCCGGCCCTTTTGCTTCACGCCAGCCAGTCCAGCGTCAGGATCAGACGGCGTTCGGTGTTGGTCGCCTGCGGCGAGCGGTGAATGATCCCGGCGCCTTCGTTACCCATCCACTTCTCCCCCTTGAACAATGCCACGTCGCCAGCGCCGAGCCGCTGGATGGCGGCCGGTTCAGTCGGTTCGGCTGCCGGATCGCTCAGGCGCCGACGTGGCATGCCACTCTCATGCAGCCATTCGCTCCCTGCGCCGGCATAGGTGCTGATCAGCCTTAGTGGCACGTGATCTACGTGGAAGCGCGGGCACATCGGCTTGTCCAGCAGGCGCAGGCGCAGGCCGATGCGCCGGGCATCGACCAGGCAGCTGAACGCCCGCACCAGCCAGGCCACGTCGGCGACAAAACCGGCATGGCCGGCAAGGTCCCGATAAGCCGCCGCCAGGTTTGGCAGTTGCAGCTCACCGTCGCCGGTCGGTTCGAGGGTCAGCGATTCCGCCAGCGGCTCGCCCAGGGCCAGGAGAGTGTCGGCGAACTCGGCAATGTGCAGCGGCAGCTGGCGCTGCCATACGCTGAGGTTGACGCCATCGTTCAGCGCTTCGCCGAGTACTGCCGGGGAGTCGCCCAGCAGCTGGCGCGGCTGCGGGCAGACGATCTGCTGCGCCAGCATCAGGCGACCTGCTCGTGCCAAGGCCCGAATGGGTCCGGCAGACGCAGCCAGCCGTTGACGCCCACGGCCCACTCGCTGTCGTTCAGCAGGCAGGCGTCGAGCTCGCGGCGCAGCCGGTCGAAGTCGATGTTCTGCCCAATGAAGACCAGCTCCTGACGGCAATCGCCGAACTCGCCACGGGATTTGGCCAGGATTGCCGTGCGGCTTTCGCTGTCGCTCGGCCAGGCCGATTCAGGGGTGAAGTGCCACCAGCGGCCTGCATAGTCGTAGCGCATCAGCCCACCGGCCTGGGACCAGCTGCCTGCTTCCTCTGGCCGGGTGGCCAGCCAGAAAAAGCCTTTCGAGCGCAGCAACCGGCCGTTGCTCCACTCGCGGTTGAGGAAGTTGTAGAAGCGCTGCGGATGGAACGGCCGGCGCGCCAGGTAGGCGGTGGAGGCGATGCCATATTCTTCGGTTTCCGGCACATGCTCGCCGCGCATTTCCTTGAGCCAGCCCGGTGCCTGGGCAGCGCGCTCGAAGTCGAAACGGCCGGTGTCGAGGATGCGCTCGAGCGGCACCTGGCCCATGCTCATCGGCAGAATCTCGGCGTGGGTGTTGAGCCGGCCGAGAATGGCGACCAGCTCCTCGCGTTCGGCGGCGGAAATCAGGTCGATCTTGCTGATCAGGATCACGTCGGCGAACTCGACCTGCTCGATCAGCAGCTCGGTGACCGAGCGCTCGTCGTCCTCGCCGAGGCTTTCACCATGGCTGGCCAGGCTCTCGGCTTCGTGGAAGTCACGGAGGAAGTTCACCCCGTCGACCACCGTGACCATGGTGTCCAGTCGTGCCAGATCGGCCAGGCTCTGGCCCTGCTCGTCGCGGAAGGTGAAGGTTTCGGCCACAGGCAGTGGCTCGGAAATGCCGGTGGACTCGATCAGCAGGTAGTCGAAGCGGCTCTCGCGGGCAAGCTTGCCGACTTCCTCGAGCAGGTCCTCGCGCAGGGTGCAGCAGATGCAGCCGTTGCTCATCTCGACCAGCTTTTCCTCGGCGCGATTGAGGCTTACACCGCGCTGCACCTCGTTGCCGTCGATGTTGATCTCACTCATGTCGTTGACGATCACCGCGACGCGGCGGCCTTCGCGATTCTTCAGGATGTGGTTGAGCAGGGTGCTCTTGCCGGCACCGAGAAAGCCGGACAGGACGGTAACGGGGAGGCGGTTCATGGCGGTCTCTCAGGCGGATCGTTGGTGTTTTTCGCGCTGTTCCTGGCGTTGTTTCGCCTCGATCGACAGCGTCGTGGTGGGGCGCAGCAACAGGCGCGGCAGGCCGATCGGTTCGCCGGTTTCGGCGCACCAGCCGTATTCGCCACGAGCGATGGCATCCAGCGCGTCGTCGATCTTGTCGAGCAGCTTCTTCTCCCGCTCCAGCACACGCAGTTGCCACTGGCGCTGCTCTTCGGCACTGCCGATATCCGCCGGATCGCTGCTTGGCTCGACCTCGCGCAGGGCGTCGAACTCCTCGGCGATGCGGCTCTGCAAATCCTGGCGCTGGCGCAGCAGCAGGTCGCGGAAGAACGCCTGTTGTTCGGCGTTCATGTACGCCTCGGTGGGTTGGGCGAGAAGTTCGGCTTCGGTCATCGGCTGGCACGTGTCGGAAATAATGCAGTAGTTATAACATAACAATTGCGCTTGTGATGCAAGGGCTGTTTGCATGTTGAAACGGCGGACCGGTAAGCGAGTTTTCCCGAGGCAAGAAAAAGCCCGCGGCGCGGATCGCGCGGCGGGCTCGGGTGGCAGCCGAGCGGCCAGACGGCGTCGGGCAACCCGAAGAAGATGGCAAATTTATCGGTCGGTCGTGGACCGTTTGGTCTGAATCGGAGCGCTGTTTGTGCATGGCGCACGAAGATCGTGCAGCAGCGGCCTGCTGCCTTCGTTGCTCGTGCGCCACACGCTCACCGCGCTACAGTAGCGGTTCGTTCGAACCCATCCGGTAATCCCGTGACAGATCAACCTCCCGTTCCGCCCCGCAAGCGTCTCACCGCCAGCAAGACACCTCGGCTCAAGGGCGCAGCTCGTGTACCGAGCGCCAGCGCCCAGGACCGCCGCCTGCGTATGATCGAAAGCAAGCGCGCCAGCATCCTCCAGGCGGCGCTCGAGCTGTTCTCCCGCTTCGGCCTGCACGGCACCAGCCTCGATCAGGTGGCGACCCAGGCGGACGTCTCCAAGACCAACCTGCTGTACTACTTCGGCAGCAAGGAAGAGCTGTACACCAGCGTCCTGCGCCAGCTGCTGGAAGTCTGGTTGCAGCCGCTGCAAGCGTTCTCCGTCGAGCAAGACCCGGTCGAGGCGATCCGCGACTACCTGCGGGTCAAGCTCGAACTCTCCCGCGACCATCCCGCCGAATCGCGGCTGTTCTGCATGGAGATCATGCAGGGCGCGCCATTGCTGCTGGGCGAGCTGCAGCAGCCGCTGCACGATCTGGTCGAGAGCAAGGTCGCCGTGATCCAGGCCTGGATCGACGCCGGCACGCTCGCCCCCATTGCGCCGCATCACCTGATCTTCTCGCTCTGGGCGACCACCCAGCACTACGCCGACTTCCGCGTGCAGGTCGAGGCTGTCGCGGGAAAGACGCTGGATGATCCAGCGTTCTTC
>SWCC01005659.1_pt1 | contig 12982 bp, 12 predicted proteins | sample 4692971 | NCBI WGS metagenome assembly SWCC01 (sample SAMN10267277, study PRJNA491770) | bioreactor metagenome | isolation source: DHS bioreactor inoculated with subseafloor sediment | place: Japan: off Shimokita Peninsula | collected 2006-08 | reverse complement strand
GTTGGTGCGCCGTATGACCTCGGACGATGACGGGTCATTTATCCGCTGGACCTTGCGCCAGATCCCCGAAGTGCAGGGCGGCTTTGTCGCGATGGATGTGAATACCGGCCGCGTCATCGCGATGCAGGGCGGTTTCTCGTATCAGGCGTCTGTGTTTAACCGCGCCACCCAAGCCAAACGGCAACCCGGTTCCAGCTTTAAACCGTTTGTTTATGCGGCGGCCCTTGATAGCGGCTATACCCCGGCAACCATCGTGGTCGATGCCCCGATCGAGATCAACACACCGCAGGGCATGTGGCGGCCACGCAATTCGTCGAATAAATTCTATGGGCCCACGCCACTGCGCACCGGCATCGAACAATCGCGGAACTTGATGACCATTCGTTTGGCGCAAGAGGTGGGGATGGATACCGTCGGCGATTACGCCGAACGCTTTGGTGTCTATGATAGCCTGTCACCGGTTTTGGCCAACGCATTGGGGTCGCAGGAAACCACATTGTACCGGATGGTGTCTGCCTATGCGATGTTCGCAAACGGCGGCGAACGGGTGGCACCAACCCTAGTTGACCGCGTCCAAGACCGCTATGGCCGCACCGTTTATAAACATGATGAGCGTATTTGTAACGATTGTCAGTTGGCCAGCCTTGATCCCGGCGCGGCGCCGCGCATTATTTCAAACCGCGAACGCGTGATGGACCCGATCACCGCCTATCAGCTGACGTCGATGATGAAAGGCGTCGTTGACCGCGGCACCGCCAGCGGCGCGATTAATCTGCCGGTCCCGATCGCAGGCAAAACCGGGACAACAAATGACGCCAAAGACGTTTGGTTTGTGGGCTTTTCCAGCAATATCGTCGCTGGCTGCTATATCGGTTTTGACAACCCTAGGTCCTTGGGTAAACGCGCCTATGGTGCGGGCATGTGTGGTCCGGTGTTCCAACGCTTTATGAGCGAAGCGATCAAGAAATACGGCGGTGGTGCATTTCAGGTGCCCGCGGGCGGTAATTTCATCAACATCGACCGTTTCACCGGTGCGCGTCTGTCCGATGATGCAAGCGGCGATAATGTGGTCGCGGAATATTTCCGGGATGGCGAATTGCCGATCTTCGGCCTGACCTTCGATGGCGGCTTTGCCATGGGGTCGGACCTGCCGCTGTTCGAGGAAATCGGCAATGCAGGTGCACGTTCTGTCACCACATCGACGGGCAAAAAAGCCGTGGTCGGACCCAAAGCCAGCTTTGGCACGATCAGTTCGGGCGGGCTTTACTAGCGGCGTTCCATCGTCAAACGCTTGCCCATGCAGCAAGGCTGGTCTATCTCATACGCGGCTCCGGCATTTCGGGGCCGCGATTAATTTAAAGGGCACAAACGATGCGCGCAGAGGCACAAAATACAGCAGATCAGATCAGCAAATCGCTGGAGCTGTTGGCACAGCGTTTGAATGTCGAAACGGCACCTTACCGCCTTGAAGAGTTCAACGCCCGCGTCGAAGACCCCAATCTGTGGGATGATCCCGATGCCGCCCAAAAACTGATGCGCGAACGTCAGGCCTTGGTGGATTCGATGGCGACCTATGACGGCATCAAGCAAGAACTGGCCGATAACGTCGAGCTGATCGAAATGGGCGAGATGGAAGACGACGCGGAGGTCGTGGCCGAAGCCGAGGCGGCCCTGAAAGCGTTGGCAGAAACCGCCGCGCAAAAAGAGCTTGAGGCGCTGCTGAATGGCGAGGCGGACAGCAATGATACCTTTCTTGAGATCAACGCAGGGGCCGGTGGTACAGAAAGCTGTGATTGGGCCAATATCCTTGCGCGGATGTACGTCCGCTGGGCCGAGAAAAAAGGCTACAAGGTCGAGCTGCAATCCGAGAGCGCGGGCGAAGAGGCCGGAATCAAGTCGGCGACCTACAAGATCAGCGGCCTGAATGCCTATGGCTGGCTGAAATCGGAATCCGGCGTGCACCGTCTGGTACGCATCAGCCCGTTTGATTCGGCGGCCAAACGGCATACTTCCTTTAGCTCGATCTGGGTTTATCCCGTCGTGGACGACAATATCGAAATCGAAGTGAACCCCAGCGACATCCGCATCGATACCTATCGATCCTCGGGCGCGGGCGGTCAGCACGTTAACACCACGGATTCGGCCGTGCGCATCACCCACCACCCCACCGGGATCGTGGTGACGAGTTCCGAGAAATCCCAGCACCAGAACCGCGACATCGCCATGAAGGCGCTGAAATCACGCCTGTACCAAATGGAGCTGGACCGCCGCAATGCTGCGATCAACGAAGCCCATGAAAACAAGGGCGACGCGGGATGGGGTAACCAGATCCGGTCCTATGTGTTGCAGCCCTATCAGATGGTGAAAGACCTGCGCACAAACTACGAGACATCCGATACCAAGGGCGTTTTGGATGGCAATCTTGACGGCTTGATGGGTGCGGCATTGGCCTTGGCTGTGTCGGGCAAAAGCCGCGCGGAAGCCCAAGCCGGCTAAGCGGCGAGGGGGCGCTGCCCCCGGCCTTGCGGCCTCCCCCGGGATATTTAAGAGCCCAGAGAAGCCGGCTGGGCAGAACTGTGCTGAGGGGCTTGCGTCTGGTCTGCTGGGCGCGTCTGATGGCGCAAAAGCAGGGGGGCGGTAGGCTTGGATATTCTGGACATGGGCGCATTGGCGCAATCCGAGGCATTGGCCGAGGGCAGCCTGAGTGCTGTGGCTTTGATGGAAGCGACATTGGCGCGGATCGAGGCGGTTAACGGTCGGGTTAATGCGATTGTATCGCTGCGCAGTGCTGACGCCTTGATGGCAGAAGCACGGGCGGCGGACGCCGCACCGCGCCGCGGGTGGCTGCACGGTATTCCGATGGCGATCAAGGATTTGGCCGATGCCAAGGGGTTGCCGACCTCGATGGGATCGCCGTTGTTTGCGGGGACCGTTGCGCAAAAGGACAGTGTTTTCGTCGACCGGTTGCGCGCTGCCGGGGCGATCATCATCGGCAAGACCAACACCCCGGAATTCGGGCTGGGCAGCCATACGTTCAACCCTGTGCATGGCGCGACCTGCAACCCCTATGATCTGACGAAATCGGCGGGTGGTTCATCGGGGGGCGCTGCGGCGGCTTTGGCATGCGGGATGGTCAGCGTTGCGGACGGGTCTGACATGATGGGCAGTTTGCGAAACCCTGCGGGGTGGAACAACGTCTACGGGATGCGGCCCAGTTGGGGCACCGTACCCGGAGAGCCCGAGGGCGATATGTACCTGCACCAGCTGGCCACATCGGGGCCGATGGCGCGCACGCCGCGTGATCTGGCAGCGTTGCTGGATACGATGACTGGGGCGGACCCGCGACAGCCGCTTGGGGTTAGTCCCGCGGCGACCTTGCCGCAGATGAGCGGGCAGCCAGCGGCCCTTAGGATCGGGTGGCTGGGTGATTGGGGCGGGGCATTTCCCTATGAGGGTGGGATCATGCAGCTAAGCGAAGCGGCGTTGGGGCAGATCGCTGATTTGGGGCATGATGTGACACATACGCCGCCGCCGTTTGATGCTGAAACCATGTGGGATGCGTGGATTACCTTGCGGTCCTTTGCTGTGGCCAGCGGGCTGGGTGCGATTTTCGAGAACGCGGAGAAGCGGCATCACCTCAAGGAGGCGGCGCAATGGGAGATCGAGCGCGGGCTGGCCCTGAGTGCGAGGGCGGTGCAGCGCGCCAGCGAGGTCCGGTCGGCCTGGTTCCGTGCTGCGGCTGGTCTCTTTGAGACGGTGGATGTCTTGGTTTTGCCCTCGGCGCAGCTGTGGCCGTTTGCGGTAGGTGATGTTCACCCGACCGAGATCGCGGGGCACCGCATGGACACCTATCACCGCTGGATGCAGGTGGTCGTTCCGGCCGGTTTGATCGGGCTGCCTGTGGTGAATGTGCCCGCAGGCTTCGGGAAAGACGGGTTGCCGGGCGGACTTCAACTGATCGGGCGGCAGGGCAGCGATGCGCAGTTGCTAAGGCTTGCCCAGCAATGGCACGAGGCCACCCATTGGCCGCAAACGCGGCGGCCATAAGCCCCTAAAGAGGCGTCTCGCGGCCTTGGGTGACAAGTTCGGCCCGCAGGTTGGCCGTGTCGGGATGGTTTATTTCCAGCGCGAAAACATAGGCGTGGGTCAGATAGAACCCCGCCGCATCCGGATCATTGCTGTCGGCTGCGGCCTGCGTGTAGAGCGCCACCAATGCGGCGTGGTCACATGCGTTGTGGGCCGCCAGCAGTTGGTCGTTCAAATCGCGCATGGCACCGCGCGGTGGGTTTCAAGCTGCGACGCGACCCAGTCGTGAAACATATGGGTCGGACCATCCATTGCGGGGGAAAACCGCCCGCCGTCAAATTGCACGGCATGCCGCCCGCGCTGCATCCCTTCGACAACAAAGATGTCTTCCTCGAACACTTGCTTCCATTGATCGGTATTGCGCGCCCGCAGTTTGGGGTTTGTGGTGGAGGCTGCATAATAGAGATGGATGTTTTCAGTGGTTTTTTCAGGGCCGTCGGGCACCAGAATGATTGCGAATGTATGATCGCGGTGCACACCCAAAAGCACGTTGGGATAGGCCGTTACATATTCTGCAGCCGTGTCCCATTTTGCTGAAAGATCGGCAAAATCGGGGAACTTAGCACCATCATCGTCGGTAAGCTGGCGGTATACCAACGTACCTTGGCCCGAATATTCGCCGGGCATTTCAATGTTATAGTGGTCTTCCAGACGGGAATAGCTGTTCAATCCCGGATGCACCCAGGGCAAGTGATAGCTTTCGCAGTAGTTTTCGACCGCCAGCTTCCAATTACAATTTACGCTGAGCTGAAAGCGGCTGTCAGCACCGCCGTGATGCAGCGGTTTGTCAAATTCGGCCCAGCGGGCAATCAGATCGGCATTGGCCTGTTCAAACGGCGGGGCGGTGCCCGAGATATTGATCCAGATGACATCCATCCAGACGTGGCTGCGGATTTCGACAAGGCCAAGCAAGTCGCGGTCGATGCCTTGATGGGTATTTTGCCCCGGACCACCGACATGCGGCGTCGAAACCAGCCGTCCTTCGGTGCTGTAGCACCAGCTGTGATAGGGGCAGCGGATCGCGCCCTCGATCTTGCGGGGGGCATCGACAAGGATCATACCACGGTGCCTGCAGGTGTTTTGAAACACGCGAACTTGGCCCGATTTATCACGCAGCACGAGCAGCGGCATGCCAAGAAATGTCAGCGGAACGGCGTCGCCAATTTCGAGAACGTCCGATGCCGTGGCAAGGCCGGGCCAGTTGTTGAACAAGACCGCCTGGCGTTCCTCTGCAAAGATGGCTGGATCAATATAATGGGCGTTACCAAGGCCGTTCGCTTGATCAATGGGGCGGCGCACATTGCGCAGATCGGTATGGGGCATGTTCATGACGCTCTCCTTGCTGATAGTCCAAGGCTACTGGCAAAGCGGCTTTCTAAGCGTGCATTTAACGACCTGTTTTTCACGGCTGCGACATGGCAGGGGCGTGATGTTAAGAGAAATCCTCGTCTGGGCGCAGTAAACGCTGATGAAACGCGGGCAGATCCTGGATCGCGTGAAAGCCTTTGCTGCGGGCTGCCTGCAGGACGCTTGCCGTGTCTTGGGACAGATATTCATAGACCAAACGGGTGACCCGCATGCCTGCGGCGCCTTCGGGGATCGTTCGCGTGGTATATCCAACCCAAAAATTATTCCCGAACGACGCAACCCGCCCGAGGTAGTTGAAAGACGAGGTCATGGCGTTCTTGCGCCCGGCAATGATCGCCAGACCTTCTTCTTGCGGTAATATGGCCCCGCGAAATTCCCGGTATTTGGCCGCAGTCGGAAGGCATTGCATGCGCATGGCCTGGGTCGTCTCGTATCCGCGCAGATATGTCGCCTCGCCCTTGCGAAACACATAGACCAGACCAATGACAAAGACATCGCGGTCGATGAAACTGCGCCTTGAGAACCTGTAAAAGCCGCTTGGAAAGACGGTTTCAGGGATGCCAGACGTATCCGCCATCAGATAGTCGTTCATGTAGTGGCCCAATGTGGGCGACGGCCGCGCCGAGATTTGGTCTAATGGTTCAAGCATCACCCGCGCATCCAGATCGAAATACGCACAAATACGGGCAAGAATATCCGGCCGTGGAAAGCTTTGGCCGGAAAGGTAGCGGTTGAATTGGGTTCTGTTTATGCCAAGCTTGCTGGCGAGCACGGTGATTGATGGCTGATCTTTGGAAAGTAACCTTAGATTTTCACCGAAAACAGACCTGATCTTTGCAGGGTTTTTTATGTCGGTCATGCTCCATCCCTTGATGCCCCTAAGGTTGTATCAATTGTATATTGTTTACAAGGTAGATGTGGTTAACGTCGGATTGACGCTAATGCGCGCCAAAACGCCATGCGAACGACACAAAATGAACTCTCAAAAAATTCGACAAACCATTGAATTTTCGCGATAACCCAACCGAAGATAGAAAAAATTGGGAGGGATACTAGATGTACGGCGTTGTGTTGTGGAGCGACATTTCTGACAAAAAAGCCGTCTTTTGGTGCGAGGATCACGGCGATTTGGCCTATTTCGGCGGATCACAAGACAGTCAGAACATCACATTTGATGCCGGCGATCTGGTCGAATTCGATGTGACATTGCAAAGCAAGCTAAGAACAGCCAGCAATCCGCGGGTTGTTCGCGAAAAGCTGGAAGTCGATCTGCCTGCGAAATTACTGAACTACGGCGCATCTCAAGATTTTGGGCAGCCGTCTGCTGAAATTGTTCCATTTCACAGCAGACAGCCCAAATATGCCCATCAACGTCGTGCTGGCCTGGCTTAATCGCCGCGGGGCAGGGCGGCGACGCCGGTCCGCGCCACATCCGTTAGCCCCAAGGGGCGCATAAGGTCGGCGAAAGCGTCGATTTTATCCGGCGCGCCGGTGATCTCGAAAACAAAGCTCTCAAGCGTGCTGTCGACGACGTTGGCGCGAAAGATATCCGCAAGCCGCAGTGCTTCGACGCGCTTGTCACCTGTTCCCGATACTTTGAACATCGCCAGCTCGCGCTCGACTGATGGTCCCTCGACTGTCAGATCGTGAACCTCGTGGACCGGAACAATGCGGCCCAGCTGTGCTTTTATCTGTTCGATCACTTGGGGCGTGCCCGAGGTCACAATCGTGATCCGGCTGCGGTGCCCGGTGTGATCCACCTCGGCCACGGTCAGGCTGTCGATGTTGTAACCGCGGCCCGAAAACAGCCCGATGACGCGGGCCAGAACCCCGGGTTCATTTTCGACCAGAACAGCAAGGGTATGACGTTCGATGACATCCGAAAAATTAGCACGCAGGTTATAGGCAGAATGGCTGGTAGAGCCTTTTTTGAGTTTTAGGGCTGACATGTGACTGTCCTCTTCATCTGATTTCGTCGCCGGAATTTTTCAAAAATTCCGATCCGTTTTCTTTATAAGAAAACGCGTTACACCAAGACCGACCCTTTTGCGTCAATCACACCTTGCGTATCCACACCGGCCAGCATCATGTCGTTATGCGCTTTGCCTGACGGGATCATCGGGAAACAATTCTCGTGCTTCTCAACCAAGCAGTCAAAGATGACCGGCCCGTCATAGGTGATCATTTCCATGATCGCGTCGTCCAGATCATCGGGGTCCGTACACAAGATACCCTTGGCCCCGAAGGCTTCGGCCAATTTCACGAAATCGGGCAGGGATTCCGACCAGCTTTGGGAATACCGCTCGCCGTGCAGCAATTCCTGCCACTGGCGCACCATGCCCAGACGTTCGTTGTTCAGGATGAACTGTTTAACGGGCAGATTATACTGCATCGCCGTGCCCATCTCTTGCATATTCATCAGCCACGATGCTTCGCCCGCGACGTTGATGACCAAGGCATCAGGATGCGCCATTTGCACACCAATGGATGCCGGAAAACCATAGCCCATGGTGCCAAGCCCGCCTGATGTCATCCAGCGGTTCGGATCCTCAAAACCAAGATACTGGGCGGCCCACATCTGATGCTGGCCCACTTCGGTGGTGATATAGCGGTCGTATTTCTTGGTCAGCGCCTCAAGCCGTGCCAGTGCGTACTGCGGCTTGATGACTTTGCCTTTTTGTTCGAACTTCAGGCAGTCAATGCTGCGCCACTCGTCGATCTTTTTCCACCATTTCGCAACGGCTTCGCTGTTGGTTTTACGGCCACGGGATTTCCAGACCTTCAGCATGTCTTCCAACACGTGACCGACATCGCCAACGATCGGGATGTCGACGCGGATGATCTTGTTGATGGAGGACGGGTCGATGTCGATATGCGCTTTGGTCGATTTCGGGCTGAACAGGTCAACAACACCGGTAATCCGGTCGTCAAACCGTGCCCCGATGTTGATCATCAGATCGCAATCGTGCATCGCCATGTTGGCCTGATAAAGGCCGTGCATCCCCAGCATCCCAAGCCATTTGTCACCAGAGGCAGGATAGCTGCCCAAGCCCATCAGGGTTGATGTGATCGGAAAACCGGTCGCCTCGACCAATTCACGCAGCAATTGCGATGCCGCGGGGCCAGAGTTGATGACACCGCCACCCGTATAGAATACGGGGCGTTTGGCCGTTTCCATCGCGGCCACCAGTTCGGTGATCGCTTCCATGTCGCCTTTTACGGGCGGTTGGTAATGGGACACCGAAGGTTTCTTGGGCTCGTAGGTGCCCGTGGCAAATTGCACGTCCTTGGGGATGTCGATCAGAACCGGGCCAGGGCGCCCGGATGTGGCAACATGGAATGCCTCATGCAGCACGCCGCTCAACTTGTCGGTCTCTTTGACCAGCCAGTTATGTTTGGTGCAGGGGCGGGTGATGCCGACGGTGTCGGCCTCTTGGAAGGCATCAGACCCGATCATGAATGTCGGCACCTGACCTGTCAAAACAACCAGCGGGATCGAATCCAGCAAGGCATCGGTCAGACCGGTCACCGCATTGGTGGCACCGGGGCCGGATGTAACCAGAACAACGCCGGGCTTGCCGGTCGAACGGGCATAGCCTTCTGCGGCGTGAACGGCACCTTGTTCGTGGCGTACCAAGATGTGCTTGATGCTGTTTTGCTGAAACACCTCGTCATAAATCGGTAGGACAGCACCGCCGGGATAGCCAAATACGGTATCGACACCCTGATCAATCAGGGCTTGAACGATCATTTTCGCTCCGGTCATTTTACGTGTCATCTTGGTGCTCCGTGGGGTGGTGTTTCGGGTCGTGTTAATATTTGTCGTAGCGCATAAAAAAACCCCCGGTTTTGGCGGGGGCGCATGGTGACGATTATGGTCTGCCGTTACCGGCCCATGCGCGTGTGTCCTACAATGACGACTAGAAATGTCATGGCCAAAGGCTCCTTTTGCGTTGCGGGGAGATTATGAGCAGGGCACAGGGGCGTCAATGGGCATTTTCAACAAAATGTGTCGCGAAGGGCGAAAAATCTTTGCACTTATTGCGCATCATCGGATTTTTTTGAAGTTTTTCAAAATTGAACCGGTGAATCAGGACGTTTTAGATGCGTACGCCGGTTCCTTGCAGCACGCCGTGTTCCATCGCATAGCGGGTCAAGCCGGCGGTGGATGATATCCCCAGTTTGCGTTTGATGTTTTTGCGGTGGGTCTCGACGGTGCGTACCGAGATATCAAGGATCAACGCGACCTCCTTGTTGGCCTTGCCCTGCGCGAGCTGCAACAGGATGGTCTGCTCGCGTTCGGTCAACGCCTCGCGGGCCGTGTCTTTGGGCTCAAGCGACCCTTGGGCCCCGGTACATAGATAGCGCTGGCCCTGCATCACCGTATCAATGGCCAGTTTGATTTCATCGGTTGGCACGTCTTTCAGAATATAGCCCATGGCCCCGTGACTAAGCGCCGAGGAAATATATTCGGGGTTATCATGCATCGACAAAATCACGATACGCATGTCGGGCCGCCGTTCCAGCACGATCTCGGTGGCCGACAATCCACCCACATCAGGCATGTTCAAATCCATCAAGATCACATCGGGGTCCAGTGTCTCGAACTGGTCAATCGCGGCGCGGCCATTTGACAGGCAGCCTACAACTTCAATGTCGTCATAGCTTTCTAGGATGGACTGGATGCCTTCGGCTACCATGGGGTGATCGTCGACGATCATGACTTTTACGGCGGCAGGCATGGTAAGACTTTCTAAGAATTCCGGGCAGGGGCGTTAGGGTTGGGCTCAGGCGGCAAAAGATGGGTCAGCGGTACCGATGCTTTGACCCGTGTCCCACTCGTACTTGAGGTTTCCAACGACAAACTGCCGCCCAATTGATCCATGCGTTCTTGCATATTGCGCAGGCCAAGGCCACCGGCGCTTTGCGCATCGTTAAGAATGCCACGCCCGTTGTCGGTAATGACAAGTGTGGCACCTTGGCGGTGGCCGCGCAAATCAACAATCACCTCGGATGCAACCGCGTGGCGTTCGATATTGGTCAGCGCTTCTTGGGCGATGCGGTACAGGGCGATCTTGGCGTCATTATCCAACCGGTTGCGGAATACGACGGTATTGAAACTGCAGGTAATACCTGTCCGGCCCGAAAATTCCTCGACCAGAGTTTTGAGGGCAGGGCCCAGCCCCAGATCATCGAGCACACCGGGGCGCAAATCGCGGCTGATCCGGCGCACCTCTGATATGGCTTGGCCAAGGCTATCGATCCCTTTGCCCAAGGGTTCGGCGGCGCGACGGTCGCCCCGATCCAAACGGCGTCGCGCGTTTTCGAGCGCATAGCGCACCCCGACCAGAATCTGGCTGATCCCGTCATGCAGTTCGCGGGCGACGCGCCCTCGTTCTTCTTCTTGGGCGTCGAACACACGTTGGGTCAGCTTTTTCAGCTTGGCGTCGGCAAGCCGCCGTTCGCGCAGGTTCACCAGCATGCCAGTGCCGAACACCAGCAGCAGCGCGGCTAGGGTAATCGCCCCGATATATAGAAAGGTTTTTTGCACACGGGCCAGCACATCGGCACGCGCCGATGCGACGCTGGACAGGATATCGTCAATATAAACACCGGTGCCGACGGCCCACCGCCAACTGGGGAAGGACGTGACATAGGTAATCATCTGCGCCTCGGTGCCGGTGGACGGTTTCGGCCCCAGATAAGTGTGATAGCCGCCCCCCGCGCGGGCGATACGGATCAATTCGTCTACCACCGGGGTACCCGCACTGTCGGTTTCACCGCTAAAGTTCTGATTGATCCGGTCGGTTTGACGCGGGCTGACAAGGGCGTTGCCATCGAAGTCATAGACAAAGAACTGACCTTCCTCGCCATAGATCATTGCCGACAGAATCTGCGCGACCTGTCCCTTTGCGTCGTCATCTTGGGGCGATGCGGACCCGTAGACGAAATAGAACCCGTTGCGCGCTTGGGTCACGTAATTGCGCAGCTCGACCTTTTTGGCGGCGATCAGTTGGTTCTCAAGGGTGTTAATCTCGCGGTCTGCCAATGCCTTGGCCTGCAGCGCCACAACAATCGCGATCGCGGCAACAGCCAGCACCAGCGGCACAGCGGCAAGCAGTGTCAGCTTTTGGGCATAGGTTGGGGCAAGGCGAACAATCAGGCGACGCATGTGATTCTCGTAAAGGGAATCATACCCGAATCAAAGGGGGTGTTCACAATGCCAACATGACCTTTGGGCATTCTCAAAAAGATGTTTGCCCAAAGTTTGGGCGCAAATCATGTCATAATCTTGCGGATGAGCGGGGTCTCTACGCATTAATTGGTATTTCCAACAAGAATAGATCAGTTAAATTGCGTCCACTTGAAACGACCCGCGCGCCGATCAATAGCGTGGGCATCCTATACTCGGGAGGAGTATCCTTATGGACCGTCGTTCATTTCTGAAGACATCCGCACTTGGCGGCACCGCTGCCGCAGCATCCACGCTGGCCGCACCACTGTACGCCCAAGGCAAACGCACGCTGACAATGGTAACGTCCTGGCCCCGTGGCTTTGCCGTTCTCGATGACGCGGCAACCTACCTGAACAACATGGTTAACGAGATGTCTGACGGCACCTTGACCATCGAAAAGAAAGCACCGGGCGAACTGGTTGGTGCGTTCGAAGTGTTTGACGCGGTATCCTCCGGTCAGGCCGACATGTACCACGCGGCCGACTACTACTTTATCGGTCAGCACCCTGGTCTGGCGTATTTCACAGCCGTTCCATTCGGTGGCACAGCGCAAGAGCTGACAAACTGGTACTTGCACGGCGGCGGCCACGAGCTGCACAACCAAGTCGGCGAAATCTTCAACATGAAGATGTTCCTTGCCGGTAACTCCGGTTCGCAGTCCGGTGGTTGGTTCCGCAAGGAAATCAACTCTGCTGCTGACTTTAACGGTTTGAAATTCCGCATGCCTGGCCTTGGCGGCAAGGTTCTGGGTAAACTGGGCGCATCCGTTCAGAACATCCCCGGCGGCGAACTGTACCAGGCGTTGTCCTCGGGCGCGCTGGACGGTCTTGAGTGGGTTGGCCCATTCGCGGACGAACGCGCCGGCTTCCAAGAAGTTGCGAAAGTGTACTATACAGCGGGCTTCCACGAGCCAGGTTCCGGCCTGACCGCATCCGTTAACCTGGATGTTTTCAACGACCTGACACCTGCTCAGCAAAAGATCATCGAATATTCCTGCATGGCAACAACGCACACAGGTCTGGCCGAAACGCTGGCAAACAACGGTGCCGCATTGTCGCGTCTGCAGCAACAAGGTGTTAAAACCATGCAGTTCCCAGACGATGTTTGGGATGCATTCGGTGCCGCGTCCAAAGAAGTCATGGACGAAAACATGGATGACAGCCTGTTCGCAGACATCCGCAACAGCTTTGAGTCGTCTTTGCAGTCTTCTGCAGAGTGGCTGTCCAAGTCTGATGCGTACTACGTGAACCAGCGTCAGCGCGTTCTGGGTCAAGGCTAAGCCTTCTCACTGAT
>SWCC01004739.1_pt1 | contig 13006 bp, 22 predicted proteins | sample 4692971 | NCBI WGS metagenome assembly SWCC01 (sample SAMN10267277, study PRJNA491770) | bioreactor metagenome | isolation source: DHS bioreactor inoculated with subseafloor sediment | place: Japan: off Shimokita Peninsula | collected 2006-08 | reverse complement strand
AAACAAAAAAACAAGCAGAATTCCCGTTCCCGCCGCCTGAGGAAGCGCGCCGGCAAAGCCCGGAGCGCTTATGGGAATAAGACGGGAAAATAAAATCAGAAAAATAAAATTAAAGATTGAAGCCGCGAAACCCAGCGTAAATTGTCCGCCGAAACCGGACATATCAAAATTCTCGGAAAATTTCTTAACGCTGTAAACAATGATTAAAAAACTTATTGAATCAAAAGCCATCGGATGACCGTAAAGAACCGAAGCCGTAATACCCAGCAGCAAAGCGTAAACATAGCTGTAGGAGGCCGGAATTTTTGATGCGAAAAGAACGAGGCTCCCGATAAACAGTGACGGGCTCATGTCCGGAAAACCCCGAGGAGAAAGAGGAGTTAATATAAAAATCTGCGCATAGGGTACAAGCAGGAGAAAAAGAACAGTGTTTAATATATTCATTTTGCCAGCACAAAAAGAGCATCCGGGACATTAGCGTTATAAGCGGTTTTAACGGAAATTTTATATTCGCCTGTCCGGCTTTTTACCGCTTTCGTCACTGTGCCGCAGTGAAGTCCCGGGGGAAATTTCCCGTCCCAGCCGGATGTCACCAAATCAGCGCCCTCGCTCACAACAATGTCTTTCGACGGCCACACAAAATCCAGGACACATTCCCCTTCGGAATCCCCTATCAAAACAGCCCAGAAAGAATCTTTTTCACCCGTCACGGAAACACGGAATGACTTGTTTGAAATCAGCACGCATTCCGACACGGAACCTTCTTTGTCTTTCCCCACCGCTCCGGCCAAAAGCCAGCGGCCGTTCTTAAAACAGATAACCGGATCTCCCGCGCCGTATGTGCCTTCCTCATTCCTTAACAGCAGAATATTCGAATTTTTTCCTATGCTGCCGTAAGGGAAAACCGGGATTAACTTTGCTCTCTTTGAAAATTTATTCTTAAAAACGTCTTCAATCTTCTTTCTTTTATACAGCTCCTTCTCAAGCTGAAGAATTGTATAATCTTTCTCAAATAATTCCTGCTTCTGAGCGCGGAGCATTCTGTCCTGACCGGCCAGCTTAAAAATCTTTCCCGGGAAAAAAGTGAGATTTAACAGAGCCTCACGGCTTTTTGCGTAAGGCGTGTAATATATGTACTTTGTAAAAAGTCTCAGCTGTTTTGTTTTACGGGCAGGAACAATAAAACACAATAAAGCGGAAAGCAGAAGAAAGACAATAAAAAAAATCTTCCCCTGCCGGTTGTCATGCATATTCCTTTTGTGCTCTCTTTATCTCTTCAAGAGTTTCAAGAAATTTCCCGGCTCCCAGAGCCACGCAAACCATAGGATCCGGCGCACGCCGCACGGGAAGATATGTTTCCTGCTGTATGAGGTTTTCCAGGCCTTTCAGCAGAGAACCTCCACCGGCGAGAACAATACCGTTTTCCACAAGATCGGATGAAAGCTCCGCGGGTGTCTCTTCCAAAGTGGCTTTTATGGCTTCCACGATACGCTTTACCGGCGGAGCCAGCGCCTGCCTTATATTCTGCGAACTCACCTCTATGGTTTTAGGAAGGCCTGAAACCTGATCACGGCCCTTCACATTCATCTTCAGCTCATCCTCAAGAGGAAAAGCCGAACCTATATTTATTTTTGTCTGTTCGGCAGTGCCTTCTCCTATAAGAAGATTATGTTTTTTCTTGAAAAAATCCTCTATCGCCTCATCCATTGAGTCTCCGCCGACCCTGATTGAACGCGATATAACCATTTCACCTAACGATATCACCGCCATTTCCGTCGTGCCGCCGCCTATGTCAACTATCATTCTTCCCGACGGCTCGGCTATGGCCATATCGCTGCCTATGGCCGCGGCTTTCGGCTCTTCTATAAGATGCACTTCTCTCGCGCCGGCGCCCTCGGCGGCTTCCTTGACCGCTCTTCTTTCAACCTGCGTTATGCCTGAAGGCACACCTATAACAACCCGCGGACGGAGAAAACTGAAAGAGGTCTGCGCCTTTTTTATAAACCTCGCTATCATACGCTCGGTGGCGTCGAAATCGGCTATAACACCGTTTTTGAGAGGTCTCAAAGCTATGATGCTGGCGGGTGTGCGGCCGAGCATACGCTTGGCATCAACTCCGACGGCTATAACCCTGTCATGGGCGGTATCTATTGCCACAACAGAAGGCTCCTGAAGCACAATGCCGCGGCCTTTTACATAAACCAGCGTATTGGATGTACCTAAATCCATGCCTATATCGTTATTAAAAAGACCGCTTAAAAATTCTGTCACTTTATTCATCTGCGCTAATTCCTCCCGGGCCGGATTCTACCCTGTCCCTCTTTATTAACCTGTCCCTTTCTGTTTTAAAACTGTCCCGCGGGGCGGGGCGCCGCGTTAGCGACGCATAGTTTTCTACTTAACAAGCTCTATTCTGCAAATTTCAGCGCCATCTCCCTGCCGGCTGCCAATCCGTATGATTCTCGTATAGCCGCCGGGCCTGTCTTTATATCTGGGGCCAAGCTCTTTAAAAAGTTTAGCCATGACCTCGCGGGATTTGATGTGACGCGCGACCTGACGCCTCGGATGTATTCCTGCGGATTTCGCGGTTGTTATAATTTTTTCCACAAAACCGCGGAGATATTTGGCCTTGGCAACAGTCGTTTCTATGTGTTCCGTCATTATTATGGATTCAGCCATTCCCCTCATCATACTAAGCCTGTGAGCGGCGTTAACATTTAGTTTTTTCATTTCAGCGAAACCTCTATTCCCTCTTTCTTTGAAAACTCCTTAAGAGCCTTTTTCAATTCCGCCAGAGATTTGGGGCCGAAATTCGGAAACGTTCCGAATTCTTTCTCACTGTACTGCAGGAGTTCCTTCACCACGGATATTTTTTTTGTCCGCAGACTGTTAAGTATTCTGGTGGAAACGCCAAGCACCTCAATGGACTGGTCAAGCGCATCACTTTTTTTCGCAGAAGTATCGTCTTCGGCTTCTTCGCTTTCTTCAGAGGGCTGGACAAACACTTCGGCGCATTTCCTCAATATGCCTGCGCTTTTTTTAAGAGCGTCTTCAGGAGAAATAGTGCCGTCCGTTTTTATATCAAGAATCAGCTTGTCAAAATTCGTTACTCTCTTAACTCTTGTGTTCTCAACCGTGTATGACACTCTTTTAACCGGAGAATAATCCGCGTCCATAGGAATAAATCCCACGTCAACGCTCTCCGTACGGGTTTCAATCGGCACAAAACCTATTCCTTTTGTGACCTCTATATCAATATTCAGCTTTTTCGGCTTATCCAGCGTAAAAAGATAAGCGTCGGGATTGGCCAGTTCCACGCCCGCGGCAAGCTCGATATCCTTGCCACAGACAACTCCCTTTGCCGATGTGTTAAGTGATAAAATAACTTTTTCGTCCTCCACAAGAGAGAAACTTAATTTTTTAAAATTGAGTATAATCTCCGCGACATCCTCTTTTACTCCGAAAACAGAGGAAAATTCGTGCTGAACGCCCGCTATCTTTATGCCGCTGACCGCCGCTCCCGCCACGGAAGAAAGCAGTATGCGTCTAAGCGAATTTCCCAACGTGTAGCCGAACCCCCTCTCAAAAGGCGCTATGGAGAAACTTCCGTAACTTTCCGTCGCGGTGGCTTCATCCATAATATAGCCTTCAGGAATTATAAATTCTTTCATTTTTCCTCCTTACCTTGAATAGAATTCCACTATTAGGCGGTGATCTATTCCCGCCTGAATCAAATCTTCAGAAGTGATATCTCTGTCAATTGTGCCCGTCATCGTCTCTTTTTCCAGTTTCAGCCAAGCCGGTATATTTTTCGAACCGCTGTGCTCGAGCGATTTTTTAACAGAGTCTATCTTTTTACCCTTCTCGGTGAAAGATACCTTATCGCCCGTCTTGAGCTCCCGCGACGGGATATTGCACACTCTTCCGTTAACCTTGACAAACCTGTGTCCCACTATCTGTCTGGCCTGCGGAAGAGACGATGTCATGGTCAGTCTGTAAACGACATTATCCAGCCGGCGGCTCAGAGCGCTCAAAAGATTTTCTCCTTTTATTCCCTTTTTGCGTGAAACGTCGTGGAACACTTTCCTCAGCTGCCTTTCACCGATCCCGAACAGTATTCTGGATTTCTGCTTTTCTTTAAGATGCTTCGCGTATTCTGATTTCTGTCTCCTGAAAGTTTTCTGTCCGCTACCTGTCGATTCTCTCGCCATGGGACATTTATCGGTCGTCCAGCAGCGGTCCCCCTTCAAATAAAGTTTTTCTCCGTATTTTTTACAGAGTTTGCATTTAGGCCCTGTGTATCTTGACATTCTATAATTCCCCCTTACACTCTTCTCTTTTTTTTCGGACGGCATCCGTTATGCGGAATAGGCGTAATATCCCTTACCGAAGAAACCCTGATGCCGGCGCCCTGCACCGATCTCAACGCCGATTCCCTTCCCGAGCCGGGGCCGTTAACAAAAACATCCGCCCTTTCCAGCCCCATATCTCTGGCTTTCTTCGCCGCCGTGGCCGCAACGACTCCGGAGGCGTAAGTTGTGCCTTTTCTGGCCCCCTTGAATCCGTTCGCGCCGGCGGATGAAGAAACAACAACATTTCCATTCATGTCCGTGACTGTCACTATCGTGTTGTTATAGCTTGTCAGAACATATATCTTGCCTTCCTTAATATGAATTTTCCTTTTTTTTGTAGATGTGTTAGCCATTTATATTACCCCTTTTTCGGCGACTCTTTTTTTGACGCCATCACGGTTTTCTTTTTGCCTTTTCTTGTGCGCGCGTTGGTTTTGGTGCGCTGGCCCCTCACAGGCAGGCCCCTTCTGTGCCTGAGGCCTCTGTAACAGCCTATCTCCATAAGCTGTTTGATGTTGCCCTGCACCTCTCTGCGCAAATCACCTTCAACTTTATAATTCTCGTTGATTATTTTCTGGATTTTCGCAACTTCAGCGTCGGACAGTTCTTTTATTTTTTTGTCCGGAGATATGCCGGAAGCCTCTACTATAGCCACAGCCGTTGTTTTGCCCACTCCGTAAACATAACTCAACCCCACTATCAGCTTTTTATTCAGCGGTAATTCAATTCCCGAAATCCTTGCCATATATTTTCCCCCTGTTGCTGCCTCGGCAGCATTTTAATTTCTCTCAGCCCTGTCTCTGCTTGTGCTTGGGGTTTTCGCATATAACCCTCACTACGCCTTTTCTTTTGACGACTTTGCACTTGTTGCAGATAGGCCTCACAGATGATTTTACTTTCATTGCCCTGCTCCCTGATTACGATTCGTGTTCTCCCTGAAAACTATTCTTCCTTTGGTGAGGTCATAGGGAGAAAGCTCAACTTTCACCCTGTCTCCCGGAAGAATCTTTATATAATGCCTTCTTATTTTTCCCGATATGTGCGCCATTACTTCGTGGGCCTCGTCAAGCTGCACCTTGAAAACCGCGTTGCCCAGCGCCTTCATAACCATTCCCGTCATCTCTATTTTTTCTTCTTTTGTCACGCCGTTAAAACCTCCGGAACTCCATTCACCAACGCCACCGTGTGTTCAAAATGAGCGGAAAGACTTCCGTCGGAAGTGCGGGCTGTCCAGCCGTTATCGTCTATTCCCACTTCCCAGCTCCCCGCGTTTATCATGGGCTCAAGGGCAAACACCATGCCGTTTTTAAGCTCCGGCCCCGTGCCGGGACGGCCGTAATTGAGTATTTGCGGCTCCTCGTGAAGCGCCAATCCTATGCCGTGTCCGGTGAACTGCCGGACAACCGAAAAACCGTTTTTCTCCGCGAACAACGCTATCGCATGTGATATATCTCCAAGATGATTTCCGGCTCTGAACTTTTCTATTCCCGCTTTGAGACATTCCTCCGTCACATCCATAAGATTCTGCTCCTCGGACGAGGCGGCACCCGCAACGGCGCTTATGGCCATATCCGAATAATAACCCTCAAGAATAAGGCCCATGTCAACGCTGACAAGATCGCCTTCCTGAATAACATAATCCCCCGGAATACCGTGGACAACCTCGTCATTGACAGAAACGCATATGCAAGAGGGAAAACCCTCACGCGTAAAAGCCGGTTCCGCTGAATTGGAATATATAAATTCCTCAGCGAGTTCGGCAAGCTCCGACGTTTTTCTGCCGACAGCTATGCAGGATGCAATCATATTACTCATTTTTCTCAATAGTTTACAGCTTTTTCTTATTCCTTCTATTTCGAAAGCTGTTTTAATTTTTATTATCTAAAGCCTCCGTTATTCGTTCAAATATTTTAACGGGGTTTCCTGTGCCCCGAACATTTATAAGAATATTTTTCTTTTCATAAAATTCTTTAAGCGGCGCCGTTTTGCGGGAGTATTCTTCTATTCTCTCCCTCACCGTGTCTTCCGTGTCATCGCTTCTTTGAAGAAGTTCGCCACCACAGACGGAACAGCGCTTGTCTTTTATATCATCTATATGAACGTTATAATCTTTCCCGCAGGAAGGGCAGGAAAATCTGCCAAGAATTCTTTTCGTCACTTCCTCAACATCAACATCCAGAAAAATCACCGCGCCCAAATTCTTCCCGTATTTCCCGAAAAGCTCACCAAGCGCCTCGGCCTGGCAGACCGTCCGCGGAAATCCGTCCATAAGAAATGAATCCTCGTTCTTTATTTCTTCTTCTATAATCGCTATCATCGTGGAATCATCAACGAGATGACCCTCTTCCAGTATGGCCTTCACCTTTTTTCCGAGCTCCGTTCCCGCGGCAACATTTTCCCGCAATATTTCCCCGGTGCCTATGTATTTCATCCCGCGCGAAGCGCACACCCTTTTGGCCTGCGTGCCTTTGCCCGAACCGGGAGCTCCCAGAAAAATACAAATCATTTTATGTTAAAATATCTCCCTTTGAGACGGCTCTTTTTAAGCAGCCCGTCATAATGCCGCATTATAAGCTGCGACTCAACCTGCCCCATGGTGTCAAGCGCAACGCCGACAATGATGAGAAGCGCTGTGCCGCCGAAGTAAAAAGGCATGTTAAAATTCTTAAGTATCATTGGCACAATGGCTATAAAAACAACAAAAAGCGCCCCTATCAATATTATTCTGTACATCACCGTCTTTATCTTTTCAGCGGTCTGTTCCCCCGGCCTGACACCGGGTATAAAACCGCCTGATTTTTTCAGATTGTCGGCTATGTTCTTCGGATCAAAAGTGAGAAGTGTGTAAAAATAGCAGAACGCCACAATCAGCGCCGCGTAAACGATTATGTAAACTATGTTTCCGGGCGAAAAAAATATTTGCAGTTTTTCAAAAAGCGCCGATTCGGGGGCAAACTGACCTATCATAAGAGGGAAACTCATGAAAGCCATAGCGAATATCACGGCTATAACGCCTGAAGATTCAACTTTGAGAGGAAGATAGGTGCTCTGCCCCCCGTAAACTTTGCGCCCGACAACCCTCTGCGCGTACTGTATGGGAATGCGTCTCTGCGCCTCCTCAATGAAAACGGTGAGGGCCAGAATAGCGAGCATAAAGGCCACTATGAGAACAAGCCCGAATAATGTGATTTCATCTGTGCTGAGAAGAGAATAAGTGTTTTTAAGGCCAGACGGAAATCCGGCGACAATTCCCGTAAATATTATAAGAGATATGCCGTTGCCTATTCCTGATTCTGTTATCTGCTCCCCCAGCCACATGACAAGCATGGTGCCGGTGAGCATGGTGATAACCAGCAGCAGCCTGAAACCCAAACCCGTGAACATTAGAACCGACTCTCCACCGGGAGCTTTCATGCTCTGTATCCAGAATGTCAGACTGAAAGCCTGCACCGAACCTATAAGGAGAGTGGCGTAGCGCGTCATCCTTGTTATCTTTTCCCTGCCCGGAGCGCCTTCTTTGGAAAGTTTCTCAAGATAGGGAATGGCTGTCTGAAGAAGCGACATAATAATAGAAGCATTAATGTAAGGCATTATGCCCAGCGCAAAAACAGAAAGCCGTGCCATGGCGCCGCCGGAAAACATGTTCAAAAATCCAAGAACGCCTTCCTGCCTTTCAAAAAAAGCCTGCAAAGCCGCGGCGTTTACCCCCGGCAGCGGCACCGTCGTGCCTATCCTGTAAACTGCCAGAATAAGAAAAGTAAAACCTATCTTCCTTTTGAGATCCTGAACTTTAAAAATATCGCCGAATGAATTTATCATTTACGCTCAGAGGCTAAGGGACTCCCCTTGTCATTGTTTAGCTTTGGTTTTTCAGTTTTTTTTTCGGCGGGTTTTTTTTCCCCCGCAACACTGCCGCCCGCGGCAGTTATTTTTTTCGCGGCGCCGGCGGAAACATTTTCCAGCAGCACCTTAAAATTTTTTGTTATTTTTCCTTTTCCTAAAAGTTTCACCTTATTTTTGCCCTTGACAATGCCTTTTTCGACAAGAGCCGCAACGCTTATTTCGGCGCCGGATTCAAATTTTTCTTCAAGAACAGGAAGATTCAGAACATCGCATTTCTCGGCAAAACGCCTGTTCGTGAAACCCCTCTTGGGTAGTCTCCTCACAAGCGGTATTTGACCGCCCTCAAGAGTGACTATGTGAGTCCTTCCGCCGCGGGATTTTTCGCCCTTAAGGCCGCGTCCGTTGTATCTGCCGTGCACATGGCCCCTTCTTCTCTTTCTTGATTTCGACGATCCGCTGTATGCCGGCAAACTAACAAAAGCCATTATTTCTCCTCACGTACGCCACGGCGCACTTTCAGCCCCGGCGCACTCCGCCGCGGCGGATGCAACATTTCAGCTTCTTCCCCTACGACGGGTTCGGCCATGCCGGGTACTTCCTTTTTGGAAACCTTAAGATTCATCAGTCCGTCCAAAACCGCGTATGTGACATTCACTATATTTTTGCTGCCTAGACTTTTCGTCAGAATATCGCTTATGCCGCAGGCTTCAGCCACGGCCCGCACAGGGGCGCTGGCAATAATACCCGTACCCGGACGCGCCGGCTTCAGCAGCACTTTGCTGCGGCAGTGCACGCCCTCTATGGTGTGGGGAATGGTCGAACCTTCTATGTTGACTTTCACCATTTTCTCCTGCGCCTTTCTGCCGGCTTTGTCAACGGCTATGCGCACATCGGCGCCTTTTCGTTTTGCCACGCCGACTTTTCCGGCGCCGTCACCGACAACGCAAAGAGCCGTAAAAGACATTCTCTTGCCGCCTTTCACAACTTTTGAAACCCGGGATATATCCACGGTTTTCCTTATCATATCATCTTCTTTTTTGCGAACAAAATTCATTTTGCCTTCCTAAAACTTCAAGCCGCCTTTCCTGGCGCCCTCAGCAACCGCTTTAACCACGCCGTGATATTTGTATCCGGCTCTGTCAAACACTATTTTCTCTATGCCCAGTTTTTTCGCTTTTTCCGCTATCTCCATCCCGGCGGAAGCAGCTTCTTTTCTGCTTTTGGCGCATCCGGCAATAACCTTCAGCTTCATATCATCCACCAGGCTCACGAACACATTCCTGTTGCTTTTGTTTACAACGAGACGGGGAGTATCTATCAAACCCTTTTTCAGTTTTTTCACCACATGAGCGTGCCTTCTCTCTCTTTTTATTTCTTTAATATTTTTCTTCATTTTGCACCGCCTGCGCCGGCCGCGGACTTGCCGGCCTTCTTCCTGACAATCTCACCGTCGTAACGTATCCCCTTGCCCTTATAGGGTTCGGGCGGCCTGACGGCGCGGATTTCGGCGGCTGTTTTTCCTAAAATTTCCTTATTGAAAGATGTCAGCGTCAGAGCCGTCTTAACGGCAACTGCTGTCACTTCTTTGGGCAAATGAAAAATCACGTCGCTGGAATAGCCGGCCACTATTGTAAGTTCCTGGCCTTTTACGCTGAATCCGTAACCCACACCCAATATGTTCAATTTTTTCTCAAAGCCTTCCTTAACGCCCTTGACCATGCTTCGCACTATGGAAGACACAGTTCCCAGCATCATCCTGCCGAAATTACTGTTTTCCGTTTTTTCAAAAGTGAGTTTGCCGTCTTTGGAAACAATCTTCACCACAGGCGCGAAAACCCGCTTCATCTCGCCTAGCGGCCCTTTGACTTTTATGCAGCAGCCGAGATCCGTAATCTGTACATCCACGCCTTCAGGAATCACAACCGGTATTTTTGCTATTCTACTCATATCACCAGAGGTAACAGACCACCTCTCCCCCGCAATTCGCTTTCTTGGCCGCTTCTCCATCCATCAACCCGCGGGACGTTGACATAATACACACGCCGTATCCCTCGAAAACCACAGGTATATCCTTAACCGCCGCATATTTTCTGCCGCTAAGTTTTGACACCCGCTCAGCCCCGCGCAGAGCCGGTTTTTTCCCTTTATATTTCGGAAAAACCCTGAAGAAACCCTGCTTACTATCCGTTATTTTCTTAAAATTTTCCACAAAACCTTTGTTTTCCATTATCTTCAAAATATCTCCCAATATTTTGGACGCGGGAAAATCTATATATGTCTTATTTCTCAGCAGACCGTTTTTAAACGCCGCCAAAAAATCAGCGATAGGATCCTGACTCATTCTAACACTCCCTTTAATTCTCTCATTTTCGGTTCGACTGCGCTCACCACTCTACCAGCTCGATTTTTTTATGCCCGGAATCTCGCCCCTGTGAGCAAGTTCCCTGAAACAAAGCCTGCACAAACCGAAATCACGGTAATAACTTCTCGGGCGGCCGCATCTGAGGCACCTGTTCTTTTCCCTTACACGGAATTTCTGCACTCTTTTGGATTTTTCAATTTTACATGTTTTAGCCATTATTTTTTAAAAGGTACCCCCAGCATACCGAGATACGTCACGGCCTCAGAAACATTCGCCGCTTTTATACAAAAAGTTATTCCCACACCTATAGTTTTCGTGATCTTTCTTGCCTGCACTTCGGGAAAAATAGATATGTCCTTTAAACCTATGCTGTAATTTCCAGCGCGGTCAAAAGATTTATTGCTTAATCCCCGAAAATCCCTCATCCTCGGAACAGCCACGTTAATAAATCTGTCCATAAATTCCCACATGCGGTCCCTGCGCAGCGTTACCCTGCATCCTATGGGCTGGCCTTCTTTTATTTTAAAATTGGATACGGCCTTTCTCGTTTTGGTGCGCAAGGCCTTCTGTCCGGTTATTCTCTCTATCTGGGCAACAGCCTCATCCAGATACTTCACGTCTTCTTTCGCGGCATTGTGAGAGCAGCTGATAACAATTTTCTCAAGCCGCGGCACCTGCATGGTGTTACCGTATTTATATTTCTTAACCATCTCCGCGATAACTTTTTTATGGACTTCTATAAACCTGGGAGTGTATTTATCGCTCATATTATTTCACCGCACTTTTTACAAAACCGCACTTTTCCGTCTTTGAGATTCTTAAAACCCACTCTTGAAGGCTCGTTGCAGCGGGGGCAGATAAGTTTAAGAGCCGAGCAGCTGACGGGTCTTTCCTTCTCCTGGATTCCGCCCGGCGAATTCTGAGTCGGCTTTGCGTGTCTCTTCACCATGGCCACTTTAGAGACAAGCGCCTTATCTGTCGAAGGGAAAATCTTTATCACCTCGCTTATCTTGCCTTTATACTTTCCTTTTATCACCACAACCTTGTCTTTATTTTTCAGTTTTTTCATTACACCACTTCCGGGGCCATTGATATTATCTTCATAAACCCTTTTTCTCTGAGCTCTCTTGCCACAGGACCGAAAATACGTGTTGACCTGGGCTCCAACTTGTCATCCAGCAGCACGCAGGCGTTGTCTGAAAATCTCACCCTCGTGCCGTTAACGCGTCTTACCGGAAAAGCCGTCCTGACAACTACCGCGCGAACAACTTCCCCTTTTTTAACCGCGGCATTCGGAGCGGCTTTCTTAACAGAAGCTTTTATAAGATCTCCCACACGGGCATACCTTCTTTTGGAACCGCCGAAACAGTGGATGCACATAACAATCTTAGCTCCCGAATTATCGCACACAGTCAGCCGGCTCATTAGCTGTATCATTTTTTTTCTCCAACAACTTCCACCACCGCCCATCTTTTCATTTTGCTGTAGGGCTTCGTCTCGGTTATCACAACCGTATCGCCCAGAGCAGAAATGTTTTTTTCATCGTGGCAATGCAGTTTTTTGGACTCTTTTATCACCTTATCATACTTCGGATGGATATAGACTTTCTTGATTTTCACCACCCTTGTCTTGTCATTTTTATCGTTAACAACAATTCCCTTTAATTTTTTACGCATTTTCCCTCCCGCCACGGCGGGCTTTCAGCTTTTTGGCGGTCAGATAAGTCGCTGCTCTGGCTATATTTTTTTTAACCTTGCCAATCTCCGAAATATCTTTAAGAGCCCGCTGTTTCTTTTTCATCCTCAGAAGAACAAGCTCTTTCCCGTAATCTCTAAGCTTATCCTCAAGCTCAGACGCCGACAATTCCGCAAACTTTATTTTCTTTGCCATCAATGCCTCTCCACTATTCTGGTTTTAAGACCCAGCTTATGAGTTATGAGCTTGAAAACTTTTTTAACATCCTCATGAGCTATACCCTCTATTTCAAACATAACCTGTCCGGGCTTCACAACCGCCACCCATTCCTCAACGGCGCCTTTGCCTTTTCCCATGCGCGTTTCTGCCGGCTTTTTGGTGATGGGCTTGTCGGGGAAAAGCCTTATCCATATTTTCCCCGCTTTTCTTATGCTTCTAACCAAACCTATTCTGCAGGCCTCTATCTGCCTGGCCGTTATCTTCCTGGCTCCCAGAGACTTGAGCCCCCATTCGCCAAAATCTACGGCAACCGCTCTCGTCGCCACACCGCGGATGCGGCCTTTCTGCACCTTTCTGTGTTTAACTTTTTTCGGAGCAAGCATTATTCTTTAATCCTTTCCCGCGGCGGCAACTGCGGATTCGTCCTTAGCGGCAACCACCTCGCCCGTTTTAACGGCGGGACGGATTTTTTCCTCTTTTTTATGCACCCAGGCCTTAACGCCTATAATGCCGTATTTGGTGTGGGCTTTGGAAA
>SWCC01009321.1_pt1 | contig 13056 bp, 12 predicted proteins | sample 4692971 | NCBI WGS metagenome assembly SWCC01 (sample SAMN10267277, study PRJNA491770) | bioreactor metagenome | isolation source: DHS bioreactor inoculated with subseafloor sediment | place: Japan: off Shimokita Peninsula | collected 2006-08 | reverse complement strand
ACAACGGGGCGGCGTTCCAAGCGGCCAGCAGGTCAGGCACACGCGCCGCGATCTGTTCAGCGGGCAAGGCGCGCAGGCTGTCATAATCCCCTGCGTTTTCAGCATCATTCGTGTCCGCAACCGCATCCAGATCAATCCCCGACATCAATGCCTCAAGGTTCACGCGCAACACCAGATCGGCAGCACCCTCTGCCACGGTCAAATCTGCAATGGTCGGAACAACCTCATGTGCGCGGGCCGCGCCAGTAACGGCACTTGACAAAAGCACCGCATAGGCCAGCTTTAGAATGACTGAATATAAGGTTTTGCTCATGTTTTTGTCCCGTCTCGTGCTTATTTTATCGCTTGGTTTGGCAGCACTGCCTGCCGCTGCCCATGAATACTGGCTTGAAGCGCCCGCTTATCAAGTACAGCCCGGAGCCGAATTGACAACCAACATTAAGAACGGTCAGCTTTTTGAGGGCACGAACCTTGCGTATTTCTCAAACCGGACCGACCGTTTTGACCTGAGCTTTGAGGGCGACACCCTACCCGTTCAGGGCCGCATGGGCGATTCCCCCGCCTTGCAGATCACAGCACCCCCAAGGGACGGCTTGCTGGTCGTTTCCCACGAGGCATCCCCATCATCGCTGACCTATAAAGACTGGGAAACCTTCGTCGGCTTTACCGAACACAAGGATTTCACAAATGCCGTGGCTGAACATCTGGCCGCAGGCTATCCCCAAGACAGCGTGCGCGAACGCTATACTCGACATTCCAAGGCGCTGATTGCGATTGGCGATGGCCACGGCAGTGATAGCGAGCTTGGCCTCGCTACCGAATTTGTTGCGCTGACCAATCCCTATGACGCGGATTTTGACGGCATGATGACTGTCGCACTGACCTATGACGGGGCCCCCCGCCAAGACGTGCAGATCGAAGTCTATGAAAAATCTGCTGAGATTAAGCCCACCGTTACCGTGTACCGCAGTGACGATCAGGGCCACCTGACCTTTCCGGTTGCTGCTGGCATGACCTATCTGGTGGATTCCGTGGTCCTGCGCCCGGCACCGGATGCTGGGCAAACAGACAAAAGCCCACATTGGGAAAGCCTTTGGGCCTCGCTTACCTTTGCGGTACCCAAGTAATCCACGCGATCTTGCCCGATCAATCGCCTAACCGGGCTTGCGCCCCGGCGCAGGTCTGGGCAGAACGGGCGGTATGACAAATTCACCAGATATACTCTGCATCGGTTCGGTCCTGTGGGACATCATCGGGCGCGCTGAAACCCAAATGCGGCTGGGGTCCGACATGCCGGGCCGTATCACACGGCTGCCCGGCGGGGTTGCCCTGAACATCGCTATGGCGCTGGCCCGGTTTGGCCTGTCGCCTGCCCTGATCAGTGCCGTGGGCCGCGACCCCGAAGGCGACGAGCTGATCGCAGCCTGCGAGTTGCGCGGATTGAACACCAATTTCGTCTACCGGTCAGACGACCTGCCCACCGACCGCTATATGGCGATCGAGGGCACGAACGGCCTGATCGCCGCCATCGCCGATGCCCATTCGCTTGAGGCCGCCGGTAGCAAGATCCTGCGCCCCTTTGCTGATGGGTCACTGCCCACGCCCTATCGCGGGACGGTCGCCCTTGATGGGAACCTGACCCTTGATTTGCTGGCCGAAATGGCCCGTAGCCCGCTGTTGACCCATGCCGATCTACGCGTGGCCCCCGCCAGCCCCGGCAAGGCCATGCGCCTAAGCCCCTTTATTCAGGCCAAACGCGGCACGCTTTATGTGAACCTCGAAGAAGCCGGGCTGCTGTGCCAAACCACGTTCGATACCTCGCGCGATGCGGCTGCGACCTTGCTTGACCGCGGGGCCGTGCGGGCCGTCGTCACCGATGGCGGCAATCCTGCGACCGTGGGGCAAGCAAGCGGTTTAATCACACAAGTGCCGCCCGCCGTTTCTGTTACCCGTGTGACAGGCGCAGGCGATACCTTTATGGCGGCCCATATCGCGGCTGAAATTCACGGTGCCGCGGCAGATGCAGCCCTGACCCAAGCCCTTGCCGCCGCTGCACAATATGTTTCCGGAGAGACCAAAATATGATCACGCTACACCGCTCCCAAGAAGTTGCCACCGCCCATAGCAAAGGCACGCCGATCGTGGCGCTTGAAAGCACAATTATCACCCATGGCATGCCCTATCCGCAAAACCTTGAGGTGGCCCGCCAGGTCGAGGCTGACGTGCGCGCAGCCGGTGCAACCCCCGCCACCATCGCAGTGATCGATGGCAAGCTTCATATCGGGCTTGAGGATGCGCAGCTAAGCCAGCTGGCCCAAGCCAAAGGCGTCGCTAAACTGTCACGCGCCGACATGGCCGCCTGTATCGCCACCGGCGGCACGGGTGCCACCACGGTGGCCGCCACGATGATCGCGGCACATCTTGCGGGCATCGCTGTCTTCGCGACAGGCGGCATTGGCGGTGTGCACAAGGGGGCCGAAGACACGTTCGACATCTCTGCCGATCTGCTGGAACTGGCCCAAACACCCGTCACCGTGGTTGCCGCAGGGGCCAAGGCAATCTTGGACGTGGCAAAAACCCTCGAGGTTCTGGAAACCCAAGGCGTGCCGGTCATAACCGTGGGCCAAGACAGCTTTCCCGCGTTCTGGAGCAGCACATCACCCCTGAAGTCGCCCCTGCGTATGGACGATCCTGCGCAAATCGCAGCCGCCCATGGCATGCGCGCGCAGCTGGGCCTGCCGGGCGGCCAGCTGGTCGCCAACCCGATCCCCGCGGCCGATGAAATCCCGGCGGCTGAACTGGCCCCGATCATCGCCACAGCCCAGAATGACGCAATCGCCCACGGGATCAGCGGCAAATCGGTCACGCCCTATCTGTTGCAGCGGATATTCGAACTGACCAACGGGCGTTCACTGACCGCAAATATCGCCTTGGTGCGCAATAATGCCCGTTTGGCGTCCAAAATTGCAGCCGAACTGGCCTCAAACAGCATTTGAAGCCCAAAATCCATACGCTCTCCATTGTAGGCGGTCGTCAAAGCACTTAGCTCTCACGTGGTAATGAATGAGAAGACAAATACGCCGATGAACACGCCATTTTCACCCCCAAGCCCGCCGCATCTGCCAAAGCGGACCCTTTTTGCGCGGTTGCGCGGATCATTCCTGACGGGTTTGGTGGTGATTGCCCCGGTCGGCCTAACCATATGGCTGATCTGGACGGTCGTCGGCTGGATTGATGGCATCGTTTTGCCCATGGTGCCGCTGGCCTATCACCCTGACCGGCTGATCCAGACCTATTTCGGGCTTGATCCGTCTTCGCAAATAAACGTGCGCGGCATCGGCGTCATCATCTTTTTGTTGTTCACCATTATTGTCGGATGGCTGGCCAAGGGCATCATCGGTCGGTCGTTTATCCGCTTTGCCGAAGGGCTGGTTCAGCGCACCCCGGTCGTGCGCACTATCTATTCTAGCATCAAACAGATTTCGGAAACGATTTTCGCCCAAAGCGAACGCAGCTTTGAAACCGCCTGCATGGTCGAATACCCGCGCCCGGGCGCTTGGGCGCTTGGATTTATTTCGATCTCGGCCAAGGGCGAAGTCGCCCGCCACGTCGGGGTCGACAAAGAACTGGTCGGCGTGTTCATCCCGACAACGCCAAACCCCACATCGGGCTTTTTGCTGTTCTTTCCCCGCCAGGACGTGATTGAACTGGATATGTCTGTCGAAGACGCGGCCAAGCTGGTCATTTCCGCCGGGCTTGTCTATCCGCCCGAACGCCCGCTGCCCGTGGACACCAAAACAGAGCGACCAACCCCCGTCGATCCTAGCTGAACATCGTTTTCATATCGACCGAACTGCGCTTGCCGACGTTATCAATGTCACGGCTTAAAAACTGCGCAGCAGATGCGCGCCCCGCCTCACGTAGCGCCGAAATTACCGCTGGGTTCGGCACCGATTTTGTCGCCGTCTACAGCTTGGACATAAGCGCATCATCGGCGATCATGTGAATGTAGACCCGGTTCATCTGGCCCTCTTCGATGCGTCCGGTGTCCAACAGCCGCTGCACAAATTCGATCGCCCGCAATTCACGCAACAAACTGGAGTTAAAACTGATCTCGTTGATCCGGTTTTGAATCTCCATCGGGGTTTTGGGCAGGTCGGCCCGCTCTAACGGATTGATGTTAATAATGACGATATCGGGGGGTAAATTTCCGGTGTACAACGGGAAAAGCGCCGGATTGCCGGTATAGCCACCGTCCCAATACGCCTCTGAACGGCCCGTTACGGGGTCCAGAATATCAACCGCTTGAAACAATGTGGGCAGGCAAGCGGACGCGAGCAATGCATCAGGGCCAATCTCGTCGCCCTCGAAAACCTTGATCTTGCCGTCGCGGACCTTAGTCGCTCCAACAAAAAGCCGGGGCGCATCCTGCCCGCAAACCAGATCATAATTGAACTTTTCCACAATATCACGCAGCGGGTTTTTATAGGCCGGACCATAGGCGTAGGGCGACATGATCTGGGTCATCGCGGTGCTAACGGCGGTATGCCAACTGTATTCCATCGCCCGACTGATCGCAGCCACCCCAAACGGGGCCAACCAACCCGACAGCTGGCTTTCCCCAACACCCGAGATTTTCTGCCAAAGCCAATCAAGATTATCCCGCGCGCCCTGACGGCCCCCGGAAATCATCCCGGCCTTGAGCGCGGCACCGTTCAATGCACCTGCAGACGTGCCCGAGATCGCAGAAATCTCTAGGTCGTCCTCTTCCAAAAGCCGGTCAAGAACGCCCCACGTATAGGCCCCATGCGCGCCGCCGCCCTGCAACGCCAGATTTATCTGCTTCTTCACCATTGGATCGCCCCGCCCAGCAAAAAGAAAAGACGCCTCCGGCGGGGATATTTAAGAGCCAGAGAAGCCCAAGGGCGGTCCTATATTCTCTGGCTCTTAAATATCCTCGCCGAAGGCATAAAAGTTCTTACATCGCGGTCCAGCCACCGTCGACGCTGACGGTCGTGCCGGTGATTTGCGCGGCTGCATCCGAGCACAGGAATGTGGCTGTGCCGCCCAATTGCTCGACCGTCGCGAATTCCTTGCTTGGTTGGCGTTCAAGCATCACGTTTTTAATCACGTCTTCGCGGCTCATCCCGTATTCTTTCATCGTGTCGGGAATTTGGTTTTCCACGATGTCCGTCAAAACATAACCCGGACAGATCGCGTTGCAGGTGATGGGTTCTTTGGCGGTTTCAAGTGCGGTGGTTTTGGTCAGCCCCACGATGCCGTGTTTTGCCGCGATATAGGCCGATTTAAAGGGTGACGCGGTCAGGCCATGCGCGGATGAGATATTTACCACCCTGCCCCAGCCTGCCTTGCGCATCATCGGCAGAGCCATCGCCGTGGTGTGAAACGCCGAGCTTAGGTTGATGGCGATAATCGCGTCCCATTTTTCGACCGGAAAGTCGGGGATCGGGGCCACGTGTTGAATGCCCGCGTTATTCACCAGAATATCGCAGCGCCCCGCGTCGGTCACGAACCGGCGGCATTCGTCGCCCTTGGACATATCGGCCTGGATATAGCGCGCGGTTACACCTGTCTCTTTGGCGATTTCTTCGGCGATTGCGTGGTCTTCATCGCGGTCGGTGAAAGAGTTCAACACAACATCCGCCCCCGCCCGTGCCAGCGCCCAAGCGATGCCAAGGCCGATGCCAGAATTCGACCCCGTGATGAGGGCGGTTTTTTGCGAAAGGTCGATGCTATAAGCCATGGTGTTCTCCTGCGGTTTCTGCAACTGCATCATGGTACGCAGCCCCGCGAATGGGAATGACTAATTAAACCCCAACGGCGCGATTTAGCCGAAATGGGATTGAATTCAGTGGAACCGAAACGGGCAAAAAAAAACGTCCGCACGAAGCGGACGTTAAGTTATTGAGGCAGGTTTCATACAGGCAAGAAACCTATCGAGCAGTAAGGTCTTTATACGCAAACCTTCGCCGCAATCCAAGCTTAAAGTTTGATTAGCCCCTGAAGCGCCGCTAAGAGTTGGCGTAATAAAACAAGGGCAGAGCAGGATTGTTTCGAAAATGGCGTCAAATTTTTTCCAAACCTGTCGGGCGGTTGCGGCGGCTTCTTCACTGATTCTGTTTGCTGCTGCTGCCCAGGCTGAGCCGACGCACGGGATATCTATGTATGGCTCCCCTGTTCTACTACCGGATTTTGTGTCGCTCCCCTATGCGAACCCTGATGCGCCCAAAGGCGGCGCAATCGTTTTGGGCAACACGGGCGGCTTTGACAGTCTTAACCCTTTCGTGCGCAAAGGGACCGCACCGTGGCAGCTTGCTTTTTTCACACATGAGACGCTGATGGGCCGTTCATGGGATGAACCGTTCACACTTTACGGTCTTTTAGCCGAATCGGTCGAGGTGCCCGAGGACCGTTCTTGGGTGGAATTCACCCTAAGGCCCGAGGCGCAGTTTTCCGATCGCAGCCCCGTCACCGTCGACGACGTGATCTTTAGCTACGACATGCTCGGTTCTGAAGGGCACCCGCGCTATCACGGGCTGCGCACGCAAATCGACAGTATCACCCAGACCGGCCCTCGCACCGTGCGCATGACGTTCAACACCCAGAACCGCGAATTGGCGCTGTTGGCTGGCATGCGCCCGATCTTGAGCAAGGCCCAGTGGGAGGGCCGCGATTTTGCCAACGCAGCTTTGGCTGACATTCCTGTCGGATCTGGCCCTTATATTGTCAGTGCGTATCAGGCGGGGCGGCAGGTAACTTTGGCGCGCAATCCCGACTATTGGGGCAAGGATGTTCCGTTTCGGCGCGGCACCCATAACATTGACCAGATCAAGCTTGATTTTTACGGTGACGCCAATGTGCTGTTCGAGGCGTTCAAAGCCGGTGAAATCTCGGCCATTCGGGAATTCAACGCCGAAACCTGGGCAACACAATATGATTTCCCTGCGGTCGAACGGGGCGATATCGTAAAGTCGACGTTCACCCACGAGAAACCATCCGGCATGACCGGCTTTGTCATGAACACCCGCCGCGCGCCCTTTGACGATATCCGTGTGCGCGAGGCCATGATCGCCGCGTTCAACTTTGAGTATATCAACGAAACGCTGACCGGGGGCGCGCAGCCCCGGATCACATCGTATTTTTCAAACTCGCCCCTTGCGATGACCCATGGCCCCGCTGAAGGTCGCGTGGCCGAATTGTTGGCCCCGTTCAAAGACAGCCTGCCAGAGGGCGCGCTGGAGGGGTATGCCCTGCCCGTGTCGGATGGGTCGGCACGCAACCGGAGCGGCATTCGCACCGCAATGAAAGCCCTGCACGACGCCGGGTACACAGCGCAGGACGGCACCATGCGGGATGCAAACGGCAAGGCACTGCGCTTTCGTATTTTACTGTCCAAAGGCAGCACCGAAAACATGGCCATTGCCGAGCTGTATATTCAAGCGCTCAAACGCTTGGGTATTGAGGCCACCGTCGAGGCGGTTGACGACGCGCAATTCGTGTCACGCAATGCCGAGTTCGACTTTGACATGGCGATCTTTCGCCGCGCGCTGTCCCTGAGCCCCGGCAATGAACAGCGGTATTATTGGGGGTCCGAGGCCGCAGACCAGCCCGGCAGCCGCAACTTGATGGGGGTTAAATCGCCCGCCATTGATGCGATGATTGATACAATGGTCAACGCGACCACGGCGCAAGATTTCGTCGCCGCCACACGCGCGTTGGATCGGGTCTTAACTGCTGGGCGCTATGTGGTGCCGTTCTGGCAATTCACCCAAGACCGCATCGCCCATATCGCTGAAATGAAATATCCCGATCACGTGCCGCTTTATGGGGACGGGCCGAATTACATGCCCGAAGTTTGGTGGATCGAGGCCGAGCGGTGAGTGCAAAGTAACGTTTTTAGCGTCCCGTCGCAGACCGGCCCTTCGGGGAGAGTTTACTGGGCAAAATGAAACTGGGGCGGCTTAGGTTAGCGATGTGACCCAAAGAATTGTTGCATCTTCGTCGCTGGTGGAGACGACATTGTGGCCCATTGTGGCATCGTAATAGGCGCTGTCGCCGCGGCGCATTTCGACGGGTTCGTAAAATTCTGTGTAAAGTCGCACGACGCCGGTGAGCACGTATAGGAATTCTTCGCCGTCATGGCGGACCCAACCGTCGAATTCTTCCATTTTGCGGGCGCGGATGCGAGCGCGGTAGGGCAGCATCTGTTTTTTGCGCAAGGTATCGGCAAGCAACTCGTGCTCGTAGGTTGTTGTCGCCTTGCTGGTGCCATCGCCGGATTTGGTTACGGACATGCGCCCGTTGATCTGACCTGCTGAGGGCGGCGTAAACAGTTGCGGAACGGAAATCTCGAGCCCGACCGCGAGCTTTTTCAGCGCGTCATAGGTGGGCGACATCTGCCCGTTCTCGATCTTGCTGAGGGTCGATCGGGCCAGCCCCGCCTGATTGGCAGCCTGTTCCAACGTCCAGTTGCGCGCTTTGCGAAGTTCGCGCACGCGCGCGCCCAGATCAACCGGAGGCGCGGTTTCGTTTTCGCCACTTTCGCGGGCGATCTGGATCATGGATTTGGGCGCTTGATCTGTCATATACCGCGTATATCTTCCGGCCAAGCGGCTTGCAACGGGCGGTCACCCACGCTAGCGATGGGCCATGTTATCACTCTCCCCCTCCGATGGATATGCACCCTGCCCTACGCCATTTAACATGGCGGCACATGTGCTGGCCAAAGCCGACCAGCTTGGCGACAAAACGGCGCTGCGTATCATCGGCCCCGATGGTTCCGAGAGCTGGAGTTATAGAGGCCTAGAAAGCGCGGTACGCGGCACCGCGACGGGGCTTTTGGCGTTGGGGTTGGCCCCCGGTGATATCGTCTTGATGCGGTTGGGCAATACGGTTGATTTTCCGCTGGCTTATTTGGGCGCTTTGGCTGCGGGGCTGGTGCCCGTGCCCACCGCCGCTGCGCTGACAGAGCCCGAAGTGGCCGCGATTGTTGACACATTGCGCCCCAAGGCGATCCTAAGCGATCCGGCGGTGGCCTGCCCCAAGGGTACGGATGTCGTCGATGTAACTGCCTTGCGGGCGATGCGCGACCTGCCGCCCGCCGACTGGCACATGGGCGATCCGGAACGGTTGGGGTATATCATTTACACGTCGGGCACGTCGGGCAAGCCAAGCGCTGTCATGCATGCGCATCGCGCGATCTGGGCGCGGCAGATGATGTTTGAAGGATGGTATGACCTGCTTGAGTCCGACCGCGTGATGCATGCGGGCGCGTTCAACTGGACCTACACCTTGGGCACTGGCCTGATGGACCCGTGGACCATGGGGGCAACTGCGTTGATCCCTGCGGCGGGGACTGCTGCCGCTGATCTGCCGGACATGATGCGCCACGAGAATGCGAGCCTTTTTGCCGCAGCACCTGGGGTTTACCGGCAAATCCTGAAACACAACAGCACTATAGACATCCCCAGCCTGCGCCACGGCCTGAGCGCCGGAGAGAAACTGCCCGAGGCATTGCGCCGCGCGTGGCAAACGGCCAGCGGCATCCCGATATTCGAAGCTTACGGTATGTCGGAATGTTCGACATTTCTGTCAGGCTCCCCCGCGCAGCCGGCCCCCGATGGATCATTGGGCTACCCCCAACCCGGACGGCGCGTTGCACTGATCGGTCCCGATGGCCCCGTACCCTATGGCACCGAAGGCACGATTGCAGTCTATAAAACCGATCCGGGCCTGATGCTGGGGTATTTTGGTGCGCCGGATCAAACCGCCGAAAAGTTTCAGGACGGCTGGTTTATGACCGGCGATCAGGGGGTTATGGGTTCGGATGGGCAGATCACCTATCTGGGGCGCAACGACGATATGATGAACGCAGGCGGCTTTCGCGTGTCGCCCATCGAAGTGGAACAAAAACTGGCTCAGTACCCCGGCATAACAGCCATTGGCGCGACCGAGGTGACGGTACGTGCGGATGTGACCGTGATTGCGGCATTTTATACCGCCGATGCCCCGCTGGACGAAGCCGCACTGGCGCTTTATGCACAAGAAAACCTGGCGCGCTATAAGCAGCCGCGCCTTTACGTTCATCTGCCAGAGCTGCCCATGGGGGCAAACGGCAAATTGCTGCGCCGCGCCCTGCGCGCGGGCTATGAGGCGCAAAATGACTGAGACAATCAAGCTCGACATCATGTCAGATCCGATTTGCCCGTGGTGCTATATCGGCAAGGCCCATCTGGACCGCGCCCTGGCGTCGGAACCCGACCATCCGTTTTTGATCGAATGGCACCCGTTTCAACTGAACCCCGACATGCCCGCCGAAGGCATGGACCGCCGCGCCTATCTTGAAGGCAAATTCGGCGGCAAAGAGGGCGCGGTCAAAGCCTATGCGCCCGTGGTTGAACACGCGAAAAAGGCCGGTTTGACGATCAACTTTGAGGACATGAAGCGCACGCCAAACACGCTGGATGCGCATCGGTTGATCCATTGGGCCGGTATCGAAGGGCGTCAGACTGCCGCCGTATCCGCATTGTTCAAGGCGTATTTTGTCGATGCGCGCGACATTGGCGATGCCGAAGTCTTGGCCGATATTGCGGACGGGATCGAGATGGATGCATCGGTGGTCAGCCGTTTGCTGGCGTCGGATTCAGATGCCCAAGGGATCCGCGACCGAGACGCGCATAGCCGCAACATGGGCATCAATTCTGTTCCGACATTTATTGTTGCTGGCAAACATGCCGTGCCCGGCGCGCAACCGCCCGAACTCTGGAAACAAGTGCTGGCCGATTTGCGGCAACACGGTTGAGACGTATAATCCGCAGCTAACTGCGCAGAAACACTTTGCCTTTGTGGATCAGCAGGCCTAGAATCACCGCAATAAACGGGGCAAAGACCCCAGTTCAAATAATGAGCGGGCAGCATGTTAGAACAATCAACACCACCCTTTCGGGTGCGTAGCCGGGCGCAGGCTGTGCCCTCTTTGAGTATTAAATCGAATCTGACTTCGCGCAGCGTGCTGACATATGGTTGCTTTGACGGTTTTCGAACGCACCACGCAACACTGCTGGCGCAGCTGTCCGGCTTGGGCACCGAATTAATCGTGGGATGCGCCACTGACGCGTTTTGCGCCCAGATGGGCCAAATGCCGGAAATCCCCTTTGAAGCACGGCGCGCGGTGGTGGAAAGCTGCCGTTATGTGACGCGGGTCATCGCACTGGACAGTTGGGACCAACGCCGCACCGACATCGTGAACTACAATATTTCGGTGCTTGCCCTGCGCAGTGACGGCCTGACGCAGGTGGATGATTTGCACGATATTGTGCAGGTGGTGCATCTGCCCGGGCATCCTGCGCCGCGCTGGAATGAAGCGACCCTTAAGTCGGCCTGATTAATCACTGCATTGCACTGCCCCGAAGCGCACGCTAGACGTGAATTAACGGGCGCTTTTTGCCGCTCTACCCCCCTAGGAGCAGCGCCGATGCAATCCGACAGACCCGATTTCCCCATGGGCAACGCCGAATTTGTGGCGCTGATTGCGATGCTCTTTGCCACCATTGCGTTTTCCACCGATGCAATGCTGCCTGCCCTGCCCCAGATTGTCGCTGATTTGGCCCCTAGCACGCCCGAACGTGTGCCGCTGATCCTGACCGCCTTTATCTTTGGCCTTGGTCTTGGGACCTTCTTTACCGGTCCGCTGTCTGATGCATATGGTCGCAAAAACATCGTTTACTGGGGGGCTGCGCTGTATATTGCGGGGACCGTCCTGGCCTGGGCCAGCCAGTCGCTTGAGGTAATGTTGGCCGCGCGCGTCGTACAGGGATTGGGGGCTGCGGGGCCGCGGATCGTATCGCTGGCGATCATCCGTGATCTATATTCCGGGCGTCAAATGGCCAAGATCATGTCCTTTGCAATGATGGTTTTCGTGCTGGTGCCCGCCTTTGCCCCGGCAATGGGCGCGGTCATCATCAGCTTTTCCAGCTGGCGCGGCATATTCGTAAGTTTTATCATATTCTCAGCCATTTCAGCACTTTGGATGCGCGTGCGTCTGCCTGAAACCTTGGCCGTTGAGGACCGCCGCCCCCTGCAGATCGGCCTGTTATGGAAAAGCGTGATCGAGATTTTCAGCAACCCCTTGGTGCGGCTGTCAATCGCGGTGCAAACGCTGGCCATGTCGATCCTCTTTGCGACCTTGATGCTGGTGCAACCGATTTTCGATCAAGTCTATGACCGCGCCGACAGCTTTCCGTTTTGGTTCGGGGTCATTGCATTCATATCCGGCGGGTCCAGTTTGATTAACGCGCTGTTGGTGGTGCGTTTGGGCATGCAGCGGATCGTCACACTGACACTTGGGGCGCAGATTATCCTGTCGGGTGCCATGCTGTTTGGGGGGTTGGGTGATCTTCCAGAACCGATCGGCTTTGGGTTTTACATAATCTGGCAGGTATCGTTATTTTTCCAAGCCGGGTTGGTTTTGGGCAATCTAAGCGCCCTGGCGATGGAGCCGATGGGCCATATCGCGGGCATGGCCGCGTCGGTGATCGGCGCAGTATCCACCGTGCTGGCGGCACTGATTGCGTCGCCCATCGGCTTGATGTTCGAGGGCAAGGTTGATCTGTTGGTCACCTCGGTGTTGGCGCTTGCCGCGGTGGGGTTCGTGCTGATGCTACGCATGGGACATGTCGCCAAACGACACCCTGCGGTGCACGAGACATCAGCCTGAGTGCACACGGCAAAACGCGCTGGTTTCGCCCTTCGGGCGAGGATTTTAGTCCATTTGGAATACGATCAGCGGCGGGTTTTCAAACGAAACGCCAGCGCCAGTAGCACGGCTGCGATGCTGAACGGCAGCAGCCAAAGCAGGATGATATCACCTTTGAACAGCATGCTGGACGAGAATGTGCATGGTGGGGTCGTGCAGGACGCCGGAAGCCCCAGAATATAGACGGGTGGCACTGCAACAAGCAGCGCCACCGCGACATAGAGAACACCAAGTGTCAGTTTGCGCGCGCGAACGATCACGCTGCGCGCTGGCCGCCGGGT
>SWCC01006323.1_pt1 | contig 13069 bp, 12 predicted proteins | sample 4692971 | NCBI WGS metagenome assembly SWCC01 (sample SAMN10267277, study PRJNA491770) | bioreactor metagenome | isolation source: DHS bioreactor inoculated with subseafloor sediment | place: Japan: off Shimokita Peninsula | collected 2006-08 | reverse complement strand
CGGGTCGCTGGCACGTGACGGCCGAGGCCATTGCCGTCCCCAATGGCGGAAGCCGTACAAACGCAACGCCATTGCCTTCGGCAGAGGCAGTCGGTTCGTCGACCTTCGCAACCGTTGCAGGCGTTCGCGCGCCCGGCGTCGTCGTGGGCGCCTGGCCCATCTTGGTCGGGCTCGGCGTCATACTCGCTTTGGCGCTGCAGAGCGCACTGGCGCGGACCCACGGGCTGCCGTCCGGGAGGGTTCTTGTCCTCGCCCTCGTCGCAAGCGCGCTAGGTGCAGTCGGCGCGAGAATCTACTACCGGCTCACGCACCCAAAGGAGTCCCGTGGCAGCTCGTTGGCCGGACTTAGCGTCCAGGGCTTCGTGATTGTTGCCACGTCGACGTTCGTGATCGGCGGGGCTCTCCTGAGCCTGCCTCCCGGGCACCTGTTGGACGCCACGGTGCCCGCGCTCCTTCTCGGACAAGCCGTCGGGCGTCTGGGCTGCCTGCTGGGCGGGTGTTGTGCGGGGGTTCCGTCCCGCTCACCGTGGGCCGTGTGGTCATCGGATCGTCGGGTTGGGACCCGTAGGGTGCCGGTGCAGTTGCTGGAGTCCGGTGCAGCAGGCGTGCTTGCGCTCGCGACCGGCGCCATTGCGTGGTACGCGCCGACGTCCTTGTCGGGCCTCCTTTTTGTGGCGGGCGTGGCGGCCTATGTGGTCGTGCGCCAACTCCTCTTCCCGGTCCGCGGCATCCCCCGCGCTACCCGGCATGGGCGCAAGTTGACCCTGGGAGCGGCCGCGCTCACTCTCGTCGGCGTGGCAATCGTTTCGGTCGTCAGGTGAGACTGAACCCACTGGAGCCAACCTCGGCCTTCCGGGCGCTGTTGGTGTGACGGCGGCGGGTGTTGTAGAACCCTTCGATCCATTCGAAGACCTCCGACGCGCGCGCGTTGCATGGCGGACCCAATCGATCTCATGAACGCGTTCCTGAACCTGGAAGCGGCCGGACCCATGGAGCCGAGCAAGCCGCGCTTGACGCAGGCGTTGGCCACGTTTCATCAATACCCTGCGGGGCAGGCTTCCTGGCACCAAGGTGCTCGTCCCGAGGGTCCACGACTCCGCCACGTCGTATGCGGGCTACACCGCCTCGAGAGCCCTGTCGATGTCATCAGCGAGGTCGCCCACTGCTTCGAGGCCTACGGATAGCCGCACCACGTCGTCCGGCACGGCGAGAGGCGTGCCGCGAACCGATGCGTGGGTCATGGCGTCGGGATAGTTAACGAGAGACTCGACGCCCCCCAGAGACTCCGCAAGCGCAAAGAGCCTGGTAGCTTCGGCAAACCTCCGCGCACGATCAGCAGTGCCGAGCGCGAGCGAGACGATGCCACCAAAGGCGCTCATCTGCTTGGCGGCGACCTGGTGGCCTGGGTGCGAGGCGAGGCCGGGGTAGTAGACGCGCTCCACTCGCGTGTCAGCCTCGAGGTGGCGCGCTAGAGCAAACGCCGACGCCGAGTGGCGTTCCATCCGCACGGGAAGGGTCTTGAGTCCGCGCGTGGTGAGCCACGCGTCGTGCGGGCCGGACACCGCGCCCACCGCGAACTGCACGAAGCCCACCTTCTCTGCGAGTTCCTCGTCGTTGAGCGCGAGCACGCCGCCCACCACGTCGGAGTGGCCTCCCAGGTACTTGGTGGCGGAGTGGACCACGACGTCGGCGCCCAAGGCGAGCGGCCGCTGGAGCGCGGGTGAGGCGAAGGTGTTGTCCACCACCACCCATGCGCCCGCGGCACGCCCCAACCCGGCGATCTGGGTGATGTCGGTGATGTTCAGCAACGGGTTCGAGGGGGTCTCCACCCACACGATGCGCGAGGCGTGCTCGGCGATTGCCGCTTCGACTGCCGCGACGTCTCCCGTGTCGACCACGCGCACCTTGACCCCCCACGGCCCCCACACCCGCGAGAGCAACCGGTAGGTGCCGCCGTACGCGTCGTTGCCGATGAGCACCACGTCCCCGGGGCTCAGCGCCGCCCGTAGGAGCGCGTCCTCCGCGGCCAGGCCGGATCCAAAGGAGTATGCGTGCCGCGCACCCTCTAGAGCCGCGACCTGCACCTGGAGTGCCGTCCGCGTCGGATTGGCGCCGCGGCCGTACTCGTAGCCTGCACGCAGGTTGCCGATGCCGTCCTGCAGGAACGTAGACGAGACATGCAGGGGAGGAATGACCGCTCCCGTGGAGGGGTCTGGATCCTGGCCTGCGTGGATGGCGAGCGAGTCGAAGGAGAGTTCAGCGAGGGGTTCATGGTTCATGGCGGACCTTTCGGGCGTCGTGGGTGGTCAGGCGGCGAGGTAGGCGAGCAGGTCTGTCTTGGTGAGGATGCCGACGGGAGCGCCGCAGTCGAGCACCAAGAGCGCGTCGGTCCCGGCGAGCGCGGACTGCGCGGAGCCGACCGCCTCGTCGATGCCGACGCGCGCGAGCCCGGGCTGCAGGGCGGCCACCACGGTGTCTTCGAGGCGCAATAGACCAGACGTCAAGCCTTCGGTGAGGTGCGCTTCGTCCACGGAACCTGCCACCTCGCCGAGCACCACGGGAGGGTCGGCGGTGAGCACAGGCAGTTGCGAGACGCCGTGCTCGGCCATGATCGCGATGGCCTCCCTGACGGTGTGGCTGGGGCGCGCGTAGATGAGACCGGGCAGCACGTTGGGCCGCGCCGCGAGGATGGTGCGCACGGTGAGCGGATCTCCACCACCGGAGAACCCGTGTGCGCGCATCCAGTTGTCGTCGAAGACCTTGGACAGGTACCCGCGCCCCGAATCGGGCAGAAGCACGACGATCACCGCGTCGGCGGGGAGCTTGCGGGCTACATCGAGCGCCGCAACCACTGCCATTCCGCTCGATCCCCCCACGAGGAGCGCCTCTTCGCGCGCGAGGCGCCGCGTCATGGCGAAGGCCGCAGCATCGTCGATAGCGATGACGCCATCCACGACAGTTGGGTCGTAGGCGGGGGGCCAGAAGTCCTCGCCCACCCCCTCCACGAGGTAGGGCCTGCCGGTGCCGCCGGAATAGACCGAGCCGAGCGGGTCTGCGCCGATGACCTTGACGCGGCCCTCTGAAAGCTCCTTGAGCGCGCGGCCCGCGCCGGAGATGGTGCCCCCAGTGCCCACACCTGCCACGAAGTGCGTGACGCGGCCCTCGGTGTCCTTCCAAATCTCCGGCCCCGTGGTGGCATGGTGGCTCGCTGGCCCGTTGGGATTGGCGAACTGGTTGGGTTTGAACGCACCGGGGATCTCGGCCACGAGGCGGTCGGACACTGAGTAATAGGAGCGCGGATCATCCGGGGCGACAGCGGTGGGAGTCACCACCACTTCCGCGCCATACGCGCGCAGCACCGCCCTCTTGTCCTCCGCCACCTTATCTGGCACCACAAACACGCACCTGTAGCCCCTGCGCTGGGCCACGAGAGCGAGGCCCACGCCCGTGTTACCCGACGTCGGCTCGACGATGGTGCCGCCCGGCTTGAGGTGGCCTTCGCGCTCCGCGGTGTCGATAATGCGGACGGCGACGCGGTCCTTCACCGAACCGCCCGGGTTCACATATTCAACCTTGGCGAGCACCGTAGCGGCGATGCCTTCTGCGACGGGGCCGAGCCGGACCAGAGGGGTGTTGCCGATGAGTTCAGAGATGTGATCGACGTAGCGCATTGCGTCTTCCTTTGGGGTGCCGCGCGGGCGCGCGGGCGCGCGGGCTGGCTGGCGGACTCCGTCAGCGACGACAGCGCGGGAAGGTCACGCTTAAATCCTACGACATCAGTGGGGTAAGTGCGAAAGGCTCGCCCAGTGTCGGAGGGGCTGCCCTGCCGCGTGGAGTTGCGGCCTCGTGGGCCGCCGCCATGGGCTGGGCTGGGCGTGGTGCGGGGTCCGGTGACGCGTGACATTCCGTGAGGGAGTGTGACAGGAGTCGGTGTCCTCTTGCCGTGGCAGGCCCGCGCTACGCCCGCCTCGACGACCGCGCAGCTCGACAACGCAGGGGTGGGGCTCGGTAGCGCACCTGAACGGCATCAGAGGTTGCCTGAATCCACTGCGGTCACTCCCGCGGAGTGCGTGACGTTCCCGCGAGTCGCTGGAAGGCGATCGAGGCCGTCGCCCCCAACGCGACAAGCCAGCCGACCGCGAGCCACAGGCCGCCAAACTCGTCGAACGTGGGCGTGAAGGCTCCGTCAATCATCACCCGCATTGCTCCATGACCGGGCAAGAACCTCGCCCAAGGTGGGGGTACCGCGCCGAACATCGCGTTCTGCGCGATGCCGAGGTCGAGGAACGGCACGATCAAGAGAATGTATAGTCCACCGAGGCGCCCGAAGACCGAGCCCACGATGATGCCGATCAGTGCGTAGGTGAGCGCAATGATGATATTCGCGCCCACGAACGCCGGCCAGTTCTTGGGACTGAACGAGAAGGCGGTGACCGCGATGGACACCGCTGTCGCCGAGAGCGCGGCCGCCAGAACCGCCACCGTCCGCACGCTCAACAGTTCCCCGGAACGGAACTCCGAGAGCGCTAGTCGGCGGTCTCCCTGCGCCGCGTCCAGGACCACGAACAGGCCAGCAAGCGACGACAGGATTGCGATCGTGATGGGGACCATGTCTGCGGCATGAACGTCGCTCATCAGAAGAAGCTGGAGCGACTGGACACCACCCTCGGTGAGGCGCACAGGGGTCGGGTCGGGGGGAGTCGCGGCTCCGGCGGCAGAAATGAACGCAACGGGGAGTATGACGACCAAGATCCAGAGCGCAGGCATTCTTCGAAGTTCGCGGAACGCCGCGGTGCCACCGGCGCGGAGTCGCCGAAGACGCGAGAAGCGTGGCGTGGGAGGGCGTTGCCGTGGGCGCGTCGTCGCTGCCAGTGCGATCACCGCGGCGACCAAGGACGCGGCTGCCCACATGAGGGCAGCACCGAGGGAGCCAATTGGCGCTGCGTGCCCCGACACCTCGCCAATCGCTACCTCTGTGGGGAAGTGCAGCGGAAGAATGCGCGTAAAGGTTGCGTCGGCTCTCATCGCCGGTCCGTAGAACACGTCAAATACCCAGAGGAAGACGATGATGAGAGAACCATTGAGGTCCGACTTGACGAGGGCACCCAGGAGCACGCCTACGCCCAGGTAGATCACCGCGAAGAGAACCGTCGCACCGATCACGCGCGCGCTTGTGGCGGATTCCGTGCGAAGCCGAAGTGCGGCGAGGGCGCCAAGAACCGCGAGTGCTGCGATGCCGGCGGTAGAAAGCAGGCGAGAGGCCACCACCGTCCACACCTGCCCATTGGCGGAGGCGAGCCGACGGTCGGCAGCCCGGGATCCCGAAACTTGGAAGAAGCCCGCCACGCCCGTGAGAACTGCGGCGGACCACCCCGCCGTCGCCACGTCAGCGGTCATCGTTCCACCGGATGCACCGAGCAACACGGCAAAGTCGGCTAGCGTGCCTGCCGTCAGGGTCACGAGCAGGATGGGGACCGCGACCGCCAATGCGACGTGAAGGGGCCTTCGCGCGTACTCCTTCAGCCAATGCCATGTGAGCCACATGACGCGGACGGCGGCAGTCATCTCTCTACGGTCTTTCCGTCAACGAGATCGTAGATCCGGTCAAAACGGTCCTCGTCGGGGATGAAGTGGCTCACGATGAGGACGCTCGCGCCGCCCTTGCGTCGGTCCGCTGCGAGTGCCCAGAACCGCTGGTAGGTGTCCCAGTCGAATCCCGCATAGGGCTCGTCGAGGAACAACACAGGGGGGTCGTGGAGAAGCGCAAGGGAAAGATTGAGTTTCGACCTCGTTCCGCCGGAGAGCTCTCCCGCGCGCACGTCGGCATACCGCAGGAAATCCAATTCCTCGTACAGGTGCGCCGAGGCCTCCGCGAGACGCCCGTCGCCGAGGTTGTACGCCGCCCCGAACAGGTCGAAGTGCTCGCGGCATGTGAGACGTGAGTACAGGATCGGCGTCTGTGGGCAATACCCAAAAGCGCCTTCCCTCGTGACGGTGCCCGAATCCGCTGCCAGGTCACCAACGAGCACCCTCATCAACGTGCTCTTGCCCGAACCGTTTTCTCCGACCAGCCCGACGACTTCGCCGGGCCGCAGGGAGAGTTCCGCGCCGCGCAGGACCGGATCCTGGCGCCTGCCCCGCCACCCTCGCCGGTAGGACTTCCAGACGCCCTTCCCCTCCAGCAACATCCGCATCGTCGATGACGCTCCTACACCGCGCTCGTCCATCAGTTCGCCTTCCACGTTGCGATCGAATCGAATTCATACGGATCAGCCAACCGGCATCAGTCCGGTGTGGAGGGTGAACCGGTGAGGAACTGCTGGGACGAGCCTAGACCTTCCAGTTGACTATAAGGTCAAGAGCTTCGGCGCCCGACCGGAAGCGGACAACGATGGCTATTGCCTTAGGCGGCACCTCGCGCGCAGACACACGGATGCAAGTGGCGTATCGCCAAGGGACACGGAGGAGGGCTTCAGCCACGTCGCTTCGCTATGAGCTACGAGACGGGGTTCCCGGCGGGGTCACTCGTAGCCGGTTGGGCGTCGCTGAGGCGCAGGCGCTTGAGCATGAGCGCGTTGACCGCGACTAAGAACGACGACCCTGACATCGAGAGTGCGGCAATCTCGGGTCGCAGGTAAAGGCCAAACGCCGGCTCAAAGACGCCAGCCGCGATCGGCAACGCGATGGCGTTGTACCCGACGGCCCATCCGAGGTTCTGGCGCATCTTCCGGCGCGTGCCCCGGGCGATCTGGAAGGCGACAGGGACGTCAAGCGGGTCCGACCGCATGAGCACCACGTCAGCAGTCTCGATCGCGACGTCGGTACCCGCGCCGATGGCGATCCCTAGGTCCGCTTGTGCAAGCGCAGGGGCGTCATTGACTCCGTCGCCCACCATCGCCACCTTTTTGCCAACTTGTTGCAGTGCGGCGATTCGCGCGGCCTTGTCGCCGGGAAGAACCTCGGCGATGACAGTGTCGATACCGAGTTGTGCGCCGATGCGGTCTGCGGTCGCTTGGTTGTCGCCGGTGATCATCACTACCTCAACCCCGGCGGCATGCAAAGCTGCCACGGCCGCCGCCGCCGTGTCACGGACCGCGTCGGCGAGGGCAATCACCCCCACGACGTGCCCATCCACAGCGACCATCACGGCCGTGCGGCCCTCGGCCACCTTGGTTGCAAGGGCGGCCTCCATCGCCCCAAGATCGACGGATTGGTCGACCATGAGCTTCTTCGTGCCGACGAGCACCGACCGCCCGTCAACGGTGCCGCCCGCGCCGTGGCCGGGAACATTCTTGAAGTTGCTCGCCTCGAGACGTTGCGCACCCAGTGACTCGGCGTGAGCGGCGACGGCACGGGCCAAGGGGTGTTCACTCTCGCGTTCGACGGCGGCCGCCAGTGCGAGCATCTCCGTCTCGTCCATTCCATCGGCGACGATGTCGGTAACCTCGGGCTTCCCCTTGGTCAGGGTGCCGGTTTTGTCCATCACGACGGTGGTGATGCCTGCCGAGGCCTCCAAGGCGGTGGCGTTCTTGAAGAGGACACCACGCTTGGCCCCCAGCCCTGTACCCACCATGATTGCGGTCGGCGTCGCCAGCCCGAGGGCGTCGGGGCACGTGACAACGACGACCGTGATGGCGAACAGCATCGCCTCCTGCATCGACCGGCCCGCCAGGATCCAAGCAAAATACGTTGCGGTCCCACCGATTAGCGCGACGAACACCAGCCAGAACGCCGCCCGGTCAGCCAACCGCTGGCCCGGTGCCTTGGAGTTCTGCGCCTCTTGCACCATTGCCACGATTTGAGCGAGCGCGGTCTCTGAGCCGACCTTGGTGGCGCGCACTCGCAGAGTCCCCGTGGTGTTGATCGATGCCCCAATGACCTCCGCGCCTGCTTCCTTGCGGACGGGGAGGCTCTCGCCGGTGACCATCGACTCGTCGACCTCGGAGTCGCCTTCTTCCACTACCCCGTCGACGGGTATCTTCGCCCCAGGGCGGATGAGCAAGAGATCGCCCACTACGACGTCGGCAGTGTCAACCTCCTGTGGTTCCCCGTCCCTCAAGACGACGGCCCTGGGTGGCGCGAGTTCCAGGAGCGTCCGGATGGCTTCATTCGCGCCGCCACGGGCTCGCATCTCAAACCAGTGGCCTAGGAGGACAAAGGCGGTGAGAACGCTCGCGGCCTCGTAGAACACCTCGCCGCCGCCGGTGAGAGAAACGGCGACGCTGTAGATCCAACCGGCTCCCACCGCGACCGCGACGAGCACCATCATGTCGAGGGTGCGCGCACGCAACGCCCGGTACGCGCCATCGAAGAAGATCCACCCGGCGTAGAAGACGACGGGCAGGCTCAACAGCAAGGACACGATGTCGTCGCGCAACCCGAAAGGCGCCGCAGCGCGGAAACCAAGGACGTCGCGCCCTATGGGCGAGTACAGCAGGATCGGGATCGACAGGCCGGCTGCGACAAGGAAGCGACGTCGCATGTCCGCGACCATTGCGTGCATCGACATTCCTGCATGACCCCCGCCGTGGCCCATCGTCTCCCGCGGGCTCTTTCCAGCCGCCGCCGCGTGTGTGGAGTGGGCCGCGTGTCCGGCGTCACGCACTGGCTCGTGCCGCCCGTGCGCGCCATGGGGATCGGCCATCGGATCGCACATGTGGTCAGGGACCGATTGGCCCGAACAGTGGTAGCCACAGTCGCGAATCCACTGAGTGAGCTGCGCGACCGAAGTCACCCCAGGGTCGTAGGCAATTGTCGCGGTCTGAGCGACGGGGTTGACTTCCACGCTCAGCACTCCGGCTTGACGTGAAAGCACCGACTCCGCCAGCGCTTTCGACGATGCCCATTGCACACCGGCCACCTGAAGTACCGCGCTCTTTGAAATCGGGGACATCGTCAGCCTTCTCTCTCGAGCCGTGAGTATTCAGGAACGGAACCCAAGGGCGCCAAGCCGCTCGTCGCGCGCAGCGAGGGCCGGCTGGCCGACGCCTGGCCTCGGACGCGTTAGCGCGTGATGTACTTCGCGGCGTTAGCGTCAAACTCCTCCGCGCAGTAGGTCGAGCAGAAGAAGTACTCGTGGCCGTCGTGGACGCGACTCGCAGCCGCGCTGGCTGGCTCGACTGACATGCCGCACACCGGGTCAACGGCGGCGTCTTTCTTAGGAGTGACGAGATGGTGATTCATGAGTACACCTTTCCTTGGGCTGTGTCTCCGGTCAAGCGGGAGGCGACGTCTGACGCTGCCGGGCCTCGGCTTGATGTGGGCGCTAGTGGTGCCGAGCCACGGGAGGCGAGTCCGCACCATTGGCTTCGGGATTGTTGCTGTCGACCTGGTGCGGGGGTGCAGCTTGGTCGCTGTGGCGCCCCATGAAGGCCATCATGGCAATCATGCCGATGGGGCAAGCGAGAAGAAGCGCCCATCGCAGTGCTTGGCCTAGGTCGACCCCAGCGATCGCCAAGACGAGCAGGATTGCGCCGCCAGCAATGGCCATGTGCTTGAGGTGGTGCTTGAGGTGGTTCATTCTTCTCCTCTGGTGCTTACCCGCAGGCTCCGTGAGCCGGAGCCGCTGACAGGTCTTGGATCATCGTTGCGTTGGGAGAGAGGTGCGGCTCTCGTCCCATCGAGAATGGGTGAAGACTTCGAGTCACTTTGTGGCCCCTACGGGAACCCCGCACGGTGTATGCCCCCACAGTGGCCGTCCGCTCTCAGGACAGTTCGTCGGTCACAATCGTCAGCAGTTCCTCGGGATCCAGCCACATGGACGGATAGTTCCCGTACCAACGCTGGACGCCCTCGGCGTCAATGAGGATGAAGCCGTGTCCCGGAAGACCCTCGTGCATGCCCGTTCCGAGCGTGCCGTAGGCCTCTGAGATGGTGCCGTCGTCGAGAGCGAATGGCGTCGTCACACCGAGCCGCGTGAGGTCGGCGTTGATCTGGTCGGCCGTATTCATGACGATCGGCAAGACCGTGATGCCTGCATCGGCAAAACCGGAGTTCTTCTCGATCTCTGCCATTTGCATGATGCACGAGTCGCAACCGGCGCCCTCATTGAAGTAAAGAATCACCGGGCCGCCCGCGTAATCGGAGAGCGACACCTCCCCGCCATCGCTAAGCGGCAAAGTGAACGGGGTCGCGCCTTGGGAGACGGCCCCAGTCTCTGGGCGGGAAGACAGGAGCGCTGCCGTCACCAAACCGCCGATGACGAGTACCCCAACCACCCAGACGAGGCCCGTGATCAACGTGTGGCGCCGGTCTTGACGGCGTTGGGCGGCGTGGAGCTCGTCGAGCACCTGCTCGCGCTTGCGGAGCCGTGAGGCGGATCCTGAGGTCATGAGTTACTCCTTTTCGGTGACGGACGCCGCCGCGGTTGGGACGTCGTGGCAATGCGGCGCGGGGATCGACGGGGTGGTGGGGTTGGCGGAGGTAGTGTCGTCGGGTAGCACTGGAGCTGGCACGTTTGACGGCTCCTTGGGCCGGCGCCAGGGCATCCCACGGCCCGCGAGAGCGCCCCAGACGAACACTCCAGCGATTGCGACGAGCGCTACCGCTTGAAGTGGTTCAGGCACCGGGCTGAGCAACTCCTGCGCCCACACGAACGCGCGGGTGAGGGTCTCGGATGCCCAGTCTTGAGCGGCCGTTCCTCCGGTCATGCTCGTCGATCCGGCCAGCGCAATGATGAAGACACCCATGATGACGAAGCCGATCGCTACGGCGATGTTCAGGGTGTTTGTAAAGAGGGTCCGCCCCGCCACGGTCAAGCGCACGGGCTTGGCGCGGAGGAACTTCCTCTCGCCCAGGCGCGCGCGGTCCCACACCAGCGCCATGACGAACAAGGGGAAGACCATCCCAAACACATACGCGAGGCCGAGCGCGAGGCCGCCTACTGCCGAGCCGGAGAGCACCGAGAGCGTCATGACGCCCGCGAGCACAGGCGCACAGCAACTGGAGGCGATGCCGGAGAACACTCCGAGCGAGAAGAAGCTGGCGCTATCGCCGCGGCTCGTGTCCGGCGCGCGCACGAAGCTTGGCAGCGACCACATCCGCCCGGACAAGGCGAGTCCGGCCAGTGCGATCATCAGAAGGCCACCGGTCCAGTAAAGGGGCGCGTGGTACTTCGCGATGGCGCCAGCGACAAGGCTCGCACCAAGGGTGATCGGCACAAGAACAAGGGCGAGGCCGGAGGCAAAGACGAGTGTCAGGGGTATAAGACGCCGACGACGGTTCTTCACGGCACCCGCGAGGTAACTGGGAGCCAAGAACACGATGCAACACGGTGCGAAGAGAGCTACTCCGCCCGCGAAGAATGCGGCGAGGATGCTGCCTGTGGCAAGAAGTTCAGAGCCCATGTCAGCGAACCACCGTGTGAGCTGGCGTACCAGCGGGTGAAGCGAGGTCGTGGAGCCAGTGCAGCAACTTCTTGCGCGGCAGGCGTCCGGAACTGAAGAACTCGCCGTTGAGGAGCACGAGGGGGTTCATCGCGGGGCGGTGCCGCGCGACCAGCTCGGCTCCCTCGGGAGACTCCAGGGCGACGACGACGACGTCGACGGGATACGTCGCAGCGATCTCCGCGAGCGCTTCAGCCGCGTCGTCGCAAAAGTGGCAGGCGGGACTGTGGACCAGGGTCACCGTTGGGCGGTGAGACTCAGGGGCGGGCACGGAGGCCTCCTTAGTGTGTCGTGACGTTGTCAGTGTGGGTGCGAGGCCCCGAAGAATCGACTGGTGTTGTATCAACTTTCGATGAAGACTCGCCGGTACCCGACTGCGCACTCGAGCGGGCCCCGCGCATCACTGCTACGCCAAGTACAAGACCCGCAACGATGCTCGCGACCGCCCACAACTGCGGCTGAGTCAGACCAAGGATCACCGGATCATTGATGCGCAGGAACTCGACTGCAAATCGTGCGGAGCCGCTGAGCACCAGGTAGCTCGCGACGACAGTCCATGGCGCAGGCCGCCGCCTACTCAGGGCCCATAGCAAGGCGGCGATGCCTAGGGCTGCCACGGCTTCGTACAGCTGGGTGGGATGCACGGCGATTTCGGTGGGGACCACGCCGTGGGTCACTGTCATGCCCCAAGGAAGCGAGGTGGGTTTGCCGTAGGTGCCGTCACCCGAAAGCCAGCATCCGACCCGGCCGATCGCGTAGGCGACGCTCAGCGGCATCATTGCCGCGTCGGCGACCGTTGCGGCGGGCAGGTGTCGCCGCCACATCATGACCGCAGCAGCCGCAATCCCGCCCAGAAGGCCCCCGTACCAGGTGAAACCCATGCCGCCGAGGTGATGCCACGTCAAGTTGGGGAGATTCTCAGCGAGGTAGTAGATCTTGGCGCCGACGAATCCCCACACCGTGGCCCACAGCACGAGGTCGTGCGCATCCTCCTTCTTGAGGCCGCGTTGACGAAAGGCACGCCCCAAGAGCAATGCGGCAACCACTGCGGCAGCCGCCTTGCTCACGCCATATGTCTGGACCTCAAAGCCGAGGATGGAGAAGAGCACAGGTTGCATGGGGTTTCCTTTCGTCTACGTCCATCCTCCGGGCGCGGTGTTGATCCCAAGCCAGGCATTCGGTCAAGGTTCGATGAAGGATGACTCGCCCACACAGCGGAGGAGTGGGCGGATTTCGTGGCGTCCACGACAATGGACGCATGACTTCATCCGTCCCCGCCCAACTGCGTGCGCTCGTAGTCGACGACGAGCCCGCACTTGCAGCGTTGGTTTCTGACTACCTTGCTCGCGACGGCTTCGAGGTGGAGAGCGCGCGCGACGGCGAGGACGCGCTGAAGCGCGCCCGCGAGTTCGACCCGGATGTGGTGGTGTTGGATCTGGGGCTTCCCGGCATCGACGGTCTCGAGGTGTGCAGGCAACTGCGCACGTTCTCCGACTGCTACGTGGTGATGCTCACTGCGCGCGCGGACGAGGTCGATACTCTCGTCGGTTTGTCGGCGGGCGCGGACGACTACGTGACGAAGCCGTTCAGCCCCCGCGAACTAGTGGCTCGCGTGCGCGTGATGCTCCGGCGCCCGCGCGCGGCTCCCATGGGCGCCACCGCCGGTGATCCAGAGATTCTGCGCG
>SWCC01005861.1_pt1 | contig 13134 bp, 13 predicted proteins | sample 4692971 | NCBI WGS metagenome assembly SWCC01 (sample SAMN10267277, study PRJNA491770) | bioreactor metagenome | isolation source: DHS bioreactor inoculated with subseafloor sediment | place: Japan: off Shimokita Peninsula | collected 2006-08 | reverse complement strand
TTAAGGCAGTCGCGCAGTGGGCGACGGACATTCTGAAGGCTGTGCTCGAGGCGATCGCTATCGCGATTGCCGCCTTCGTAATCGCGGTCGTGGCCATCGTTGTGGTACTCGCCATCGTGGCCATCGCCTTGGTGCTCGTCGCGATCGCGCTGGTGCTGGCCGTGGCCGTGGCCGTGTTGCTTGTCACCCTCGCGCAACTGATCGTGGCGTACCTCGTGGCCCTTGGGCTCATCTCTATCGCGGCCTACATCGTCGCCGGCGCCTTCGGTCTTTCCGACCAAGACACGATTCGTTTTGTCGCGTTGGTGCTCGGCGTCGCATGCCCGCCGCTCGGGATCTTCATCGTGAGCCGGCTTCTCGACGAGGCGCTCAAGCCGACGCCCGTCGTCACGCCGTACGATCCCTCAGATGCGCGCGACGACATGATCCGTGCCCAGGAATCGCTTGACGCGCTCACCCCGCGTGAAGTTGGCGATCTGATCTACGGGGCGGGCCTCGTCGACGGCGCGGGCGGTGGCCTCAACAACAGCGACCGCACTGTCGTCGATATCGCCGTGGTGCGCGACGCGGACGGAAACATCACCGGCTACATCGTCACGCCTGCCTCCACGCTGGACTGGGTTGCGGATAGCTTGTTGAAACACGGCATCGACCCGGCGGCCGTGAACGACCTCGACCCAGACTTGCTGCTCATGCTCGTGCCCGAGCTGAAGGGCCAATACGAGCGCGCCATCCTCGCGGCGATGGAGCAAGCGGGTATCCCGCAAGGCGCGCCCGTCCTCATGACGGGCTTCAGCCTTGGCGGAATCATGTCTGCCCATATGGCGGACACGGGGTCGGGGGGCTACAACTACGCGGGTGTTGTGGTGGCAGGGTCCTCGATCGACCACATGCATCTTCCAGCCGCCATGCCAGTGCTACAAGCCAAGCACATGCTCGATGCCGTCCACCAAACCGACCTCATCACGTTCGGAGACCACACGGCCAACCACCAAGAAGTGTGGGATGGACCCTTCTCGGGGGTGGGCGTCCAGGGCTCCAACCCCATCGAGGCTCATAACCCTTTCCTGTACGCCACCACAATCAAGGACGGCGACTCCGGTGGAAATCTGAGCGAGAATTTCGAGGCGTTCCTGATCTCCGCTGACGAGAAGAAGGCAGGATGGACCGTGAGCCACGAACAGTATGAGTTTGCCGAATGAGCGCAAGACGAAGATTCGCGGCGCTCGCCGCGTGCGCGGCGCTGCTACTAGGGGGGTGTTCCATGGGTGACAAGGACTATCGTGACGCTGTCGAGGAGTCCGTGAGAAAATCCGACGCCTACGACGTCGATTTCGTCACGTCCGAACGAGTGGGGCTCGGTGCCAAGTACATCGTGGTCGCGGTCGATTTCTACAACCCTCCTACAGACTCCGAGTTTGCTGACCTCGTGCGCAACGTGACTGCACCCTTTCCCGAAGGATCGCAAGATGGGGTCCGCCTCAATGTGGTAGTCACCACGGACCCTGACTACTCGCTCGGGGACACCTTCGGCATGTGGTTTGAGGGTGCTCTGGCGATGCCGCGCGAGATCATTACTGACGTCTCGGCGTTTCGCGAGGGCGTCGAGGGGCGATGAACACCACGCGAGGAAAGCTGACCGCACTCGCTATGTGCGCAGTGCTGCTACTAGGGGGGTGTTCCATGGGTGACAAGGACTATCGCGACGCTGTCGAGGAGTCCGTGAGCAAATCCGATGCCTACGACGTGAGTTTCGTCGCTTCTACCCTCGTGGGGCTCGGTACCAAGTACATCGTGGTCGCCGTGAACTTCGACCATGTACCCACCGACGCCGAGTTTGCGGGCCTGGTGCGCGACGTGACCGCGCCATTCCCGTCCGGATCGCGCCATGGAGTGAAACTGGGAGTCGACGTGCCCACGGACCCTGACTTCTCCCTCGAAGACGTGTTCGGAGACTGGTTCCCGAAAGCTCTCATTTCTCCCACCCAGATCATCACCGATGTATCCGTTCTCCGAGAGGGCGTCGAGGGACGATGACCGGCTCCGCCGCACTGCCCGACCCAAGGCTGGTACTCACGCTTCCAGGCGTGTGGCTCCAGATCGACCCGAGCGACCCCGAGCTCTCGCACCGACGCATCGGCGACTTTGTGAGGCGCGCCATGGGCCGCGCCGACGAACTCGCACCGGTGAGGGCGGCCTTGCGCGAGGCGCTCGGCACCCTGATGGAGCGCTCCGCTACGGGCGGCGCTGCTGGCACGGCCGAGTCGGTCTTCGTGTGCGACGAGGTGTCTCGCGGTACCAAACTGCCGCTGTGCGTGTCCATCTTCACTCCAGAGCGGATGCGTATCAGCCCTACAGTCGGGACGGCCCCCGATGCCGTGATCGGCGCCTTTCATGAGGCGCTCGTAGCCATCGGCGACGGCGACGGTTGGGAGCGAGTCTCATGCCGCGACGGTGCGGCGCTGCGCCGAGTTCGGGTGGTCGATGAGCAATTGGCCGCAGATGTTCCCGACGCGACCGCTCGGATCTGGGGTGTCGACTATTGGCGGACGGTCCCTGAAAGCAAGAGGTTGGTGCTCGTGACGGCGACGAGCCCCTTGGCAGATATCCCAGAGACTCTGCTGCGTCTCGCCGATGCCATCGTCGTGACGTCACGCTTCGTGGTCGGTCACCGGCCATCTGTCACGCACACGGATACGGATGATCCAGGCACTGATTGACGCCCGCCAGCATCCTCAGCCGGTCGCCTGACGTGTAGCCGCTATCGTTCTCAAGGCCCTGCCCTTCGTCTTCTCTGAAACCCTGAACCTGTTGCGAGTGTCGGCCGAGTGTGCACCGCATCAAGTGCCCGTCGACGTGCTCCCTTGCTGGAGGCTAGTGTTGATCGCATCACCGCACGTAAGGGCGTGGTCGTGGAGTAAGAAGGAGGTATCGATGAGCCGCTGTGACAGTTGCGGGATGCCGCTCAATGAGGCCACTCAAGGCACGGAGGCCGGTGGCGCACCCAGCACCGTGTACTGCGTCACGTGCTACGTGGATGGTGACTTCACGGATCCCGACGCCACCGTTGAACAGGCGCGAGTCGCGGCGATCAGTGCCCTCGTTGACCAGGGAGTACCTCCACTGACCGCCACTCGTCTGACGAGTGGGATCGCGTCGCTGCCTCGCTGGTCCTGAGTGGCGCTGGGGCCTGCTAGTTATTGAGGCCCTTCGCTTGGCGCGCGACCAGTGGCGAATCTCGGGTTCGACATGAACCGTGAACCCCCGACGATGGCGTCGGCGAGTTCTAGAAGCGTGTGGGGGATGTCGGCAAGAGGGCTTGTCACCGTCACCAATACGAGGCTCTTGCTTCCGGGAACTGTCCGCCAATAGTCGGCGACGAAGGACCGCAGTGGCGGATCCGAGTCTCCATCGGTGATGCCGTTCTCCGTCACGTGCCAGCGACGGGCTGCCTCGCCATCGACACAACCGATGCGGCTCCAGGCATCCGCGCCTCCGAGGATGTCCATCGTCTCCAAGAAGGTCTCGATGACTGCTGCCGGGGCACAACCCACGGCGGGGCTCATGCGAATCTGGACGGGAGTGAAGACGGAGACGGCGATGGGGGTGGGCGACCCTGGGGAGATCTCGTGGCACAGAAAAGTCGACTCGAGCATGGCGTCCGGTGGTGCGTTGTCAATCACCAAGCCGAGCGCCTTGCGCATCTCGTGGCGCGCGTGCGCCAACTCATCGGCCCTGCCCATCGCCACGTCCACAAAACTGCGGATGCGCTTGCTCGTGAGAAGTGGCCGGTGGGGATCGAGCTGCACCCAGGTCCCAGGAAGACGAAGCGTCAGGCGGGCGTGGCGCCGTGTGGTGCTGCGGCCCGTCGCCCCGCCAACAGGGGCCCGCACGTCATTCGCTGAACGCATACTGCACGTGTTCAATGGTTGGCTTCCCGGTGTGGTTGGGGTCATCCACCACAAAGAAGTCCCAGAAAGCATCGTTAAGGCCCTGGTTGGCAACCACATGCTGCTCAAGCGTCTGGTGGTACTGGAACGCGTTGTGGCCCATCGTGTCGGTCTTGAGGTCCACGCCAATCCCCGACCTGGCCCCATCCCACAGGCTCACGTGGGAACCCTCATCGGCCACCGAGTCGATCAAGTCAGTGCGGTGCACGAGATCTCTCATGTGCTTCACCTGGATCACCGGAATGTCCGCCGAGATGCTGAGCTGGTCGATGGGTGAGCCGGCCGCGACCACGCCGCCGTACGTATACCCCCCGGCGCCGGTTTCTGCGAGATGCCCGGCAAGCAGCCCGCCGAGGCTCCATCCGGTGACAAGAACGGGCTCCCCTCGACCAATTCCAGCTTGCGCCATCGCGTCAAGCGCCGCCTTCTCGTATTGGGATTGCAACCCAGGCAACGCCAGCAAGAGGAGATCGGCATCGAGGTCATTCGTCGCGCCCTGGTCAGAGGGGACCACCCAGTCCTTCGTCGAAGGCAGGGTAACGATCCACGTCACGGTCCCGTCCTCATGGACAATCTTGGCGATATCGACCACGGTCTGGGCGGCGCCGCCGATAGTGTCAACGGCACCCGCTTGCCATAAGAAGTCGTCGACCGAGTCAGGCACTCTCGCCTCCAAGTCCGCGAGCGCTTGCTCCCGCCTGCTCACCGTTGACGCATCGTGATCATGGACGGACGCCGGATCAAGGAGCGCTACCTTGGGCGCCGGCTTGAACACCTCGCCCACGATCCGATGGAGCAAGAAATGCCCGAGCACGGGGCACGCGATGGTCAACGCCGCGAGCACCACGCGGATCCGCGTGAGGTCGTCCGCTCCCAGTGCGGTGGCGGCGTCATTGGCGACATAGCCCACGCCCAGCAGAACCACCAGTGCCGCCATGACGCCGATGAGGAGGTTGATGACAAACGCAACAGCCACCACGAGGAGGACCACCAAGAGACCAAGCAGCGCAATGACCGCCATCGCGAGGACTAGCGCGATCACGAAGGTAGCGATCGCCGCCGCAACCGATGCGAAGGCGGCCTTCAACACATCAGTTGCCCAGTCAGACAGGCTTGTGAGAAACGAGCCAACCTCAGAGAACGCGTGGGCGATACGGTCCCATCTGCCGTCATTGGTGCCGTCGAACGAGTCCTCGATGAGCGCAATCGCTCGCTGTGCTGCCTCTTCGAAGGTACGGGCGGCCACACCATAATGGGTCGCCGCTGCCGCGATCTCATCCTGAGCGGCGTCGACACGAAGCCGGGCTAAGCGCACCTGAGCGTGCCAGTGGTCAATCGACGCTTGATCCTGAGGGTTCATGGCAGCGAGACGGGCGTGATACGCCGCGTCGATGAGGTCGCGGCCGGCATCATTCAAGGTCTCACGAGCGGATTCGTCACGTTCGATCGCGTGCGTCGCAGCCGTATGGAAGGCCTCGAGGTCAACGCAGTAGGAGCGCAGTGCCGCCCGGGTTCCCTGGTAGCGGCCTTGAGCTTGACTCAGGTGCTCACTCGCTGCAAGCGACTTGTCATCGAGCGCATCGATGGAGTGGCCCTCACCGCCCATCACCACCCGCACGAGTCCAACCACTGCGGCAGCGATTGCTTGCTCCGCTAACTCATACCGATCAACGCACAGTGCGAGCTCGGAAGGATTGCCGTCTGGAGGCAACAGGATGGCCGTCATTCGCCCCGCCCTCCCCCGAGCGAAGAAGTGGCGCCGGTAGATGCGGCGCGACCGGCCGCCACGGTTGGGGCGATCGCCACAGCAGCAGTTTGTCGTAGCGTTGCCGCGCCGCGATCGTCAACATCCGTGAAGGTCTCAACGACAGCTTCGAGGGTGTCCGCCATCTGACGAAGTTCGTCGCTGAGTCTCCCGCGATGGATATCCCAACCGTTGGCGAACTCCTTGACCCTCCGCGCGAGACCCCCATGCCCTACGTAGGTAGCAGCGTCGCCAGCGTCGGCACCCGCGGTGCCAAACGAGTCCACCACCTCCCGAATACGGATGGCCGCATCACGGAGACAATCGCCATCGATCCTCAGGTCACTCATGACCATGCCCGGACGAATCAAGTGCTGCTAGGCGGAAGTCGCAGGCCGCATCGGCCGCAGTGTCGTGGGGGTGTCCAATCATGAGCCAACGTTGGGGGCTGGCTCGCGATGGCTCTAGGACGAGTGCCTCGCGCTGTGGAGAGTCTCGCAGGCGACGACCTGGGCCCGACAGGTGCGCGATAGGTGACACCGCGCGCCGTCGGGCCGCTATCGAGAATTAGGTCGAAGGTGCCGCGGGATCGTTCGCAGCGCCAGGAGGCGCCGGCGGCACGTACGGCGGCGGGACGGCAAGCTGTGCCTGGTAGCTAGGCGGAGCCGCTTGGTAGTTAGGCGGAGCCGCCGGATAGCCAGGCTGCACGGGATAGGCGGGATAGGCGTGAGGGGCCGCCGGGTAGCCCCCCTGGGCAGGCTGGGCATACCCAACTGGTGGGAAGCCCCCCGTGTAACGAGTGCCCGCCTTGGGATCCGGTCCGTAGATGTTGTCGTACGGCTGGCTGTCGAAAAACATGAACACGAGCAGCACATAGCTACCGAGCGGCACGAAGGCGATCAAGTACCACCAACCCGAACGGCCCGTGTCGTGAAGGCGTCGCACCATGAGCGCCAAGCCGGGCACGAACATGGCAAGTCCCACGAGGATCATAGGAACTGACCCGCCGATCAGAAGTCCCCAGTTGATGTCCAGGTACCAATCGTCCCTCAAGGTGCCGTCCGGATACGAGTTGTCGGACATCGCGGGGATGAAGGCCCCAAAGTAGGCAATCAAGAAGATGATGCTTCCTGGCAACGAAACCAGGGAGGAGAACAGGTAAAACCACCAGTACTCGGACCTGCGCGCGCGGCCGGTGAACGTGGCGTACTGGCGAAAAACCGACTTGACGGCCTGACCAAACGACATAACAGTTTCCTCCCGAAGGTACGAACAACGCTACCGCCAGGCGCCCCCGCGCGGGGACACTCGCACGTGAGCTTCTCATCAACCCCCTAGCCTGATCCCATGACTTTTCTCAAGGACCTAGGCCACCTGTGGAGATCACGTGGCTTTCGCCTCCTCACGTGGGTCAGGGTGTTGTCCCAAGGAGGAGACGGCGCGTTCCAAGTTGGCATCGCGACGGCCTTCTTCTTTGACCCCACGTCGGCGACAACGCCGGTCGACATCGCCGCGGGCTTTGCCGTCTTGCTCGCCCCTTTCACACTCGTGGGTCCGTTTGTGGGGCCGATGATTGACAGGTGGCACCGGCAGCGCATCGTGCTGGTGGGAAACCTCATTCGATTGGCCCTCGTCGGGGCGATCGGCGCTTCGATAATCTTGGACGCCCCGAAGCCTCTGTTGTACTTCCTGGCCCTTGCGACGCTCTCTATCAACCGCTTCTTGCTGGCCGCTCTGACAGCGGGAATCCCGCAGGTTGTCGACGAAGACGACCTTCTGACGGCCAACGCCATCATGCCCACGATGGGCACCATCGCGGCAGCCATCGGAGCCGCGATCGGCGGAGTGGTAACCGTCTTCGCGCCTGGAGTGTCTGACAATCGCCTTGCCATTCTTGCGCTCGGTGCCGCGGCGGTTGCCTTTGGCACATCGTCGTGGACGGCAACGGCGCTTGGTAAGCGTGCGCTGGGACCGGTAGCAAGGATCGACGGCAAGGAGCTTGCCGCCGAAGCCATTCACCTGCTCAAGGAACTGCGCGCTGGCTATCGCCACCTGCGAGACCGCGTCACCCCGTACAACGCCCTCGCCGTGATGGCCGCTGCCCGGCTCCTCTATGGGCTCATGTTTGTCGCCGCCATCCTGATTTCAAGGCACATTCTCAGCACGCCTGGGAGCGCGGAAAGCTCCATCAAGCACTTCACGCTCGTACTTGGTTTTGCCGCGATGGGGTTCGGATTAGCCGCCATCCTCACGCCAGCCTTCTCTCGCCGCATCGATCGACATGACTGGATCGTTGCCTGCCTTCTCCTCGGCGCAGTGGGGCAGACCTTGTTGGCGGTCTCCTCGTCATCGTGGGCGCTCCTAGGCGCTGCGGTCATCGTGAGCTTCTCGGTTCAGGGCGGGAAGATCGCCGTGGACACGATCGTGCAGCGCGATACGGACGATGCCTTCCGCGGCCGCGCCTTCGCGTTGTACGACGTCGCGTACAACACGGCATTCATCTCGGCCGCCGTCGTGGGCGCGGTAGTTCTGCCCGCCAATGGCTACTCGCACCTTGTGATGGGCGTGTTGGTGGTGGCGTATGTGGCTATTGCGTTCGCATACGCACGTGCACCTCGCACGAGGGCCACGGTCGACGTACCCTTCACCTAGGTAGGCACCCCGCGTAGCCGGTACACGGTCATCGCGGGAATCCTCGCCGGTGGCTCGCCAGGTGTACCGCAAAAGGAGAAGACCATGCGCGTCGGAATTCCTGCAGAGGTGAAGAACAACGAATCTCGAGTCGCCATCACGCCCGCCGGAGTCCGCGAACTCGCAAACGCCGGACACGACGTAACAATTCAGTCAGGCGCCGGAATCGGTTCATCGTTCGACGATGCCGACTACGTTGCCGCTGGAGCGACGCTTGGCACGGCCGACGAGGCGTGGGCTTGTGAGCTGGTCCTCAAGGTCAAGGAGCCGATCGCGTCGGAGTATCACTACTTGCGTTCAGACCTCACTCTCTTCACGTACCTCCACCTGGCCGCAAATGAACCACTCACGCAGGCGCTCATCGACTCGGGTTGCGTCTCGATCGCGTACGAGACTGTGCAACTCGAGGACGGTTCTTTGCCGTTGCTCGCGCCGATGTCAGAGGTCGCCGGCCGCATGGCAATCCTCGTGGGCGCGTATCACCTCATGTCGAGCCAGGGAGGGCGCGGAGTGCTCGCTGCAGGCGTACCGGGAGTGCGCCCCGCAAAGGTAGCCATCATCGGCGCCGGTGTCTCGGGTGCGGGCGCTATCGCCCAAGCCGTAGGCATGGGCTGTGACGTCACCGTGCTCGACACGTCGATGCCTCGCTTGCGGCACCTTGACTCCCTGTACCGTGGCTCGATCAAGACGGTGGTTTCTAGCGCTCACGAGATCGAGGCGACGTGCATTGAGGCCGACCTCGTCGTGGGTGCCGTACTCGTCACTGGCGCCCGTGCTCCCCGCTTGGTAAGCCACTCTCTGGTTGCCGCCATGAAGGCAGGCTCGGTGCTGGTCGACATTGCCATCGACCAAGGGGGGTGTTTCGAGGACTCTCGACCCACCACACACGCGGATCCCACGTACCGGGTAGAAAACTCCTTGTTCTACTGTGTGGCCAATATGCCTGGCTCCGTGGGATACACCTCGACGGTGGCCCTGACCAACGCAACTCGCCCGTATGCGCTCGCTCTCGCGAACAAGGGGTGGGTGGCTGCTACGGAAGAGAACCAGGTGTTAGCCAAGGGCCTTGCCGTGGTGAATGGCAGCATCGTCAATGCCCCCACCGCCGAGGCGTTCCCGCACTTGCCCGCCGCGTCAATGTAGGACACCTCCCCCAGAAGTGGGTCATCACGTACCCGCATCTTGCTCGCTCGCGTCCTAGTGGGTCATCACGTACCCGCGCGGCCCCTCGGAACGCGGACGGCGAGCGAAGTCAGCACCGTGGCGAGCACCACCAGGCCGGTTGCCACCCACGATGTCATCGGGACACCGACAACGTGCGCGACGTAGCCCGTCGCCAAGCCCCTGAACCCCACGGCGGCAAATCCGATCATGCCCACGATCGCGCACGCGACGCCACCCACTGCAAGCATCGTGCGCACGGCGGAAGGGCCCACCACATCGGTGCGCGGCGGCGGTCGATCGAAGCGCCTGAACACCGCGACCAATCCGACAACGACAGCAAGAAAGGGAACCAGGACCGCGAGCTTCGTCCACCAAAAGGAGCCCTCGAGGGGCCCACTATCGAGCGTGACACCCGCGAGCCACAACGCGACGAATACCCCGATGAGTGCTGTGAAGTGCCACAGGAAGGCTGTCATCGCGACGGCTCCGCCCATAATCACAGCCCTCCATGGAGCGCGGCGCGACAACCACCGCGTCACCGCAGGGCGCACCAAGAGCAAGGCGCCTGCCTGAGCGATACCGAATGCGAGGAGAACCACGGTGGGTGGGGCGAGGTTGGACAGCTTCTCGCCCGCGTACGACACCATCGCGACCCCATAAGGGCCCAGTGTCGACAACAGCACGATGGTTCCCACGCCCACCGCGAGTAGGGCCACACCCAGCCGCCTACCCCTGCGCGGATCCGCCACTGGGCCAGCCACTCCGTCGGCGTAAAAGAAGCCCAACTGGTGCAGAGCGAGCCAGACGAAGGCGAAGTTTAGCCATTTCACCCCGTCAATTCCGGCGGCAAGGCGAAGAGTGTCGACGAGCGCTGCCGCGGCAATAAGTGCGGCCAACGCGCGCCAACCAAAGCGTTCGTGCGTCCGCAACAGCGCCGGAGCAAAAGCGGCCGCAATCAGATAGATGCCGATGAACCACAACAACTGCCCCGCAATTTGCAACACGGGGCCGATCTCGACTCGATCACCCACCGTCGCGTCCACCACGAGGCCGACAACAACCCCCACCGCCACGTACACCAGGGCAGGTCGCACCAAGCGGGCAATGCGGGCGTTGACAAAGTCCGCATATCCGCCGCCGCGCGAGCGCAACGACCTGATGGACGTCGCATGAGCAAAGCCGCCCACCACAAAGAAGATGGGCATCACTTGGAGAATGAGCGTTCCCCACCTGGTCCACGGCGCGAGCTCAAGAACGTTGGTGAAATCGATGGTCGCCGGGTTCGCATCCGGCTCCAGAAAGACTGCCGCCATCAGGAAGTGCCCAAGGATGACACCCAGCAATGAGGCGACCCTCAAGAAGTCGACAAAGCGGTCTCGTGTGTCTGGGGTCGTGCTCGCAAGAGAGTCGACGGTGATCCGTGCCGTGGTCTGCTCGCTATCCCCCATAAGACAGATGGTAGGGCCCAGCCGGCGGATGGGCTACAACCCCGCGGCCCACCACGCCCGCGGCGCCCGCGGTGTCCACTCGAGTCACCTCCCCCTCGAGAAGTGGGTCAAGAGGCACCGGGCCTGTCGTCATGCGGCTCGCAGTGGGTCAAGAGGTACCCGGGCCGCGATGGCACCCCGCGCCGCCTCCCGACACCAGTCGGGCCTGTTCATCACGTCCGCAAACCCAAAGCGGACTGTCAGCACGCCTACAGATGCCAGCACCGCATCGCGCCGACGGTCCGCAAGGCGACGGGGCTCATGGAACCGCTCCCCATCAAACTCGAAGGCCGTGAGCGTCGGGCCGTGAAAGGCATCGACCCTGCTCGACATCCTCCCCACCGTGAGCCGATGCTGCCTCACCAGTCCCGCGAACTCGGGGCCCACCAGCACATCGCGGGCACCTCGTTCTTCCAAAAAACTCTCTACACCCGCCGACTCCATGGCCGCCCTTCGCAGAACACCGCGCCGATCCCGCACCCTCGGCAAAGAACTCACGGCGCTCACGATGTCCTCGGGGGTGACGCACCTGGTCCGGACCGGGCCGTACACAATGTCGGCCCGACGATCAGGGTGCTGAATGCCATAACCCAGCGCGACCGCGCATGCAGGGTGGAGCATCCGGTGACCATTGAGCCACGGAACGTCAGGGAGGTTGAGGTCGGAGCGGCGTGGGGAGATCCAGGCGGGATAGCGACGGCGCCCGCTGCGGGGTACGAGCAGTTCGATGCGGGTGGGCGGATCCACAAGCGCGCCGCATGCGAAGAGGGCGCTCGTTCCCGAAAGCACGGCATCGGGCGCCCACTCGAGAGCCGATCGGGCCCGCACTATCCACGAGTCAGCGTGCAGCGATCCCGCATAGAGGCTCGGGAGAACCCTGACGATCTGACCGCGGCGAACGGCGCCCTCAAGACCATGCCTGCTGGCCACACTGAGAAGCTCGTGGATCGAGAAAGGGCGTGGTTCGACGGCGAGGAGCCGAATTGCGTCGCGAAGTGACATGCGTCCACCTGACGCCGCGCCGATCGCGACGGGCGGGCATCGTGAATGGAACTGCGGGTACCTGACGACCCACAGGGATGGGTACGACAACCAAACCGGGTACCTCTTGACCCACTTCCGGGGAGGGGAGGGAGGAGTTGCCGTGGCGGTTGCGGCGGCGTTATGCCACGGCCGCTATGCCCGCGCCGCCCACCACGCGCGGAGCTCATCCCGTGCGCGCTCGGGTCCAAGGGGACCATGTTCCATCCGCAGTTCCAACAAGAACTTGTAGGCGTCACCGATGGCGCGGCCGGGACCGATGCCCAATACCTCCATGATTTCAGTACCGTCGAGGTCGGGCCGAATCGCGTCGATCTCCTCCTTGGCGCGCAGCTCCACGATGCGCGCCTCGAGGTCGTCGTAGGCAAAAGCCAAGCGCTCGGCCTTGCGCCGGTTGCGCGTCGTGACATCCGCCCGCGTGAGGCGATGTAACCGTTCCAACTGATCGCCAGCATCGGTCACGTAACGCCTCACTGCTGAATCGGACCACCGCGCCTCGCCGTATCCGTGAAACCTCAAGTGCAGCTCGGTGAGGTGAGCCACTGCCTTGATGACGTCCTTCTCGAACCGCAGGGCCTTGAGCCGTTTGGTGGCAATCTTGGCGCCCACCACTTCGTGATGGTGAAAGCTCACCACACCCCCTGGCTCGAGCCGACGCGTCGCGGGCTTGCCGATGTCGTGCATCAGCGCAGCAAGCCGCAACACCAGGTCGGGCGAGGGGACGGCGCCATCGTCGCCCGTTTCCAGGTCGATGGCCTGCTCGATGACGGTGAGCGTGTGCTCATACACGTCCTTGTGGTGGTGGTGCTCGTCGACCTCAAGTTGGAGCGCAGGCAACTCGGGTAGAACGTACGCGGCGATCCCTGAATCGACGAGCGCGGTGAGGCCGCCCCTGACATCGGCGCCCATGAGCAGTTTGGTGAGTTCGTCCCTCACCCGCTCTGCCGAAACGATCGTGATGCGATCGGCCATCCTGCCCATCGCCGCGAACGTCGCGGGCTCAATCTCAAAACCAAGCTGGGACACAAAGCGTGCGGCACGCATCATGCGCAACGGA
>SWCC01000600.1_pt1 | contig 13150 bp, 12 predicted proteins | sample 4692971 | NCBI WGS metagenome assembly SWCC01 (sample SAMN10267277, study PRJNA491770) | bioreactor metagenome | isolation source: DHS bioreactor inoculated with subseafloor sediment | place: Japan: off Shimokita Peninsula | collected 2006-08 | reverse complement strand
AATACACCCTCTCTTCCTTCTCTTCCTGACAACGGAAGACGCTGCCGTCAATGATGGCATCCGCGCCGGCAAGACCGCCAATCTCGGCGAATATCTTGTCGCTTTTCGGATCGGTGTGCTGAAGCATCTTGTCAAAAACAGCGGAATCAACAACCCTGATCCCGCTCTCAATGAGATATCTTGATATTATATCCCTCACCGCTCCGCCGGCGGAAGCGTAATTTTCCGGACTGTCCATGCTGGCCACGGCAATGGTGCGCAGGCTTTTGTAATCATAATCCTTTCTCCAGTTGGCGCGGGGGAAACAGCCGCAAATAAGAGTGAACAAAACCGCAGCCGAAATTTTAATTAACGCTGACGGTTTCATTTTCCCTCCGCAATGGCTTCGGAAACATTCGCCAGATGCTTGGCCGCGCGCGTTTTCTTTTTTTTGTCTTTGGTGTTTTTGACAGCTTTTTCAAAATAGGCCTGCGCTTTATAAAGGTTACCTGTCTCCTCGTATATTATGCCCATGAGATATACCGGCAAAAACATTTTCGGCCTGATTTCCGCGGCGCGGGAAAGATTATCAATGGCGGCATCGTAATTTCTCTGATTAACGGCGCAAATTCCGGCGCTGATAAGAACCCCGGCATCCGAAGGATTTTCTTTGAGAAGCTGCTCGGCCTTTTTCCGCGCGGCGGTCCATTTCTTTTCTTTCATCAGCTCCTGCATCTGCGAAGCGTTCAAAATTAAAGGAAAAAGCATAAGCGCCGCCAAGGCCGTTACAAACCCCTTTCCGAATTTAAGAATTCTCATATTTTCCGCCTCCTAAAACATCATACAACTTCTGTATGCTACAACTTTTGTATGTTTATGGCAACGGGGCTATATGAAACAACATGGGCGACATAATAGCAATGGGAACGGTTCCTATTGCTTGTTATTCCAGCCCCACTCTCACCCTGTATTTCACTTTCACCTCGCCATCCTTCGGGACTTTTACGTTAAACCTTATTGTGAAAGCATCTTCTTTTTCATAGGGATGACTTTTGCTGATCACTTTCCAGTTCCCGTAAAAAGCTTCTATTATCCCGACTTCAATATCCTCTTCCTTGTGATTTCGGAGTGTTATCTCCCACTCCGATTCGTGAAGAACACTTGTTATGCGCGTGTAGCCTGTTTGTATTCTCTCGGCGACGACATCAAAAGCCTGACCGATTTTCAGTTTGATTTCCTCGTTTTTGGGAGTGTGTTCTATCCTGTCCTCACCTATAAACTGAAGACTGCCGTCGGCGTCTTTCTTATACAGCCTCATTATACCTTCCGGAAGCGGCATACCAAGGTTGTTTTCTTTTGAGTTTTTGAATTTAATATACACACCCACCGGCTGTTTTTTGTTTCTCTCCCTGTACATCCTCGTAAAATAGCTTTTTTCCCCATAAACAAGAAATTCTTTTTTAACGCCGACGGCATCAGCCGAAAGAAGGCTAACCTGTTTCGTCTGATTGTTTTTTATTGTTGTTTTTCTCTGAAGGTCATATATGTGATATTCAAAAAAAGATTTTTCCTCAAAACTTGATACTTTTTTACGCGACGCAAGCACATTAAGCTCATCGTACATCATCCCCCTGCTCTCAACTTTATTTACATTTCCGGCGACAAGTTTCAGTTTTGCGTCTTTGTATTCCGCGCCGCTTCTGTTGTCCAGCGTAACCCAGCCGGAGATGTCTGAAGATGTGTCATCTTTGTTAAGCTTAACAATATAATCGGCTTTCCACGAAATACCGCTTGTTAAATACGACACTTCAATATCGTGAGCATCTTTCACCGAATTTTCATAAAGCCAGGTCAGCGTGGGTTTTGAAATGAGATTCTCCGGTATTTCGGGCAGCACCTTATACCCTGGATGACCGAGGTAAATCTCGTCGTCTATCTTGTAAATCTGCCCCTGATTATTGCTCAAAAGCAGCGCATCCGTTTTTTCCTTTCTGTCCTTGAATTTATTCCAGTCTATTATTTTTATTTTCTTTCCCACATATTTGTCCAGAAGTTTTTTTTCGCTCATCAGGTCGTATTCATAGTTCTGCTCAAGCACGCTGAAATCATTTTTATGGTTGAGCGATCTCACGGTGACGGTCACAGGCATTATCCGCGAAGCGACATCCATAAATCTCAGTTCACCCTCGCCCTTTAAAAACTTTATCCTGCGGGTGTCTTTAACCAGGCCGAGATTGCTGTTGTAAACGGTGACCTCAACGGCAGTCTGATCGTCCACCGTGCTCTTGAGCGCGTTCACTGACGCCTCAAGATTAGAAAAACCCCAAAGCAAAAAAGCCAGACAAACTTTCATCAATTTCATCATATATCTCCTCATCTTTGAAATTTTATAGAAACGAACAAAATAAAGCAAGCGCAAACATTTTCTCCTTTATTAAAAATCTTTTATTTTTGAGACGGCGCGAAGGCCGAAATATTTTCTCAAGGCCTGAATTATTCTTTCAGCAGCCCTGCCGTCGCCGTAGGGATTTCTGAAAGACTTTTTACTTAAAGCTTTCTTTTTTTTCAGCAGTTCGTCCACGCACGCGCGGATTTTCCGCGGTGATGTTCCGGCGACTTCAACAAAACCCGCCGACACGCCTTCCGGCCTCTCCGTGCGGTTTCTTAAAAGCACAACTTTTTTTCCGAAAACAAGAGCCTCTTCCTGTATGCCGCCGGAATCCGTCACGGCAAAAAGACAGTTTTTCAGAAGATAGATAAGGTCGCGGTAATTGACGGGTTCCGTCAAAACAATGTTATCCGGGCCGCCCATAATTTTTTCGGCGGCTTTTTTTACAACGGGGTTGGGGTGCACCGGATAAATCACCCGAACGCCCTTATCGGGAGTAAAATAATTCTTGAAAAAACCAAAAACGCCGGCCATGGGTTTTCCCCATGACTCCCTCCTGTGCATGGTGAAAAGCACAAAAGGTTTTTCCGCAAGGCACCGCACCGACGGTGAAACACCCCTGTCGCTGCGGGATATCATCAGCGCCGCGTCAACTATGGTGTTTCCCGTGACAGAAACAAGTTTCGGACGCAGCCCCTCTCTTTTTATGTTTTCCGCGGCTGTGCCGGTGGGCGGAAACAAAATATCCGAAATGCTGTCTGTAAGAATTCTGTTCATTTCCTCAGGAAAGGGCTCACTCTTGTCCCCCGTCCTTAAACCCGCCTCCACATGGGCGGCGGGAATACCGTTATAAAAAGCTGTCAGCGCGGAGGCAAAAGTCGTTGAGGTGTCGCCGTGGACAATAACCATATCCGGTTTTTCCTTTTTATAAACAGCGTCAAGACGTTTTACAACGGCAGATGTAATATCCGCGAGACTTTGACCGGAGGTCATTATGTTCAGATTGTATTCCGGATTCATGCCGAATATGTCAAGCGCCTCATCCAGCATATCGCTGTGCTGGCCTGTCAGCACCAGCTTCACCGAAAAGGCTCTGTCTTTTTTCAGCGCGAAATAAACGGGAGCCATTTTTATCGCTTCCGGCCTCGTGCCGAAGGTCAAAACTATTTTTTTCATAATTTACCGTTTAATCGAGAAAATCGTCGCCATAATGGCCACGATTGAAAGAATGAGCGTCAGATTATACATAAGCAGAGATATTTCTCTCGACGACCAGCCACCTTTCAACAGCTTGTGGTGAATGTGCTCCGAGTCTGCTCTCATTATGGGCACATGCGCGCGGCGGCGCCTTATTATGGCCGATACGACATCAAACACCGGCAGAGCCACAACCATAACGGGTATAACCAGCGCGATGGCGGCGGTTAATTTGAGCATACCCTGAATGGCTATTATACCGAGAAAAAAACCCAGAAGAAGGCTGCCGGAATCTCCGAGAAAAACGCCGGCCGGCGGAAAATTAAAATACAAAAATCCCAAACAAGCCCCTGACAGGAGCAGTGAAAACAGCGCGAAAAATTCACCCCCGGGGAGCAGCCCGAAAGCCGATTCAATGATGATGACAACGGAAAAAGTAAAAGCCGCTATGGCCGAAATACCGCAGGCAAGACCGTCAACACCGTCAATCAGATTTATAACATTTGTGAAAGCAAGCATCCAGCAGGCGGTGACTATTATTGAACCCAGCCGGGGGAACATCACATAACTCATAAACGGTATTTTAAAACCCGTTATCTCAACACCGTAAATGAGCACCATCATAATCGCTATTGTTTGAGCAAGCAGTTTTACCGTCGCACTGATCGCTTCGCGGTCATCGGCCATGCCGGTTATGAGTATTATGAGGCTGCCGAGAAAAATACCGTTGACGGCTGAAAAATTATCCGCGAGGTAAAGTTTCACTTCTCCCGACATAAAATAAAGCGCGGCCAGACCCGCCCAGACGCTGATCCATATCCCCAGGCCGCCCCATAGAGGAACAAGACGGGTGTGTATCTTTCTGCCGGAAGGCTTATCATAAATCCGGTTTTTTTCGGCAAAATTTATAAACGCCGGTTCAAAAACAAGAAGAAAAAGCATGGGGATAAAAAAAGCCGCCAGATAGATCATTCGCTTTTATATACCGGGAAATCCGCGGTCATGACTTTGACTTTATCTTTGATAGACGCAATTGCCTTTTCATCGCCGCGGGCTTCCACCGCCTGATTTATAAATTCCGCTATACGGCTCATTTCAGCTTCTTTCATGCCTCTTGTCGTCACAGCCGGCGTGCCGAGCCTGATGCCCGATGTTATAAAGGGTTTTTCAGGATCGCCGGGAATGGAATTTTTATTGGCGGTTATTCCCGCGTCCTCAAGAAGGTTCTGGGCTTCCTTGCCCGTCATATTCTTGTTCCTTAAATCCACAAGCACCATGTGATTGTCCGTGCCTCCGGTGACCAGCGTAAAATCGTTTCTCAAAAGGCCTTCCGCGAGGGCTTGGCTGTTTTTCACAATCTGCGCCTGGTAATCCCGGAATTCCGGTTTTAAGGCTTCGCCGAAAGCCGCGGCCTTGGCCGCTATTATGTGCATGTGAGGTCCTCCCTGAATGCCCGGGAAAACCTGACGGTCTATTACGGAAGCGTGCTCTTTTCTGCACATTACCATTCCGCCCCTCGGGCCCCTGAGAGTCTTGTGGGTGGTCGTGGTGACAAAATCACAGTGAGGCACAGGAGAGGGATGCTCACCGGCGGCAACAAGCCCCGCAATGTGAGCTATATCCGCCAAGAGATAAGCCCCCGCCTTATCGGCTATTTCCCTGTATTTTTTGAAATCTATAATCCGCGGATAGGCCGAAGCGCCGCATATAATCAGTTTCGGCTTGTGCTTCAAAGCAAGTTTCTCAAGCTCGTCGTAATCTATAAGTCCCGTCTTTAAATCATTATGCGCTGGTATAATATTAAAAAAGCGCCCCGAAAAAGAGAGAGGATGACCGTGCGAGAGATGGCCTCCATGGGAGAGATCCATGCTCATGATGGTATCTCCCATCTCAAGAACGGCAAAATAAACAGCCATGTTGGCGGATGTCCCTGAAAGCGGCTGAACATTAACATGTTCGACGCCGAAAAGACTCTTGCATCTTTCAATGGCCAGAACCTCTATTTCGTCGCAGTGAAGACAGCCGCCGTAATATCTTTTCCCGGGATAACCCTCCGCGTATTTATTGGTGAAAAAAGACGAGGCCGCCTCAAGCACGGAGAAAGACGCAAAATTTTCGGAGGCTATCATCTCAAGATTATCCTCCTGACGCCGGTGCTCGCTTTCTATTATTTCATACACTTCGCTATCGGTCTTTTTCAAATGCTCAAACATATTTTTTATCTCCCTATTTCTCAGCCCGGAAATTATTTTAACAACAAACCCGGTTATTATATCAAAAGTTTTTCTGTAAAACTCTTTATCCAGCCCTATGGGATCGGGTATATCTCCCTGCTCGCCCGCATATTCGGACAAGAGAAAAACCTTATCCGCCGCGAAAGGGAAGCTTTTCCTTACGTACTCCGCATGGCATTTTTCCATGCATAGAACAACACCGGCTTCATCAAGCTTTTCCTTGGTTAGCTGCGTTGAAACGTGATTTTCGTGAGGGATACCCTCTTCATCCAGAATTTCCTCAAGCACCCCGAATATGCGGTAGGACGGGTGCGCCGCAATCCCCGCGGAAGACGCCTTTAATCCCGGAGCTTTTTTTTTGAAAATGCCCTCCGCCATCACCGAGCGGCAGGTGTTTCCCGTACACACAAACAACGGGGTCACATTATTCTCTCTCTCTTATGACTTCTATCTCGCCGCCCGTGAGATCCAAAATGGACGACGGAATTCCATTAAGCGGCTTATTTTCTTTTACCGCTATATCCGCGCCTTTTAACAGAGTCTTATCAATAGCGCTAAAAGCCCCCGCCGCCTTCTTCCCCGATATGTTGGCAGATGTAACGGCCATGGGCCCGACGGCGCTGAGAAGTTTAAGCGCGAATTTGTGATTCGGCACCCGCAGAGCCATTGTTCCGGCTCTTGAGGCAAGAACAAGGGTGACCGGCCCCGGCCAGTATTCTTTCATCAGCATACGCACCCTCTGGCTGACCCTGCCTACAAGATGAGAAGATTCCCTCCATGACGATATAAGCAGCCCTATTTCTTTTTTGTTCGATCTTTTTTTAAGATGGTAGATTTTTTTAATGCTGTCCTTGAATTTTATAGACGCGCCTATGCCGTAAACCGTATCCGTCGGGAAAATTACTATTCCCCCCGATTTTACTATATCGACTATTCTGTCAAATTGTTCGCCGGAAACGGCCTCTGATGCTCTTATAACATCGCACAGCACTGATTCTTTTCCCGAAAGCACAGCCTGCTTACTGCTTTTTATTTTTTTAACCGTTTTTTTCATGATAAGTACCCCGCATTTATTCTTATGTAATCTTCGCTAAAATCCGTCGTCGCAAAAACGCATTCGGCAGCGCCGGATGCGAGATCGACCTTAAAAGACACTTCTTTTCTGCGTAGAAGTTTACGCATTTTCTTGTCGTCAAAACGCAGTGGCCCGCCCCTGTAAAGGAGAACCCCGCATATATAAACAGACAGCTTTTCAGTATTCATCGAAACCTCTGACGCTCCTGTGCGGGACAGTATTCTGCCCCAGTTGGGACTTTCACCGTTGAAAGCCGTTTTTATGAGCGGCGAGGCAGCGAGAAAATCCGCCAGATGACGCGCTTCTGACACGCTCCGGGCGCCCGTGACACTGATCTCTATGACTTTCTTTCTGCCCTCCCCGTCGTCTATTATTTTGGCGGCTATATCTGCGCAGACATTTGAAAGATCCTTTCTGAATTTTGACTCGGAAACCGTTTTTTTCATGGAAGACAGCAGAAAAACAGAATCATTTGTGGACATCTCACCGTCCACCGACATTCTGTTGAACACATCCGCCTCTTCCCTGAAAATTTTTTTCAGGCGCGAATAAGAAGATGTCCGCGCATCGGTGAGGATGAAACACAGAAAAGTGGCCATATCCGGATTTATCATCCCCGAGCCCTTGGCGCAGGCCCAGAAATTTCCGGAGGATGACACTTTCCTCACGGTGTCTGTCGTCATAATGCTGTCGGCGAAATCCTCCGGCGACACAGGACGTTTCACAAAGCTTTTCTCTACGCAAACTATTCCTTTTCTGATTTTTGTCACAGGCAGAAAAGAGCCTATAACTCCGGTGGAGGCGATGAGCACTTCCTCCGCTTTCACACCGAAACGTTTGGCGGCGAAAGAGCAGGTGCCCAGCGCGTCGCGGAATCCTTTTTTCCCTGTTGCCGCATTCGCGCATTTTGAATTAGCCACAAGCGCGCGCCCGTCAGGAAGATGTTTGCGGCTTATCACAACCGGCGCCGCGGCGAAACGGTTTTTCGTAAAAAGCCCCGCCGCCTTAAAACCGTCCGGGCAGAAAATAACGCCGAGATCCTTCCCCTTTTCTTTCATACCGCATGAGCATCCGCCTATAAGAAAACCTTCGGGAAAATATGTCTTTGCTTTTTTCTTTTTCACAGAGCCGTCTCCTCGTCAATTCCAAAGGCTATATTCATATTTTGAACCGCCTGTCCGGAAGCCCCCTTCACCAGATTGTCAATCACCGAAGTAACAACAAGCGTCCCCGCTTTCGCGTCAACGGCAATGCCTATGCGGACATTGTTCGTGCCCGTCACCTCCCGCGTTTCGGGCTGAACTCCGGCGGGAAGAACTGTAACGAATTTCTCACCTTTATAAAATTTTCTGTAAGCGGAAATAACCGTTTCCGCGCGGAGCATCCTTTTCATTTTCATATAAGATGTGACTATCATCCCCCTGTCCTGAGGAATAAGATGCGGCACAAAAGTCAGAACCGGTTTTTTTCCCGAAAGCAGAAGTATCTCCTCTTCTATTTCACTCTGATGACGGTGACAGGCGACTTTATAGGCGCGGCAGGAAGCGTTGGCATTGTAGTAAAGATATTCTTTCGCAAGTTTTTTTCCCGCTCCCGAAATCCCGCTTTTGGCGTCAATTATTATGCCTTTCTCGTCGGCTATACCTTCTCTCAGGGCCGGCAGAACGGCCGATAGCGTCGCCGTGGGATAGCAGCCGGGATTGGCTATTAAGCGGGCTCCCTTTATTTTTTCCCTGTTGAACTCGCACAAACCGTAAACAGCTTTGGAAAGCAGTCCGGGCGCCGGATGAACAGCATTGTATGTTTTTCTGTAAACGCCCGCATTTTTCAGCCTGAAATCGGCGCTGAGATCTATAACCGTTTTTCCTTTTTCATAAAATTTTATGGCGGTCGAGGCGGCTTCGGTGTGGGGCAGACAGAGAAAAACCGTGTCAGTGTCATTTATGACCGCGGCGCTCAATTTCTCGGTGAGAAGCCCGCAGCGGACAGAGGGCTGTATATCGGATATTTTGATTCCGGAGGTGCGGGAAAGAAGATGCGCCACTTCAACATGAGGATGCCGCAAAAGTATTTTAAGAAGCTCTTCCCCCGTGAAACCCGTGACACCGGCTATTGAAACCCTTATCATATGAGTATCATGGCAGAGCGCAGAAAAAGAGCCGCCGCCGTGAGAACAAACACTATCAGCAATGGGGCGGCAAATGCCGCAAAGGCGCCGACGGCGGAAAGAGAGTAGTTAAACATCATAGCCTTGACTTTCAAAACAAAACTCCAAATGTAAATGATAACAGCCATAAGGGCAAAAGCCGCGCCGAAAGAGCTGAAAAGCGTTCCTGCAAGTATTTTAGCCGCCGGCAGAAAAAGAAAAGGAAGTTCTGCAAAAGGCAGCAAGCGAAAAAAATCCGTGACCGAACCGCGCCCCCCCGCCGCATGCGCGAAAAAATGAAGAATCGCCGCCGTTGCAATCCACTCAAAAAAAAGAACCGGCACGAACAAAACAAAATCAGCCCCTGAAAAACCGAAAGCCGCAAACTGGGCGAGCCGGCAGAGAATAAAAAAAAGAGCCGAAGCGGAAAGCGAATAACGGCAATCATAAACTTCCCACGAAACTCCGGGAGAAAACATCAGCGAATAAAAATTGCCGGCCGTCATAAAATCAGCTTCCTCAAAAATGTTTCCAGCGGGAAATGCGAGGCCTGCGGCACTTCCGGCACAATGCCGAAAAATCTTTCCAGCGTCGTCCTTCCCTCAATTATTTTGACAGGCCCTTTTATTCCCGCCAGTTCTTTGGCGGCTTCAAGAGCGGCGTTAATATTTCCGGCGCTGTCTGCAAGACCGTTCTTCATGGCCTGAGCCCCCGTGAACACCTGCCCCTGCGCCAGAATCTTAAGTTTTTCCATGGGCATGCTTCTTCCCTTTGACACCGTCTCCAGAAACTGGCCGTGCGCGTCGTCTATCATTTCCTGCAGCAGATTTCGCTCTTCGTCCGTCATTTCCCTGTAATACGCGCCCATGTCCTTGTATTTTCCGCTTTTAACCACATCCGGCTTTATGCCTATTTTTTTCAGAAGCTCTTCCCAGTTGGAAGAACCCATGATGACGCCTATGGAACCTGTGATTGTCCCGGGATTGAGATATATGACATCGCACACGGATGCGATATAATAACCGCCGGATGCGGCGACATCGCCGAGCGATGCGACGACGGGTATTCCCGCCTCTTTGTATTTCATTATTTCTTCCACAATCTCCTGGCAGGCGCCTATCGTACCGCCGGGAGAATTTATCCTTATGACAAGGGCTTTCACTTTTTCTTTTCTGAGAGACGCCAGCTGCTCCACCCATCTGTCGCTTCCGCGGAGGCCGAAAACATTTCCGCTGCCGTGTGAAATGACGGATATCATCCCGTATATCTTTACCAGGCCTATTTTGTCTTTAAGGGCGAAGCGCGAACCGTCATCAGAGGTGCGGCGGGCGGTAAAAAGCGCCGCACCGGCGCTGAAAAGCAGCAGAAAAAGAAAAACATAACTCATAATTCTTTCGCCGGTTTTGCTGGGAGGTATTTCAGTTGCCATAATATATCCGCTATTTTACGAAACTATTTTACTTTTTGCAACTTATTTGTTACTAATTACCCGGCCGGAGTGGTGAAACTGGCAGACACGCATGGCTTAGAACCATGTGCCTTACGGCTTGGAGGTTCGAGTCCTCTCTCCGGCATTTTGAGAATACGAATATCTCTGCCGTGATTATTTATGGTAGAGTAAAAATTTTAGGGGGGTATTAAAGTGGAAAGTATAAAGATTTCGGAAAAAAGCAAAACGGTAAAACAACTGGATTTTCTTGTTGACGCGGAAAGCGCTGCTGATTCGCGCAAAAACGCTATCTCTCAAATCAGAAAAACGGTGAGAATACAGGGCTTCCGCGCGGGAAAAGCGCCTGCGGCTCTTATAGAAAAAGATTTCAAAGATGATATAAAAAGCGCGCAGGAGCGCTATCTCCTGTCAAAAAAAATCTATCAGGCTCTTGAGAAAAACAAAATAAACCCCGTCGCCCCCGCGAAACTCACGGAATTTAAGTGGGACGGCGATAAGCCCGTGAAATTTTCCGTTGAAGTGGAAATCATACCCGACTTTGAAGCATCCGGCTACAAAAAAATCAGCATAAAGGAGCCCGTCACTTCCGTGAGCGCTGACGAGGCAGAAAAAGCTCTGCAGAATCTGCGCGAAAAAGCCTTCTCTCTGGAAAAAACCGAACTGGCAAAACCGGAAAAGGGTCTCTTTATCAAATACGATCTTGAGGTGATGTACGACAGCAAAGCGGAAAAAAATATGAGTAAAAAAAATCTCACCGCGGAACTCGCCGAAGAAAAAATATTCCCGCCTCTCTGGCCGGACATTCTGAAGCTGAAAAAAGGCGAAGCGGGGGAAATAAACTTCACCGCTGATAAAGATTTCAAACCCGCGGAATTTGCCGGAAAAAAACTCGCATACCGCATTCTCATAACTGAGATTTTTGAAAAAAAACTGCCGGAACTCGATGACAGCTTTGCTTCACTTTTCGGAGCGAAAAACCTTGAGCAGCTTAAAGACTCGATGAAAAAACGCATGATTATGGAAAAAGAAGCGGAAAAACACAGAAGCGTCAGAGAACAGATATCCGCCGCGCTTTTGAAAAAAAACAGCTTCGAGCTTCCCGCGTCGCTTATAGAAGAAGAAAAAAAATCAATAAGCTCTCACTTAAGCAAACAGTACCCCGGGCAGGACATAAAAACCTTTCTGCCGCAGATAGAAAAAACGGCCAATGAAAATTTAAGAATATCTCTGATTCTCGGGAAAATAGCCCACAAAGAAAACATTTCGGTCACGGAAGACGAACTCAAAGAAAAACTCGGCAAAGGCAATTCCGCGCGAAATCGCGGGAGAATGAGCGACGCGCTGTTGACTGATAAAATTTTTGATTTTATAATAAAGGAAGGAGTTATAAAATGAAAGAATACGCAACACTTATTCCTATGGTGGTTGACCAGACCAGCCGCGGCGAGAGAGCATATGACATCTTTTCATGTCTGCTGAAGGAAAGAATCATATTTCTCGGCGCTCCCATAAACGACGACATAGCCAATATCATCATAGCTCAGCTTCTTTTTCTTGAGTCACAGAACAAAGAAAAGGAAATATCCATATATATCAACAACCCGGGCGGAATTGTGACAAGCGGGCTGGCCATTATCGACACCATGAACTTCATACGCAGCCCCATCGCCACATACTGTCTGGGACAGGCGGCTTCCATGGCGGCGGTAATACTCTCCTGCGGCATGAAAGGCAGGCGCAGAGCTCTGCCAAACGCCAGAATAATGATACATCAGCCGCTGGGCGGTGTGCAGGGACAGGCGACCGATATAGGGATACAGGCGAAAGAAATAATGAGGATGAAGAAAAGGCTTAACGACATACTCGCGAAATCCACAGGCCATCCCCTTGACAAAATAGAACAAGACACCGAAAGAGATTATTTCATGACGGCCGAAGAGGCTCTTGCCTACGGCATTGTCGATGAAGTTATTAAAGATAGAAACTGACCGGAGGTTTAAGTGACATACACAGACATACCAGTTATAGCGGTAAAAGACACCGTTGTTCTCCCATTCAACAGAATACCTATTTTTGTGGGAAGGGAAAAATCAAAGCGAGCTCTTGAAGCGGCTTTGGCCGGAGGAAAACACGTTTTTTTCACCGCTCAGAAAAACCCGAAAACAGACGACCCCAAATTCAGCGATATTTATTCAGTGGGATGTGTGGGAAAAATTTTACAGTCAATAAAAGATGATTCCGGCGGCTACAAAATTCTCATAGAAGGAATTGAGCGCGCGGCCATAGACTCCCTCTCCGATGCCGGAGGTTTGTGGACGGCAAATATTACTCTTCTGCCGCTGACATTAACGCCCTCGCCGAGAACGGACGCTCTCTTTGACGCGCTGATCGACGAATTCAGGAAATACAGCGAAATCGCCGGAAAAATACCAAAGGAAATTATAGACGACATACTTTCTGTAAACGAACCCGGGAAAATAATCTATCTGATTATAGGCTACATGCCGGGGCGCGTCTCCGAAAAACAGCAACTGCTTGAAAATAGCAACGCCGACGACCTTGTGATGAAGCTTATAAAAATGCTTGCGTCCGAACGGGAATTCATGCTTGTTAAAAAAGACATCCATGAGAAAGTTCACAAAGGAATACAGAAAAACCAAAGGGAATATTTTCTTTCCGA
>SWCC01000030.1_pt1 | contig 13153 bp, 10 predicted proteins | sample 4692971 | NCBI WGS metagenome assembly SWCC01 (sample SAMN10267277, study PRJNA491770) | bioreactor metagenome | isolation source: DHS bioreactor inoculated with subseafloor sediment | place: Japan: off Shimokita Peninsula | collected 2006-08 | reverse complement strand
CGTGGTTAATGGCGGCTTAGGGCCGTGAGTGGCATCGTCACAAGGGGCGGAAAATCGGACCTTAGCTGCGTCTGCGAAAGTTCTCGGCCAGACTGGCAAAAGCGGCCCTTCAAGCCCTGGCAGACCGAAGCCCGTATGCTGCGCTGCGCACCAAGGTCGGCTGTGCGCAGAAAGTGTGCTTTGCAAAGTCGCGTGAACGGCACGAATCCGCCGTTTGATGCCATCCTCGATGCTACATCGCGAATTTCCGAAAACTGACCTTCGTGTACGGTGCTGCAATTACCCTTTTGGTTCGCTCAGAGGATTAACCGCAGTTATGGAACAAGGATGTTAGCTGTTCTTGGCCGCCTTCAGTCGGCAAAGCGGATACACCCAAAAAGGTTGGGGACTCTTCTCCAAATCTGATTTGAATACCAAAGCTATCAGACTCACTGATTGCACGTGCATTATCCCTGCTAATCGTTGAGATAACTTGAACATCGCTTCCAGTTTGGAACCTGTTGCAATCCTGCGAAATATCAATTCTGCATTCTTCACCGTTTAGGACGATTTCAACTAAGCCAAACCCAAGAAGTTCATCAAACCTGTTTTGTGCCTCTATGACCGCCCAGAAGAAAAAACCCATTTCTTTTGAATAACCCAACATAACTTTATGCCTGCCAAAAACAGAATCCCGTTCACCTCTCACATAAATCATCTTCCCGCGGGCCTGAACTGACCACTCGACGTTTGTTTCGCCGCCAGTCACTACCCCGTATTCCTTAAGGCGGCTTTCATCAATCAGATTGATTTCTCGGGCATCCGTTGCCGACGAAAGTTCCAAAAATTTTGGCGAAATGCCCATTTCGACAACGTAGGTTGCAAGCTGCGCCGACAGAACCTGCGATTGGCCAAGGTGTTCTGGGACTGGGTTTTTGAATGAGAAGCGGTGGACGCCAAATTTGCTGTCTTGCCCAAAATATCTTAAACGACCACCGATATAGATCATAGTAGCAGCGCTCATGCAATTTCCCGGCATCCTTTGACGCGGCTGGAAGAACTCAGCGGAAGCATCAAAGTCTAGCAAGTATTTTCCGATGTCAGTCCAAAGACCGTAAGATCGGATCAAGCGGCCAATTCCTATCGCCGCCTCTAAATCTCCACCATTAGAGTCAATATAAACTACCATGTGGGCTGGCGGTCGGTGTTGATCTAGGAACTTTGCAAATATGGCGTCGTCGCCCGTTTCGATTGTCCCAACTGCATTGATACAGAAGAAACCGCCAAGCATCTTTTCGAGTTCATTCTGTGGCTCAGAGTAGAAAAACTGCATACTGGCTTTCTTCGTTAAGATGTTCCTGCAAGGAAATTGTCCATATCTGGCCAGTTCGGATCAAGGTCGATACCCACGGGTGCGTCACCTTCGAAATAGACGCCATTATGGCCCCCACATGCGTCACAAATTGCCGTGTTCACAGCCCATTGCACATCCGGTATCCAAAGGCCGTCACGGATACAAATACTGTACGTCGCAGTTGCTTTGGAGTCGCACCAAACCTCTTCGATCCGGCGGGTCATGTCGGGCTTCAGCTCATCGACAATCCGTTGCATGTCGTGGATTTCGTTCGCGTAATTCTTACGGCTGACAAGTCCAACGTCTTTGTATGTTATGGGTTCTTGGCGGCGCTCTTTTTGCGCCTCTTTAACAGCTTGCTTGGCTTGGTGTATTTTCCACGTATCAATCAGGAACATTGCCATTGATCCTGCGAGATTGACGGCTAACGCCGCGTGGCGCTCGGAGGGACGGACTTTTTTGCGACCACCACCATGCGCATCGCTAATCTTGTTTCTTAATCCTCCAAGGTTCTCCACGACGCTCTGACAGCCGCCAAGAATTCGTTTGAATGTCTCTTCCGTGTGCTGAGAGGGAGAAAGATCCATTAGGTTTGCAGTTTCTCTGTAGAGCTTTGGTAGGTCCCATTTGTCTTGCGGTGTCAGGCCAGCATCTTCCAGAACGTGTTTGCAGACCTCTTCGAGCAATGTCCTAGCAGAAGTGATTGCTCCCTCAGGATCTGTCTTGCGGCGCGTAAGGGCTTTTTGCCAAACTTCGGATACGCCGTCCGCGTTGTATTGCGATAAGGTTGCTGAGATGCTGGTGTCAGCAGGTGCGCCGACTTCAGATAAATAGTCCAATAGCGGCTGGAACTGTTCTGATATGTGCTTGCGTCGGGCAGCATAAGCCCCGTTGCCGGTGTGAAAGTCCTTGAGGTATGCCCAGACACCGTCACCGTCCACGTTATCCCTAACAAATCGAGGCAAATGCAGCTTGGCATTCGGATCGTCAAAGATCTCCGCCCTAAGAAGTCGAAATTCAATATCATTCATTTCGCCGCCAGTTCCGTGCGATGTGATGATCGAACGAAGTTTGAGTGCGTTATCAAATTTGTAGTTGGGCGTACCTGTCATTTCGCTATCTTAACTCAACCGGAAGACGAGAAACAGTATACGGTTCAAAAATGTTTCCACGACACACCTGCTAGCCCGAGCAAGACCAACACGTTCAGATGTCGCTTAGACAGGGCTCAAGTCATCCTCCCCGTAATGTCCGTTTTTGGTTAAGTATGTTGTCCCTTGAATTCGTAGCGAAGGCCCTGTTTCTGCTCGGGGTGTAGAACAGGCATGTCTGCTTTGGGCTGACAGCAGTCATCCGGTGTGATAGATCAGGCCGGTGGCAGGGCATTTTGCGCAAAACCACGCGCTGCATTGCCGCAAGTCCACTTAGAGCCCACTGTGTCGGTTAGATCGCTTTCATATGACCATCATATTCGATGATACCGTCAAGTAGTGCGGGGTCGGAGTTCTGCAAATTTACACCGATATTTCCAATATCACCATCAATGTGCATCCAATGTGTCAGAACCCCACAACACTGGCAGCGGTGAAACGCGATCATTTTGTCCCCCCAGATATAAGTATCAGTCGCCCCTGATATTTGCACGCTTTCTGGCGGGTAGTATGACCAGAGTGCGCCATACCGACGGCAGATACTGCACGTGCAGCGGTTTAACCTCAGTGGCCGATCAGGGAGCCTAAGAGAAACTTTCCGACAGTGGCAGTGAATATCCAACTCTCAATCCTTCGAAAATTCAGGCTTCGTCACAGCCTTATAATCCAAATAGTTGCTTTGTCCCGCGATGCAGCCAACCGACATGCTGAAATGCTGAAATGCTGAAATGCTGCAGAATGCACGAATGTCTGGTCTGGGGAAGCTGCGCCGCAGCGCCCGACATTGTTGTGAATGGCAGGTATGGGCCGTTCTTGTTGGTCAATTCGAGATCGCTTGGTTGGATCGCGGCGATACGACTAACGGCAGCTACGAGCCCAGATTCACCGATGCTGCGCTATGCACGAATGTCGGCAATGCGCTCCCGCGACTACCGCTGAGGCTGAAAGTCTTTGCTCGCCAGTAACGCCGCCGCGCCGATCATAAGTGCTCCGCACACCTTATTCACAAGGCCGAAGGAAAACCGCTTTAGTGCCGTGGCCGCTCGTACTCCAAGCCATCCCCAAACCAGCAGAATTGCTCCATCGACCACCAAATACGTAACACCCAAAATGAGAAGTTGGGGCAGCACCGGCATGGTCGGGTCTATAAACTGAGGAAAAAGGGCACCGAAAAAGACTACGGCAAATGGATTCGCCATCGAAGTAACAAAGCCTTGACGGAACAGTCGAAACGATTGGCCTGATGCATTGGCGGTAACGTCATCCGGCTGATCTTTTGAGAGAATAAGCTGAACACCGATCCAAACCAAATAGGCCACGCCAAGCCATTTGATCCAGATGAACGCAGTCGCTGAGGTTGCGATGATGGCGGCAAGACCGAAGGCCGCCCCCGTCATTTGCAAACTGTTGGCGGTCAAATCTCCGGCAATGGTATATGCACTGCGCCTTAGCCCGTGCCTAACGCTGTTGGATATGATGAGAAGTTGACTGGTGTCGGGCGGGGTAGCGAAGAACACGGCGACAGCCGCCAAGTAGATCAAATAGGTTTCCATTGGCATCGTGGCGTTCCTTTATAGCTGAACCATCAAACTACGGCTAATGTCGCAAGATCGTCAAATCATAGTTGCGGTCATTCGCTTTAGAAACTGGGATGGCAGCTCCGTCCGGCACAACCGACCTTGGGCTGTCAATTTTGCTGCGTCAGGTGTCGAACGGCAGCTTTACGAAAGCTGCAACGCAGCGTTTGGCCCTTCGGGCAACGGCGGCAATGGGCTGTATACTGCCAGAAAGCAGGTAACGGCTTGTATTGTCAGAAACCCTGCGGCGGAGGCCATTTCAAATGGGCGTTATTAACAAAACGGCTATATTTAGGTAATATTCTTGGAAACATTTTGCTTGGCTCTCTCCAGCCAAAGTGGTGGCTTGGCAGAAGGAACGCGCGAAGGCGTAGATGTCTCATTGGTTGTGAAAATGCTCGATAGAAGTGCCAAAGCAACTGAGCCCTTCGCTTGGGTCGAATTATCCCGCCCCATTGTAAAGAGGATGCGCATCAATTGGTTTCGTTGTTCACTTGTAGGCAAAAGGAATTTCACCTCAATCTGCAACCCCTTATGCTTTATGATATTGGCCGCGACAGGCCCAATTTCTGGAATATCGACAAGAAGCCACCTAACATTCTGGGGAACCTGACTTTCGCTCTGAAGTCCAATACGCGCCCCAGCTAATGACAAGGTTTCAATTTTTGCCAAAAGCTGCTCGTTTGGTTTGGTGGCAATAGTACAGGGCTCATTAAACTCAAAGCGTTCTTCTCGTTGCTCGGTGTCGGGCGAAACGGCGACAGCCTGAACTATAGAAAGCAATACCATGCTTATAACTGCCCAAAAGGCGAGCATAGGAAGTTGTCCATTGTCCATAACAACCCGACTATCAATATCTGCATTTACGTAGAGTCCTAATGCAGCAGCCAAAATTAATGCTATCGGCCAAAAGATCATCGCGCGGTCGATACCGCCACCGCCTGCGGCACTGCCTTTTGGCGTCACCTTAAAGGCGTGCCCATGCGGTTTGATAAGGGTGGTGATAACTGTTGGTAAAATGCGTGGCGCGTGAAGGGCTGCATGCACTGTCGATGCCAAAGGAAAAAATGAATCAGGGGCAATTAATCGCAAGGTACATAGGGTTGCCAGCATGGCCGGGACTTGTAACGAGAGTATTTCTTGCGCGCTTACGTTTCCAAGAGGGGACCAGCCGGTCCAGAGACAGACTATCGGGGTCAGGACTGTGGCGATCACCATAAATGGCTGCACAATCCAAGTCAGAGGTAAAAACATCAAACGGTGCCGTAACTTTATCCCAGGCCCCAGTGGGCCATCACGGAGGAACAGCATTTGAATGGCACCCCGTGCCCAACGTGCGCGTTGGACGTACATTGCTGAGAGCGACTCAGGTGCGAGTCCAACTGCAAGACGTTCATTAAGATAGCGTGTGACGTATCCTTTGCGCAGAAGTGCAAGCGTCAGCAACATGTCTTCTGTAATCGAACCGGTAGGCATACCACCCCCAATGGCTTCCATCGCGGCACGGCGGGTTATTGAATTTGAACCACAGCAAAACGCCGCGTCCCAACCATCTCGGCCAACCATTATAGTATCAAAAAATAATCGTTGATCATCAGGCATCACCTTACGCAACCCAAGATTGTTTTGCATCGGATCAGCATTATAAAAATTGTGGGGAATCTGGACAATACCGACCTTTTCATCTTGGAAAAGCCCCATAGCGCGATAGAGAAAATTTTGCTGTGGAATAAAGTCCGCATCGAGAACCATAAAAAATTCACTATTGGTACGTTTAATAGCTGCGTTGATATTGCCAGCTTTTGCGTGATCGTTGTTCTTACGTGTAAAGTATTTGATGCCCTTTTGTGCACTGTACTTCTCAAGCCACTCCCGCTTACCATCATCAAGAATGTAAACAGTAAAACGATCCTTCGGCCAATCGAGCGCAATAGCGCCCGCAATTGTTTTTTCCAGCACCTCAATATCTTCGTTATAAGTTGCAATGAAGATATCGATCGTGGGGAGATCATTTGGCGCTCTTAACCGAAGCCGCTTCTCGCCGGCTGAGGCCGCATCGGAGTTATTCCTGCGACGCGCAAGCATTAGAAAGAGCACAGCTGTATCAAACCAGACGAATACTTCGACAACTATTAGAAACCACGCGAAAGTAGCCTCGGCAAAACCAGTGCCTGAGACAGGAAGCGTCTCAGTAAAACGCCATGCGAGATAGCGAACGATCACTGCCAAGGTAGCTATTAACAATACCCAAACGGCGAAGGGCCGCATGGTGACGCCTGACATCCACTGACGCGGAACAAGCAAGGCCAACGCTACGACCAACGCAATTGGAACAAGAAAATCGGGCATACCTCACTCCGTTTCTATTGGAGCAGTCTCTTGGCCAAATGTAGGTTCCACGTTTAGGGGGGCAGTCCCGCCAAAACCCGAAAGCAGCCGTGATATACGTGACAACAAACTGTCTTGGTGCAAATCAAACCGGACATCGGCAGTTCGGCCAACATCGCAGAATGATCCTGCTGCGATGGCATCTTTCAAGTTTGCACTGCCCAGCCCAACAATGACTCTGAAACCGTCGATCGTTATGATCCTTGGGCTCGCGGCTTGCATTTCACGGTTTGGACGTGCACCGCTTCCGTATGCTGCAAGGACCTCGGCGGTAAATCGATCTGTCGACCCTTTGAGTTGAACTGTCGCGATTGTTCCTGTTGGAATGTTCTCAAAGTGCCGCTCTGGTAGTTGAACTTCAAGAAAGCGCCGTGAACAATCGAGGACCTGTGCGATACTTTCTCCGAAGGCAACGGTGGTTCCTTCGCGGGCAGAAGCCTCCCAGATTATTCCCGATGTTGTAACATTCGGCTTAAAGCTTTCTTGACGTATTGCTTCAAGGCCCATAGTTCTTATTTGGTTCTTGAGGCCAGCACGTTGAGCCTGCCGTTCAAGCAAGCGCGCACTAATATCCGCCAGACGAACGTCTATTTCGTTCAATCGATATTCAATTTGCTCAAAACCGTTGGACGTTAGGTCAATACCCATCTCACCGTTGAGAGTATCACGTTCGACTTTTAGCTGGTCAAATGCCGCTTTTTGTTGCGCCAAATTAGCGATCGCGACTGATAGTTCGGCGCTTGCGTCGGATGCATTTGTTGGGGTGACAGAACCACTCTTTACAAGTTTTTCAATGCGTTGGGAGTTTCTTTGAGCCTTTTGTAAAGCAGTAGTTGCGCGACTAATGTTCGCGGTAGCCTCGGCCAGGCGCGGAATGAACCACGCCGTACGTGCCTCAACAAGTGCATCTCGTCTGGCTATAAGATCGGTCCTAATACGAGCCAAATCACGAGTCTGCTTTTCCATTCCGACTATCTCGCCGCTGAGAGCTCCAAGTCTCGTTTGTGCGGCTTGGAGAGCTCCCCGCTGACTTTGAGAGTTTTTCAGTTCGATGAGTGTTTCCCCACTTTTGACTATTACTGAAACCGGTTTAGTCGGCTGGATAATAGTCCCGCTGAAAGGGGCGCTGACGTTAATCAGCGGTGCGTTCACTACCGCGGATGTCGAAACATAACTTGTCGCATAAGGTGCAACTGTAAAGCCAACCGCAGCTAAAAGAACTAGGGCAATGAGAATACGAAGAAGAGTAATTGGCATATGCTATCCTTTATGAGGTCATTTTAAGTGTGCAAATGCTTCATCAACCACCCTTAAACCTGTGATATTTGAAGTTGTCACATCTTGTCACCCTCGTTTGTCAAAAGTTAGGCGATCTTCGCTATGGTACGACGTTGAGACATGAAGCAGTTTGAAGGACGCTTCCGGTCTTTTCTCCTCTGCTAAGATAATCGAATAGAATGCAGCCGGACCTAGGCGGGTACCCTATAAAATCTCATCCACCCAAATCTATAATGCGCGATAATGAGAATACCCAGCCATGGATGAATCTTTAGAGTGTCAGTGTTTTACTCAATCTGTAATCATTATACTTTTGGCATCACAGATATGCTTAGTGCTTACAAGAAAAGATAACATTCCGCAGGGGAACCTATCAACATAAGGCTCATAAGATACTTTGGACTTATCAACCCTCATCAGATTAAGAATACTTTTGCTACATCTGGATGTGCCCTACCTAATGATTGTAGTGGGTGAAGATTACTGGAAGGTACGGACGCGTAATGTCGCCAATCTTGGTTCTGGAATGAACTCCACAACGCATTTAAGGTTTGGGCTTTGCTGGCCGCATATTTGGCATTTTCGCTCGACAAGGCGGAAAACCGTTTCCGGATTTGCTCTTCTCTGTAATGGTCCGCCAGATGCCCGTAGGTGTTGCTAACGGCGATTGAATTTGCATGGCCGAGTTGTTTGGCAATCACCTCGAGAGAAACCCCTTGCCGAACGAGGTCGCTTGCATAGGTGTGCCTTAACCCATGAAAAACAAACTTTTCCGGTAATCCGGCTTGAGTAACAGCGCGCCGAAACAACGGAGTGTGCTGTCTTCTCCAAGGCAATTTTCTATGAGATAGAAAAACATAGTCCCTATCTGACTTTCCTTCGCAAAGCTTCATAAAGAATGCCATGCCTTCATCAGGTAAAAATACAAACCGCGCAGGTGCCCTCTTAAAGGCATCCACTCTCAAGCCAAAGCCTTGGCGACCTACATCCTCAACGCGCAGCGCGCCCAACTCCCCAACGCGGCAACCTGTATAAAGCGCCCCTAAAACTAATAGCTTCAACGGGGGATCGCAGACCTCCAGAAGGTCCTTACATTCCTCTCTTGTCAAAAATAGCGTACGAGGGGTGTGATTTACTGAGATACGCTTGATGCATCGCCACGGTCTCTCTGACTCGATCTTGGCACTATCCCAAGCATGCTGAAATGCCATCTTCATTATACTCAGCAATGAATTAAATGTCTTCTTGCGCCGCCGAATGTCATCGTGGGAAAGGTCATCAATTTGCACCCGTGACTTATGGGGCATGAAGCCGAACTTTGGAGGGGTCTCTAATACTTGCTTTGCCAATGATACGAGATTGGTCGCATTAAACTCTTCCAGCGGTATATGAGAAAATTTTGGTATAATATGATGGTTGATCAGCACGAGATTGTTATAATGCCCTCCTTTCGACCGGGATAGCTTTGTCCACTCAGTATAATCTCTGAGTGCGTGACCAACGGTGTAAATGTCACCGATGGGGCAGATGCAAATCTCTGACGCTCTACCTGTCGGTGTTGGCTCATTCGCTATTTCTCGGATTTCTGCTTCCTGAAACCAAAGAAAGGCACCCTCAATAGCTTCGTGAAAAGAGATTTGGCCTTTTCCAGTATTTATGGCCGGCCCAAGGCACTTTTGCCTGTACCGTTTGTCCCTGGTTAAAATGCGTGCGGTCCAGTTACATGTGCGCCCATCGGGGCGGTGGATACCAAGATGTCGCGATACAAGTAGAGGATGCCAATATGGAGCGTTTCGGAAGTCAAGGTTTTCGATGAAGCTGATATTAGCAAAGCGACATCTTTGAACAGACTTTAATGCGATGTCCGGGACGTTTTCTGTAAATGTTTTCGTGAGCACGGTAGGGCACCTTTTTTATTTCACCTCCGTTAGCTTAGCCCAAGTTTTAGCTCCGGTAGTAATTCGCACTCTGACAAAGAAAAATTACTCTTTGGCCAAGACCCAGTCGGCAAAACTTGTTCGTTCATCTGCAATGATAATCTTAGCGCTTTCAGGCTGGGATCTGAGGCAACCGGGCCTTCGCCGAGAGGCGCAAATCGCAGCTCAAGCTCCCGCTCAATACTTGAACAGGACAAGTGACCATAAGTTCTGCTGACTGTATCCGTGTTGGAGTGTCCCAATTGGCGAGCAATGATAGCTAACGGTGCCCCTGCCTGAACAAGCTGACTTGCGTATGTATGCCGCAGTCCGTGAAATACGAATTGCTCAGCCAGTCCGGCGGACCGGACCGCTTTCTTGAAAAGGTGTTTGTGGAGGCCGTTCCATTTTTGGCTACGCTCGGTCCTAAAAACAAAATCATCCAAATCTTTTCCGACGCACATGCTTATGAAGAACTGCATCCCTTCTTCCGGTAAAATAACATACCGTGATTTGCGGCTCTTTGCCGTTACAACACAAAGGCCAAATACGTCTTTTCCGATGTCTTGGCAGCGCAGTTCGGCCAATTCAGTTATCCGGCAGCCTGAATACAGTGCCCCTCGAACAAGAAGGCTGAGATCCTCCCGGCAATGTCGAATGAGCTCGCGGCACTCAATACGTGTCAGGAAGATTTGCCGTGGAGCTTCATAGTTCGGAAGCCTTCTTATACGCCGCCAAGCGCGTTCATCGTCTGTCCGGCAATTCTCCCATGCCATTTTAAATGCAAGCCGTAAGATACCAAGAAGTGTGTTTACTGTGGACTTCCGTTTTCGCAGTGTGTCTGCGTCGAGGTCGGCAATTGACACCCTGGGCTTCAGTTTTTGGTTACCCCGTGCTGCAGGCGTTTCGAGGATGTCCCGACAAAAGGACGTCACTACGTTTCCTGTAAGCTCTGAGAGTTGGAGTTCGCCCAAACGTGGAATGATATGATGATTTATCAAAGATAATAGGACCAAGAAATTCTTATGAGTGGCCGCAATTCTCTTCCACTCGACATAGTCAATCATGGCATCGCCGACCGTAAAGCCATGTTTTGAGCGGGAATACCGTAGTATCTGGTTGGTTCCGACATTATATGCCTTCGAAGCGATGGCCACAGTGTCGGGTTCAGCAAACTTGGCCTCGACCAGCTTCAATGCATCATTATAATCAAGGCCCTCAACTTCCCGCTGAGCGCAGGGCCCGACCCTGAACTGCTTGTAGCTGCCAGCATTTGTTCTAACTCTTCCCAGCCACATCATCGATTTGCCTGGTTGCTTCTCCAATCCGATGTGGCGACCGTACTGCAAGATATTCCAATAAGGCGATTTGCGCTCCTTTAATTCAGTTTGAGCCTCTGGGTCGGAAAGATTGGGAGATTTCATTTTTGGCACCATTGAAGTAGTACTGCACAAAATAATCATGGGCTTCTTCGGTAAAGCCGTGTTTTTCAATATAGTTGGTCAAAATGCGTTCCAAAGCCGAAACTTGATCGTCTACGCTCATTTTTTCCTCCAATAAGTGTTCAGCGTTTTCATTATAAAACAATATGTTAGTTAACTTGTATCTAAACCCCAATGGCATAAGTGTCTGGTTTTAGCCGCCTCTAAGGGTTTTTATTTCTGTCGTGGATCCATTGCTGCCGGTAGGGATAGTCTACGGTTTTACAGGTCCGAGAGTCGCTCTACTTTAACGGTTGTGTCTACAACCTATTAACGAAATCTTAATTTTCGGTTCTTCTGGAAAGAATTTTCAAAATTTTTTAACAGAAAGGCGATCGGGGCTCATTCCCCACCTTCACCGCGACCTACACGAACGGTAGTTTTAGGCCGTTCGTGTAGGTCGACACATGGGCGGAAACCGGACCTTCGCTGCTGGTGCGAGCTATAAGAGAACGCATGTAATTAGCGGACATTAAACGACTTCGCGCGGACGTCTGAAGGTGTTGATGCGAATATCACCTAAAAATGTGGTGCTCCATGAGGATATAACCCCACGGTTTTGCAGCCACTCAGCAAGGATTCTGTTTTGCTCATTGTTCTTTATCTTCGGATACACCCAATAGTCCGCAATCGTTGAATATGGGCTTGGTAATCCGGTTAAGACCTGCCTTACTTGATCCTCACTCATTTGTTGTTGGCATTTGTTGAAAAGAGAAATCTGTCGCTCAGTGGGACTGGTGTTTTGGACAATTGCATTAAGGTAACTGAAGTCGAACTCAGTGAGATCAACATCGGATCGATCCAGTATCGGGCCCGCCAAGGCTGCCAATTCAGCGTCTGCTGTAACGCTGGAGCTGTTGAGGTCGAGTACAATGGGAAGCTTCTGAGTATCGGTTAGGTCCGCACTAATTAGCGACTTTAGGATGCGCTCTTCAACTGCGTAGCTGGCCTTGTCTTTGAGTAAATCGGTGATCCGCTTTACGAGCAAGGCGGCCAACGTCTGGTCATCTTCCGCTGCCGTGCTAAAGCTGTTGGTGTTGAGCGCGATCACGCCCGCCTCCGCTAAGATCTGACGGCGTCCCAAGTTTACATCATTTGGGAAGTCTTCGAAGTTGGTGGGCACTATATCGAGATATGCTTTTAACTCAGCATCAGTAAGGTCTTCGTTCCTAAGGATGAAGCGGCTAACGGCTATAGTCTCATCACTGTTCCCGTATTTCTCGGCAAGGAGCGCTTTGCTGTTTTCACGGTCCTGTAGAAACGCCGTTAGTACCTCACCGTTGTACTCTTCGATGCCCACATAGCGGATTACGTTACTCCATTTAGGTTCTATCAAGTTGCGCTCGAACAGGAGTGAAAAGAACCTTTCAGGCACGTCATCCAGGTCTTCGAATACTGCATCTTGCTTGGCAACGAAGGTGGTCAGGCTTTCGTCCGTGACGTTGTTGTGATTGAGGGCGGCTCGAATCGCGTCAACGTTTTCTTCTGTGTTGCCCTCAAGCGATAACAGAACTTCTTCGAGGTAAGCTTGAAAGTTCTTCTGGATGTGCTGACGCAGGTACTCCGGTGCGTGTGAGCGGATTGTTGAGAAATTCTGCGTCTGTAGAGCCTCCAGAGCATTTACATCCAAATTAGCCTGCATGACCTGCAGGATGTTATTACTTGTTACACGGAAAAGAGAGTTCTCGACTACGTACTTCAGGGCGTTTGGGTGTTCGGCAATCTCTGCAACGCTCATAACTTCAAGGCCGAGCGCTTTCATTCGTTCTAGCTCGAAATCGATCCCTGTGTTCAAAACGTCGATTAGATAATCGTTCAAATAGTCTCGCAAGGCCCCGTTTTGAGCGCTTGTCTTCTTGAACGAACTTGCCGGGTGAGAATTGATGAAGAAAGCAACGTGGCGGGGCGCGTTTCTTGATGCCACAGCAGCCTCTGCGAAACCAGGCCAGCGAGAGGACAGGGCATTCACAAACTTCGGCACGTTCTTGCCGCTCGTGTAGTAGCGATCCATAAACTCCTGAGTGGTTTC
>SWCC01005727.1_pt1 | contig 13189 bp, 10 predicted proteins | sample 4692971 | NCBI WGS metagenome assembly SWCC01 (sample SAMN10267277, study PRJNA491770) | bioreactor metagenome | isolation source: DHS bioreactor inoculated with subseafloor sediment | place: Japan: off Shimokita Peninsula | collected 2006-08 | reverse complement strand
CGGCCTTAATGACCGCCGGGGGCCTGTGCCCGAGAACATTCACCGAAATTCCGGAAATAAAATCCAGATATTTTTTACCGCTCTTATCCCATATGTATTTACCCTGAGCTTTGGCCACAGTTACAGGCATCTTTTTTGTAAACAGGAAGTATATTTCTCATTTTGTGATTATATTAAAATACCGCCTTCACCGCAAGAAAAGAAGAAAAGGGGACGTCCTTAATTTTCCCGTTTTTCTTTGAGCCGTTTTTGTTTTTGCGGCTCTTTTAAATAATTTTGCTTAGTGGAAACCTTTTTTCCGGTCTTTCTTTCCAAATCTTTACGCGCTTCTGCCGCGACACTGCCGCCTTCCTGAGCCGTTTCTTTGTTTTTAATAAAACCTTGAGGGTTTTTTGTTTTTGTAATTTCCGTAGTGGCCGCTTCCCCCAGCATAGAAAAAATTAATTCCAAATCATCCATATGGTCTCGCAAGTTTTCTCTTTTTAATCCTTTTAATTTTTTATATTCGCTTGGCGTCATATCAAAGGCGGCTTTTGATATTTCCGCTGTTAAAATAGCGTATTCCTTTTGCTCTTTAACGCCTCTTTTCTGCCATTCACCTGTTAGCGTTTCGCGAATCTCAATACCACGCATCCGCTTTTCTATCCAGGCATCAGAATATCCTTTAAGCTTATAAAGCATTCTCGTTCTTTTTGTCGCCAGTTCGGGATCCTCAATTTCTTTTATGCGCTCATAGCCCACCCGCGCCAGCCAGCGCTTAAACGGCTCTGCTTTGGGCGACGGGATTGATTGAATTATACGAAAGATTCCTTCCGTATCAGCGCAATTTAGCTTTTGTTTACCCCCGGCTGTTTCTATAAAAAGGGGGGTGACAATTTGTCCCCACCCTTCACTAATTGCTTTGTCGCGAATGCGGACTTTACGAATATAATCTTTAACATTCGGCGTATCGGTAAGCGCTTCGACAACATCATTTACTACAAACCACCATTCGTTTTGATAAATAGTTTTACGTATTTCTTTTTTGCGAAAAATCGCAATTTTTGTTGTGACTTCATTTACCATGTTCTTATTATAGCAAATTTTCGAAAAGAATGTGGAACGGCGCGTTAATCCACTATGGCTGATTCACCTGAATATCGTCAATAAAGTATTTCGCCCCGACTGCCGTCGAGAAACCCTCAACTTTGAGGAACAAAACGCCTTTTCCCGTCGGAGTTCCGAAAACCGTCAGCGACTCCCAATTATCCTCTGCCGCTATCCCGGGCGCTGACGGCATTGCGCTTGTCTATGTTTTGTATCTTGTCCAGAAAAATGATTTTTTTCTCCCCGAACAGCATCATCTGAATTTCCATAATCTTGTTTAAATCCATAAGTCCGTGTCCGACCTCCACAATTATAGGGAAAAAATTAAATAATCAGCGGTAATACTGATCAGGATTATAGATAAAATAAAAGTCAAAGGGGTCCAGTCGGGGTAATGTCACATAAGGTTGACCGTTATCATCAAACTTTTCAAGGAAGAAAAAGCGTGAGCGCTTTGGTTTCTTTGAATCATCAGGTTTCTTGACGTAACCCGTTTCCCGGATTTCATTTACAATAGAATTTACCCATTTGTATTTCACGGCATTGTCGGCGAATTCCTGCCAGTCCCCATTCGAATTTTTCTCGTACATTTTTTTCCTGAATTTCTCAGAAGTCATCCCCATCTTTTTGGCTACCGGCGTAAGGAGACGCCGCTCCCATTCTCTTGCAATCGCAAGTTGTTCATTCAACTGGGTCATATTGCCCCAATTGACCGTAGACATTTCGTGCTGCAAGATCACCGCATTCGGGTAAGCATAAGAATGATCAGCCAGCGTGGTAATCACCGCGGCCATGCTTGCAGCAAAGGATTTGACAACGACGTGGATAGGGGCTTTACTTGCTTCTATTGCTTTGACAATTCTGTAACCTTCCATAACCGACCCCCCCGGGCAGCGGTCTATCACGATGAATATTGGTTTCGTGTGAGATTTATTGTTGAAGTAATGGATTCTTTCAGTGGTGTAGTCGGCAATCCCGGTAACAATGGGCCCATTGAGAGGAATGCGACGGTCACTGATGGTTAGAATTTTGTCTTCAAATGGTACGATCGGATACTCCGGCGCCTTGTTGGCTTCATTTTCCCATTCCTCTTTTTTTGTGCGCAATTCGAGGTCTGTATTCAGTTTTGCGGTTGTTTGCTTAATTTGTTGCTGCTCAAGCATTAGTTCCAGACGCTTGACTTCCAGGCGTTGTTTTTCCAGTTTAAGTTCCATCAGTTTCTTGTCTTTCTCCATTTTCAGCGTCTGCATCTGTTCGCGTAGTGTTTCGTTATCCAGTTTTAGCTTTGCGTTTGCCTGTTTTATGTCTGCCAGGGCTTTCTTATGAGTTTCCGCAAGCAATTTGTTCTCGAGTGAAAGGCGTTTCTGTTGGGCTTCAATCTTTGACAGTTCTATTTTTTGTCTTTCAACGAGAAGAGCGTATTCAACACTGAGCTTTTCCTTCTCTTCTAACTGGCTGCTTACAGACGTGAGCGCTTTCTTGTGTTTTTCCTCAGTAAGCTTGTTCTCAATGGTAAGCTTCTTATATTCGGCATCAAGCGCCCCGACTTCAAGTTTCTGTTTCTGTATCATGAGTTTATATCGGGCCTTGAGTTCTTCTGTTTCGGCGACCATTTTTCTGAGTTTTTTAATGGTTTTTTGTTTCTCAAGTTTGTTTTCGTTCGTTAACTTCTCCAGCGCCGACTTTTCTTTGGGCGCAGATTTCTTTTCTGTCTGCGCAGTCAGATTCCCCACAGTTAGACCTGATAAAACGAATAAAAGAACAGCGTGTTTAAAATATCGCATAATATGCCTCCCCGACGCTTGATGTAAAAATCAACCGTGTAGATAACCCGCACTTTTAACTTACGACACTGTATGAAATCACCGGGGTTTTTGTCAATGTGGGAACAACGGAAATACATCGGTCCCGGAAACAACAGGAAATGGTTCCGGGACATGACATCTTGACATCTCACATTTTAAAAAATTAAGATTTTTTTGGGAAAACCCTGCTCAAAATTACAGCTAACCGCGGGCGGCTTTGCCGGAAGAATCGCTTTGCCCAAAAACAAAAACGTCAAGCTCAAAGAAATTTTCCGTCCTCCAGGTCAAGGATATATTCAACAGCTTCAATAAAAACAGTTATTTTGCGAAAAAAGGCAAACGAAGTTCACCGAAAATTTTTGAAAAATCTGGCGTTTGTTATGTGTGGGGTGGCTAACGGGAGTCGAACCCGCTCTGAGAGAACCACAATCTCTAGTGCTACCCTTACACCATAGCCACCATTACGCTTATTAAACTAAATGTTTGATACAATGGCAATTCCTGCAAAGCCATTCCAAATTATTTCTTCGATAATTCTTTCTATAAATTCCGCCGGGGCTCAAAATTTAAAATACTATTAAATCACATTTAAGTATATCGGGCTAACCCGCCCATTTACCCATGATTTTCTTCACGTCCTCGTTATCCTTTGACATCAGCATCAGCGCCTTTGAAAGATCTTTTATCCACGGGTTCGCGCGGGCGGCCTCAACAGAATCCACGGGCACCGAACCCCTGCGGTAATCAATATAACCTATGAGCACGGCAAGCGGTATGTAAACGGCGAAAAAGGCGAGGAAAAAATAAGTGAATCTCTGAAAAATAAATTTCAGCGCGTCAACTTTTTCAACAAGCAGCCGCCACTGTATGACGGTGAAATTAAGAAATGATATTCCGAACACCAGATAAACGCCGTGGCCTCTCCTGAAATAAGTCCACGCCCTCATAAAATTTGATTTTGTCATTTTTTTCATAAAACCTCCATGCGTTTTCTTCTAATTATATCCCACTCTTCAACCGGGCTCTCAAACTCCACCATAACAAGCTCTCCGGCATGCGGAGCCGCCGCTATTTCATTTCCCTCCATATCCTTTATATTGCTAATGCTTTGCGTGAAGTTTTTCCCGTTATGCCTTATTATTTCAATATTTTCACCTGCGGCAAATTTATTTTTCTGTGTTATAACAGCCGTACCGGATGCCGCGTCATAAGACCTCACTATAGCCAGAAAATCATAACTGCTTTCATATTTACTCACCGCGCCAAGCTGCCCCCGCGCTCCCGGATTGTCAAAAAGGAAGCCCGGAAAATACCGCCTGTGGCTAATTTTTTCAAGTTCTTCCAGCCAGCGCTCCGGCGGTTCATAACCGGCGTCCGGTTTAAAACAACTATCTATCGCCTGCCTGTAAACAGAAGTCGCCACAGCCGCATAATACGCGCTCTTGACACGGCCCTCTATTTTAAAACAACTCACCCCCGCTTCAATCAGTTTATCAATGTGTTCTATGAGCCGCAGATCCGCAGAACTGAAAATATACGTTCCCCGTCCGTCTTCCTCAACAGGAAAATATTCCCCCGGTCGCTGCTCCTCAAGGAGACTGTATTTCCACCGGCACGACTGAGCGCAATCTCCCGTGTTGGCTTCCCTTCCCGCCATATAGACGCTCAGAAGACATCTTCCCGAATACGCCATACACATTGCCCCGTGGACAAAAGTCTCAAATTCCAGATCGCCGGGGCTTTTGTCAATTATTTCAATTATTTCATCAAGCCGCAGTTCCCGGGCAAGATTGATTCTCTTCACACCCCTCTTGTGCCAGAATAATGCTGACTGATAATTGGTGCAATTCGCCTGAGTGCTTAAATGTATATCTACAGACGGCGCATGCTTAATTGCCAGATCCAGCGCACCGGGATCCGATACGATAACAGCGTCCGGCCGGATGAGATTCAATAAATCCATATGCTGTCCTATGCCGTCCAAATCGCTGTTTTTAGGGATAACATTGACGGCAACATATATTTTTTTTCCAAGAGAATGCGTATATTTAACAGCTTCCGCCAACTCGTCGTCTGAGAAATTATCAGCCGCCGTCCTCAATCCGAAATTCTTACCCGCAAGATACACGGCATCCGCGCCGTAGGCCAAAGCAACCTTGAGCTTCTCGGGATTGCCCGCCGGCGACAACAGCTCGGGTTTATTAATTTTACTTTTTTGCATCTTTATTTGTTTTAATTACCACCCGCTATTCTCTAAATCACTTGCCTGTTAATATCAATGCCCTCGGGCTTGATACCTAATTTAACCCTGATGTCCTCGGTGATGAGATAAACGCATGGCACTATCACAAGCGTGAGAAATGTGGCCGCCAGAAGTCCGTAGGCCATTGCTATCGCCGCCGGCACAAGAAAAGGCTCTTCGCCCCCTATCCCGTATATCAACGGCACCAGCGCTATAATTGTGGTAATGGATGTGAGCAGAATAGGCCTTAACCTCGTCGCGCCCGCCCGGTGCACAGCCTGATAAGCGTCCAGACCTTTGTCACGCATCTTGTTGATAAAATCCACAAGTATCAGTGAGTCATTTACAACAACACCCGTCAGTCCTATCATTCCGAACATGGCGATTATTCCCATCGGCTCGCCGTGCACATACAAACCTAAAACAACCCCCACCATTCCGAACGGCACCGACACCATTATGATAACAGGCTGCATAAACGAACGGAACTGTGTCGCGAGAATAATGTATATGAGCAAAAAAGCCGCGCCGAAGGCCTGAAACATCGAACTTATTGATTCCTGCGTATCCTTAAATTCCCCGCCGCCCACAATTCTGTATCCCGGATACCTGATGCCTGTATCCTTGAACCTGCTCAGTATTTTAGAACTCGCGGCAAGCGGGGTCAGCTTTTTCCCGTTGAGATTTGCCGTAATATTTATCGTCCTTTCACCGTCCTTATGACTCAATCTTCCGATGCCCTGGTACTTTTCAAAAGACGCCACCTTACCGAGCTTTATAAGACGGCCGGTATTATTTGGAATTGTCAACTCCCTGAGAGTTCCTAAATTATGCCGGTCCTTTTCGGGAAGCCTCACCACCACTTCCACATCCTCGTCTCCTTTCCTCATGGTGGTGGCAGCCCCGCCGGCGTAAGCATAACGTATTGTCATAGCCACATCTCTAACCGTGAGCCCCATCCGCGATGATTCTTTTTTATCAATGCTTATCTGTATCTCTTCCTTGTCCAGCTCGTAATCATCTTTTATATCCTCAATGCCGTCAATCTCACCCATATACTTTTTTATTTCAGAAGTTATCACGGCAAGGGTTTTAAATTCCGGCCCGCGCACTTCAATAGAAACGGGCTTACCCACGGGCGGCCCGTCCCTGACCGTTTCAAATTCTATATTGGCTATATCCTTTATATTTTTAGCCGTCACTTCCTTTCTCAGGCTTTCTATTATCTCCGCGGCGCTCCTGGGACGGCCGCTTTCCGGAGTGAGATAGACGACGCACTGCGCATACTTCGTGCCGTGTTTATCAAAAGGGCCGCCGCCTATATCGCCCAGATACCCGACCGTTGTTGTAACATTCATCAACTCGCTTTCGGGAAGAGCCGTGACACTTTTCTCTATCTCTGTTATTACCCTGTTTGTAAGGGCAAGAGATGAGCCCTCCGCCGTCTCAACACGCACATAAAATATCTCTACCATACTCGGAAACATCTGGAAAGGCAGGAACTTCACGGCGAACAGAATCGTCAGAACAAGCACCCCCGCGGCTCCCGCTAGCATTTTATATCTTCTGTTCAGACTGTATCTCAAAAGTTTTTTATAACTGTTAAGCAGCCGCCTGAACCACCCCGCTTCGCTTCCTTTTCTGTCGTGAGAAAAAAAGTAATGGCCCATAATCTTTAAAAACCGCAGCGGCAGGGATGTTAACCTCATTAACAGGCTGTGTTCTTTCTCCTCACCCGCGGAAGTTTTTTTCATACCCGCGGCGCTTTTTAACGGCCGGATCCATTCGGCCAGATGCGACGGCAATATAATCAAAGCTTCAAATAATGAAGCCGCAAGACAGGCAATAACAGACAGCGGAAAAACCCTGAGAAATTTTCCCATTATCCCCGCAATAAACATCAGCGGCAAAAAAGCAGCAGCAGTGGTAAGTATCGTCGTCGTAACGGGAGCCGCGACTTCCTGCGCGCCCTTCACCGCCGCTTCACGGGGAGACATACCTTCTTCCATATATCTGTACACATTCTCGGACACCACTATCGCGTCATCCACAATCATCCCCAGCACCAGTATGAGTCCGAACATCGTTATCATATTTATGCTCACCCCGAAGAATGACATAAAAAGCAGCGCCGACAGAAAAGCGAAGGGAATACCTATCGCGGTTACAAGGGCTATCCTCACGTTTAAAAACAGAAGCAGAGTTCCAAGAAGAAGAGCCATTCCCATAATGCCGTTTGAAACAAGCACGTTAAGGCGCCGCTTCACATAAAAAGCCATATCGTTTATATAATCTATGGAAACAGCGTCGGGAAGCGTTTTCTTATATTCTTCCGCGACTTTCTTTATCTCATCCACTATAGTTATCGTGTCTCCGTTTCTTTTCTTCTTGGGCGTGAGGTTTATAGACACTTTTCCGTCGGTTTTATAAATTATTTCCTGTTCCTTAAAGGTTTCTTTTATGCGGGCGAAATCCTTTAACTGTAGATATTTACCGTCGGCGTTCGTGCGTATTATTATATCGCCGAAACCCTGCGGATCTTCTATCTCACCCACCGTCCTCAATATGAGTTCTTTCCCGCCGGCGGTAAGTGTCCCCCCCGGAAGATTGAGATTCTGGTTACGGATACTGCCGATTACCTGAGCCAGCGACACGTAATACTTCTCAAGATTATCCGGCGCTATCTCTATTGAAACCTCTCTGTCCCGCCAGCCGACTTTTGATATGCTGCCGACGCCGTCAATGCCTTTCACTATGTTTTCAAAACCTTTTACATAGCCCCTCAATTCTTCTTCGGGAATATCCCTGCCCGTAAAAGACACTTCTATAAGCGGGTGTTCCAGGATAAGTTCCTCCGTTTCAACATCCTCCGCGTCATCAGGAAGATCTGCCTTGTCAACTTCTCTGGCAATATTTGTTATGACCCTGTCCCTGTTGGAAAGATCTGATTCCAGTTCAATGAAAATAAATGAAAAACCCTCGCGTGATACGGAATTAAACTTGTCTATTCCGTCTATATTAGCCAGAGCGTCTTCAAGCGGTACGGTGACGAGTTTCTCCACTTCCTGCGGTGACGCTCCGGGATAGGGGGTACTCACGAAAACATAATCTATCTCTACCGCCGGCATAACTTCCCGCTGCATGTTCCACGCTTTATAACCTCCCACAAATATCACGGCTAAGGTTATCAGGTTTACAAGAACTTTCTGTCTTATGGAAAATGACGCGATGCTCATCTTTTTTCACCCGTGACAAGTTTCAAATCAGCCTTCGCCTTGCCGTAATCCGTCACCGCTCTCATATAATCTATTTCCGCGCGCACCAGATCATCACGGAAAGTGAGCGTCCACTGCAGAGACGACCTGCCCTGCTGGAATTTAATTTCCTCAAGCTCAAGTTTTTTCTTCTGGAGTTCCAGAATCCTTTTTGCTGAATTCAAATACTTTACCCGGGTATTAATCCGGCGGGTTATTTCCCTGCAATCTTTCATTACTCTGCTCTTGAGTTCATCTAAACCGGATTTATCTTTCAAAAGAACCAGATCACTGCTCTTCAAAAGACTGCCGGTCAATTCATTCGCCGGGAAATATTTTAAACTGAGCCCGACATACCAGTTGGGTTCAAATGAACCGTAATCATCGCTCCAGTTTCCGGCGGAGCCGGCTAAGCCGTATCTCGTGTTGAAATCCAAACCGGGTAAAGTTTCGTTTTTTCTTATCTTTTTATTCAGCTTATCAATTTTTATTTTCAGCTCCGCCGCCTTGATATCGGGACGGTGCGCAAAAGCTTTTTCCATAACTTCATCTTCTTTTATTTCTTCCCCCGGCTTTTCAATGCCGGCGGAGGCTCTCACCGTATCAAAAACATAATTGTCATTTTTACCAAGCCCCATAATATCCCTTAGAGCGTCACGGGCGTTCATCAGGCGGTCTTCCGATAAAAGCACGGCCATTTCTTTAAGTGCCACGGCGCTTTCCGTAGCTATAAGATCCGCTTCTTCTATAAGACCGTCGCTGTATTTACGTTTGTTTACCTCCAGAAGTTCCCTGTCATGCCTCAGAAACTTTTTCTGCATTTGGAGATTCTGCTTTTGAAAACCAAGTTCCAGAAACGCTTTTTCTATATTTGCCGCAAGAACGTTTATGGAAATTTCCAAAGCAAAAGCGCTCATCTTCTCTCCCTCATACGCCGCTTCAATCGCGGCCCTGTCATTTTTGCCGGCAAAATTTTTAAGCAGCGGCTGACTGTAGGCAAAAGACAGGTCGGTGTTGTAAGTCGGGTTCGGCGCCGAAGCAAGCGTCTTAAAAGCCGAAGCGCTGTCGTCTCTCTCGTTTTCCCAACTGACACTTAAATTTCCGCCCGTGGAAGACAGTTTTTTTGAAGCGGACATTGTCAGGCTGTCCTTTTTAATCAGCTCGCCGTATACGGCGTTGGCGCCTGTATTTTTAATATTCAGCTTAGATAGCCCGGCGCCCAAAACCGGTTCATACTGCGCATTTATCCGGGCCGTAATTTCCCCCGCTCCGCTGACATCATACTTCGCGCTCTTTATCCCGAAATTTGATTCAATGCCTATTCTGACACAGTCCTCAATGCTCAGCGCCTTTTCAGCACGCCCCGGCGCATTCGCCATCCACCACGGCGGACTTCCAGCGGCGGACGAAACGCTTTCAGCCGCGGACAAAGGCCCGGACTGCGGCAGAAAAAACATAACAATGAGGGCCGGTGCTAAGCGGGAAAACATTTTTGCCCGCATTATCGAAAACCTTTCGCGCTCTTTTTAACGCTTTTTATAATTGTTTCCATATTTTTTATTTCCGTTTTTATGTGCTTCGTTGAATTGATAATTATAAAGGCCCAATTAAACGGTATTTTATTGATAAGCCCGCGATGTATATCCTCAATATGCCTCAAAAAACTCTTCAAACCGTCTTTCCTTATATTGAGGGCCGCCAACGCTTCGTCTCTGGACAAATGAGTCATAAAGCCCAGCGACAAAAGAAACACGGCATCATTTTCTCCCTCGTAAAGCGACAGGCCTTTCTTTAAAATAGCCCGCATTTCCCTGACGCCGCGGGGAGTTATACTATACACTTTTCTCTCAGGCATTTTTCCTATTTTCTTTTTTTTAACCTCAATAAGACCTTTTTTATTAAGCGATATGAGATTGTTGTAAATTGACGCGGTGTTAATTTTTGCCCAATGCTGCATATGCCTTTCTTCTATCTGCTTATTTATCTCGTAGCCGTGCATGGGTCTTTCCTTAAGCAGCCCGAGCAGCGCAATTTTATATCTTATCATCCCTTCCCTCCGCAAAATATTTTAGACTATTCTAACTTAGATTATTCCAGACTTTAATACTTTTGGAAAATTGTGTCAAGCTTCTGCCGCAATTGGCGCTAAACTTTCGCTTTGAGCTGACCGCAGGCGGCGGATATGTCCCTGCCCCGCGGCTTGCGTATGGTGTAAAAAACGCCACGGCTTTTGAGAACATTCACAAAGGCGCCGATCTCACTCCCCGACGGGGCCTTCCAGTCAAAATGCTCCGACGGATTGTAAGGAATTATATTGAGCTTGTGCGGAACGCCTTTCACATACATTGAAAGCGCGACGGCGTCTCTCTCCGATGAATTAAAGCCGCTCATAAGAATATATTCAAAAGTTATGGCAAACTTTTCCTTCTCATAAAATTTCTTCAGGGCTTTCATAAGTTTTCCCGTGTCATATTTTTTGTTTACGGACATTAGCTTAGAACGCTTTTTGTCGTCTGCCGAATGAAGAGAAACCGATATTCTCAAACCCGGGGCTGTTTCCGTCAAGCGCTCAATACCGGGCACAAAACCGCAGGTGGAAATAACGATTTTTCTTTTGCCGATTTCAAGCCCCCTGTTATCCATAAATATGGCAACGGATTTCATAAGATTTTCAAAATTATCCAGCGGCTCGCCCACCCCCATAAAAACGATGTTCGTCACTTTTTCCCCCGTGTCCTTTTCAACGGCAAGAAACTGTCCGGTTATTTCAGCAGGAGTGAGATTTCTTTTAAAACCGTTTAAACCGCTCACACAGAATTTACATCCGAATTTGCAGCCGACCTGCGTGGAAACGCAAAGAGTGCGCCTCTTTCTTTCCGGTATAAGAACACTCTCAACGGCGAGACCGTCGGGAAGACCCATCAGAAATTTAGCTGTGCCGTCGGTGGACACCTCTTTTTTCAGAACTTTAATCTCCGAAAAATAAAAAATCGTTTTAAGATATTCCCTGAATTTAACGGGCAGATTCGGCATGAGCGAAAAATCAAAAACCTTCTTGCGGTACATCCATTCAAAAAGCTGCTGCGCGTGAAACACGGGAACGCCCCGGCTGCGGCAGACCTCTCCCAGTTCCTCTCTCGTCAAATCTTTAATATCTCTCAATTTCAACCTTTCCCCCCGCAGATGCCCCTTAAGCCATCCGTCCTTCTTTCACAATTTTCAGCGCCCGCGGCAAAAGCGCGGCTATATCTCTGACAAGAGCGCCAGTCTTGCCCTTTTTTTTCATAAACAAATCAGCGGCAAGACCATGCGCGTAAACAGCCGCGCGCGCCGAATCAAAAACGCCCATCCCCTGAGCAATCAAACCTGCCGCGATGCCAGAAAGAAGATCGCCCGTGCCACCGGAGGCCAAAACAGGATTACCCGTGGGATTTATCATCACGGTTTTTCCGTCGGAGATTACCGTTCTATGGCCCTTTAACACAATAACCGCTCCCAAACTTGCCGAAAGTTTTTTAACAGTGTTCCACGAGCGTGGAGCAACAAGCGCCCCCCGCGTGAGAAGTTTCGCCTCACCCGTGTGGGGTGTCATCACACAATTTTTGAGCCTTTTTAAATAACCGTATTTTTTCGCGAGGAATATGCCGTCGGCGTCTATGACTTTCGGAATATCGGTTTTTGAAAACGCATCAAGAATATCAACCGCCCTATCATGCCGCTCTCTGCCGAAACCGGGGCCGAAGACAATGGCTCTCACCTTTTTTTGTTTTATGTATTTCAGAAAATCCGCGCCGTTATCCAAAAGCAGAACTTCGGGGAAATTTTTCACCCTGCCGCCGGCTACCGTAACAAGACCCGCTCCTGCCCGCAGAGCGCCGAGAGCGGCAAGAGAGGACGCGCCTTTCATTGCTCCCGCGAAAATCAGAACATGCCCCGATGTGTATTTGTGCGATTTGCAGTTCCTTGAGGGAATCTTCCCCGCTATGTCCGAAGACGCCGTCATACAGACCGCCGCTTTCTTCGCGGGAGCCATAAGCCCTATATCCACGACCCTCACGGAACCCGATATTTCCGCGCCGCGGCCTGTAAAAAGCCCCCTTTTTGGAAATCCGAATGTCACCGTAAAATCCGCTTTCACGGCAAGAGCGGCGCCCCCCGTGTCCGAATCAAGGCCGGACGGCACATCACAGGATATGACCGTCCTCCGTGAAGCGTTGATCTCTTTTATTGCCGAGGCGGCTCTACCGCGCGGAAGACCGTGGAAACCCGTGCCGAAAATACAGTCAACAACACAATCGGATTTTCTCAGACTTTCTTTAAGAGCGGCGGATGAGGGCATAAAAACAACGCCGCGGCCCGAAATCGATTGAGCCCACAAAAAATTAGAATTGACTTTTTCCGCCGGAAACACGCAGTAAATATCAACTTCCGTGTTTTTTCTGATTAAGCCGGAAGCCACGATACCGTCGGCGCCGTTGTTTCCGGGACCCGTCACAAAGACAATACGTTTCGCGCCGAGTGAATCTATAAACTCCGCGAGACCCGCCGCCGCGCGCTTCATAAGAGTTCTGCCCGGCGTACCCGCGTTAATCGTTCTCTTATCCGCGGCTATCACTTCACTCCCCTTAAGTATTTTCATATCAAAGCGAAATGACAACGGCAACGGCTATGTCTTTTGTGTGGGATATTGATATGTGAAATTTTTTCTTTCTGCCCTTTATAAAAACCTCGGGGGCGCCGGAGGCTCTGTTTTTTACATAGATATCTTTGAGGGCTATATCCGTCTTTGTCGTCGCTTTGAT
>SWCC01013342.1_pt1 | contig 13207 bp, 12 predicted proteins | sample 4692971 | NCBI WGS metagenome assembly SWCC01 (sample SAMN10267277, study PRJNA491770) | bioreactor metagenome | isolation source: DHS bioreactor inoculated with subseafloor sediment | place: Japan: off Shimokita Peninsula | collected 2006-08 | reverse complement strand
GAAGGTGGCGTCGTCATTCATCGCTGCCCGGTCGCGCGGGCGGGAAATGTTAACGGTGATAGGATCAGCCAAAGTCCCATCGGGGTTCAGCGGAATGATCCGATCGGCCAGCAAGATCGCTTCGTCCACGTCATTGGTGATCAGGATGCAGGTCTTTTTATCGGTTTCCCAGATATCCAGAATCTCATCGGCAAGATTGGCGCGTGTCAGCGCATCCAGGGCACTAAGGGGCTCATCCAGCAAAAGCATTTCCGGGTTCATCGCCAAGGCGCGGGCGACAGACACGCGCTGGCGCATGCCGCCGGACAATTCCGACGGGCGGCGCGATGTGGCGTGGGACAACCCGACCATACCGACGTAGTGATCGATCTTTGCCTGTCTCTCGGTGCGGCTCAGCTTGGGAAAGACCGCGTCAACCGCAAGGCCGACATTGCCGCCAACGGTGAGCCACGGCATCAAGGAATAGCTTTGAAAGACCAAGCCGCGTTCGGGGCCTGGACCGGTGATGGGCGCACCCTTGAAGATCACGCGGCCCGTGTCCGGCATTTCAAGACCCGCGATCAGGTTCATCAGCGTGGATTTTCCGGTGCCGGAAAACCCCAGAATGGCTACGAACTCACCCTCTTTGATCTCGAGGTTGATGTCTTTGAGAACATCAATGTGGCTGGCGCCTTGGCCAAAGCTTTTAGAGACGTTTTCGAACTTGAGAATGCTCATGTTGGCCTACCGGTTCTCTGTAAAGGTGAACATGGATTGCAGGGCGTACATCACGCGATCCAGCAAGAAGCCGATGATGCCGATGGTAAAGACCGCAACCATGATTTTCGCGAGCGATTGTGACGATCCATTCTGGAATTCATCCCAGACGAATTTGCCAAGACCGGGGTTCTGCGCCAGCATTTCGGCGGCAATCAGAACCATCCAGCCAACACCCAAGGACAGGCGGAGACCGGTAAAGATCAGGGGCAGGGCGGATGGCAGAACCAACTTGGTGATTTTGGAATAGGTGCTCATCTTGAGAACTTTGGAAACGCTGACCAAATCCTTGTCGATAGAGGACACGCCAAGTGCCGTGTTGATCAGCGTCGGCCAGAGCGAGCAGAGCGTTACAGTGATCGCGGAGACGAGGAAGGACTTGGTGAACATACCGTCGTTCGTTGCATAGACTGCGGATACAACCATGGTGACGATGGGCAGCCAAGCGAGCGGGCTGACGGGTTTGAAAATCTGGATAATCGGGTTGATTGCGGCGTTGGCTGTGGCGGATAGACCGGCCAAAATCCCCAATGGAATGGCGATCAAGGATCCGATCAAGAAGCCAAAGAAAACCGTTTTGATCGATGTCCAGATTTGTTGGTAATAGGTGGGCTTGCCGGTATAGACACGCTCTTTGACCTTGTCGGCCTTTCCGCTGGCAACCAGCTTGGCGTTACGTGCGTCTTGGCGTTCGTAAAAGGCTGCTTCTTTTTCGCGTTCGCGCACCGCGTCGGCATTCAGGCTGATGGCTTGTTCCCAGACCTGGACGGGGCCGGGGATGGCACCTAGCGATGTCTGTACCGTGGGGGCCAATGTGGCCCAAGCGCCGATGAAAATGGCGATTGCCAAAAGCGGTACGCCAAGCAGCCGCCAGATCTCTGACATTTGTGCCTTGGGATTGTCGCCTGCGACGGCTTTCAGCATCGGGGTCAGCCACGCCAGACCCAAGACTTGGAACCATGCGTCAGCTTTGTTGATCCGCGTGAAAAGGCGGGCGCGCCGGGCTTCGGATTCGAGTGTATCTGGGTCAATGACAGTCATTTCGCAACCTGTGATAAGAAGGGGTTTGCAGTGAGCGTGCCCGCCACAGTTCATGCAGCGGGCAAGGGCTTTAGTTCTGGATTTTAGATCCCGAGATCACCTGAGTGCCCTTGAGGCCGATTGGCAGGCTCTCAAGATAGGCGTTGGGTGTGCGGCCATCATAGGCGATGCCGTCAATAACATCCTCGGCGGGTGTCGCTGCCTTGAAGCCATCGCTGTCCCACGGGAAGTCCGCCGCGTCTGCCATGCCTTCGTCAACCAGAAGCCGTGCTGCTTCTAGATAGATGTCGGGGCGATAGACGGATTTCGCGGTATCAATGAACCATTCATCGGTTTGCGGTTCAGCGATTTGACCCCAGCGGCGCATCTGGGACAGATACCAGATCGCGTCGGAGTAGAACGGATATGTCGCGTTGTAGCGGAAGAACACGTTGAAATCGGGCACGTCGCGGACGTCGCCTTTTTCGTATTCGAATGTCCCCGTCATAGAGTTGGCGATCACGTCAAAATCCGCACCGACATATTCAGAGCGTGCCAGAATTTCGACGGCAGCTTCGCGGTTGGCGTTGTCGTTTTCGTCCAGCCAGATCGCGGCGCGGATCAGCGCCTTGGTCACGGCCTTGGTTGTGTTCGGGTTAGCTTCGGCAAACTCTGCCGAGAGACCGAAGACTTTTTCTGGGTTGTTCTTCCAAAGCTCGTAGTCGGTGACCACCGGCACACCAATGCCTTTGAAAACGGCTTGCTGGTTCCATGGCTCGCCTACGCAATAGCCAAAGATGGTGCCGGCTTCCATTGTCGAGGGCATCTGGGGCGGTGGTGTTACGCTTAGGTATACATCTGCGCCAATCTGGCCGCTGACGTCTGCCGGAGAATAGTAGCCGGGCTGCAACCCGCCGGCGGCAAGCCAGTAGCGCAATTCGTAGTTATGCGTCGACACGGGGAAAACCATGCCCATGTTGAACGGGATGCCCTTGTCTTTGTAGCTTTCAACAACAGGGGCAAGTGCCGCAGCACTGATCGGGTGCTGGGGGCGGCCATCGTCCATCAGGGGGACGTGCGGCTTCATCTGTTCCCAGATGTCATTGGACACGGTGATCGCGTTGCCGTTCAGGTCCATCGAGAAGGGTGTGATGATATGTGCCTGGGTGCCGTATCCGATGGTCGCGGCAAGCGGTTGCCCCGCAAGCATATGCGCGCCGTCAAGTTGGCCGTCGATGACACCGTCCAGCAAAACTTTCCAGTTTGCTTGTGCTTCGAGCGTTACAAAAAGGCCCTCGTCTTCGAAGTAGCCATTTTCATAGGCCACCGCCAAGGGGGCCATATCCGTGAGTTTAATAAACCCAAAAGTCAGTTCGTCTTTTTCTAGGTCCAGCATTTCGGCCATGACCGGGCTGGCACAGAAGACTGAAGAGGCGAGAAGCCATTTGATCGTGTTCATTTGTGTTTTTCCCCGTTGGAACGAAAAAAACCGCACGATTGATCCATGCGGGAGGAGGAAGCATGAACAATCGAGCGGCTTTGCTCTTGAAATCTTTGGCTGGCATCGTTGCTGGCCGAGTAGGCATCTTTGCCTTGTTTACATCGTGCCCCAATCACCCGCACCGCGCTACATCAATCATTCGCGCATGCAGTAATTTTTGCTGCAATGCAGAAAGCGCCTAGTTTTTGGGCGGAAATAAGAGGTGATTGTCGAAAACCGCGCCATCAAAAAATGTATCAGGCCCCAGAATCATTTCGCCCCGGGTGGACGCAACTGCCGTCGGCTGGGCCAAAGCGCCCTCAACTTTCTCGGACGCGCCGGGCAGGTCAGCGCCAAGGGCTGCAATCGCACTGCGGTAAAGATCACTGCGAAAACACCGTCGCGCGACGGTATCAGCATCTTTTGGATCAAGGTTATGCAGGCTTGCCAAATATTGCGCGATCCAGCTTGCCTGACTGCGCCAAGGGAAGTTCGCCGCCCCGCCATAAAACGTCACAAAACGTTCGATCTGTTTCGGCGCATCGCCGAGTTTTAGCGTCATGTCGCCACTCAGGGCGGGGTCAATCGCATGATCGGGCAACCCAAGATGCTGGCTGCGGGTTAGGATTTCTATGGCAAGCGGGGCATTTTGTGGTTGCTCTAGCCAGGTCGTCGCCTTGTAGACCGCGCGGATCATCGCGCGGCAGATGTCGGGGTTTTCGTCTACCCAATCGTGCCGTGCGCCCAGTACCTTTTCGGGGGCGAATTGCCATATCGCATTGCCCGGCAAAATAAGGACTGCCTCGCTTTGTTGCACGGCAACGCTGCCCCAAGGTTCTCCTACACAGAAGATATCCAACGTGCCGGCCTGCACGGCCGCAGCCATTTGAGGTGGCGGCACGGTAATGATCTCAACATGATCAGATTCAAAGCCAGGGTCGCGTGTCAGCCAATAATCCAGCAACAACCGGTGCATTGAAAAGGGAAACGGAACGCCGACGCGCAACGGTTTGCTGCGAGATGCGAAAAGGGCCGTTGCTGTTTTTCTTGGGTTATCGAATGTATTGCGCCAGCCCGTTGCTTGCATCTTCGCATTCAGGTCAGCGGAAACTCCGATCACCGTTCCATTAACCGACAAGACCATCAGCGCATCAATCTGGGCTGGCATGCCGCCTAATCCCAATGACATTGCAACCGGCATCGGAGACAACATGTGCGCAAAATCCAGATGCCCGAGGGCGAGCATGTCTCGTAATGCCGACCAAGAGGGCTGGCGCACCAATGAAAGGTCCAATCCTTCTTCGGCGGCAAATTGCAATTCCTTGGCGATGATCAAGGGGGCGCTGTCCACGAGTGGTAGATATCCGCATTCGACATGTCTTTTTGTCATTGCAAAAGATCCGCCGCAGTCACCAATGAAGTAGCGACATCTATCACTTTCCGGCCTTGATCCATGGCCGTTTTGCGCATCAATTTATACGCTTCATCCTCTGAGAGCCCGCGCGCCCGCATCAGCAGCCCTTTGGCGCGGTCAATTGTCTTGCGGTCTGACAAGGCCAGCTTGGCCGCGTCCAGTTCCGACTGCATTTTCGACAGAAGCCGAAAGCGCGCGATCGCAGTTTCGAGAACCGGTTTAATCCGGTCCATTTGCAATCCGTTCACCACATAGGCGCTTAAACCCGCGGCGATGGCGGCCTGCGTCATGGCCTCGTCCGTTCGGTCCACAAACATTGCGACTGGCCGCTCTTTCGCTTGGGAGACGACGCTAATATGTTCAAGCGTGTCCCTGTCGGGATTGGCGAGATCGATCAAAATGATGTCGGGATTTTGCTGTTGAAGCGTGCGGTCAAGCTGCGTGACAGTCGCGATGACGATCACTTCGGACCAACCGCTCTCGACAAGCGCATCAATGATGTCTTTCGCTTTGGATTGGTCAGGTTCGACAACCAGAATTTTGAGATTTTTGTGCACCGTCATTACTGCTGCTGCGAACATGGAATTCTCAATAGCCGCATGGCGGCGGCGACGTGATCGTTTGATGGCTTGCTTAAAATGCGGGCATAATCCGGGGTGCTGGGTAAAATTCAGGCAAATCGCAAAGCCGCTCTGATCGCCTAAACAAAGCGCTAAACGCGAGCGGGGTTTGTGCGTCTGCCGCAGCCAACAAGCAGTCATGTGTCTGGGTGCAGCGCGCTCACGACCTGATGTCTGGAACTCGGAAGCTTGTGCGCCCGATCCACAAGGGCGACTGAAGCTGCGCTTGGCTGGTTTTTCACAAGTGGGGATGTCTTCGGCATTGCCATATTGGCACGGAGCCTGCACACTCTTTGCGAGAATATGCCGTTGCGTCATGCGCCAGTGGGTCGTGCGGTCGATACAAAGGCGGGTTCCGCCCGATATGGAGATTGAGATGGCTTTGAAACGCGAATGGTTCCCGTCAGACACCATAAAACTAATCAACAGGTCGGAGGACTATCTGGTGCGCGATGGGCGCCTGCAAACCCCGGCCGCTGCCGGTGAGGACCCCTCGAAAGGCGCGCATGCGATTGGACGGCACTTGTTGTCAAGCGCGCCCGGTGCCTTGGGCAACGGTGTAACCACGGCTGATTTTCGCGACAGGTTCCTTGATGCTGCGGGCAATGTTAGCTCTGTTTGGCTGGGCAAGGGCGACATGTCCATGCTGCTGTGCGAGATGCTAAATTCCCGGATCGGTCAAGCCGCACTGAACAATCTTGATCTTGGGGTGCGCCGCATCGCGGTTCACTATTTAAATCTAAAGGCCTTGAGCCACATGACCGGCAACCTGACGATGCAGGAATCCAACATCCACGTCACCCCGGCCAGTGAAACTCTCGTCGATTTCGTTGTCACCAATAGTAAGACCGGCGCATATATCAAAACGATTAAGCGGCGGCAGGTCATCCCCGCGGTGCGCACGGGGGTCGTTACGGTTGTCGATATTGGCATGGTTCATGCTGTACTGGATCGCCATGGAGCCAACCTTCATCTGCAAACGCTTTTTCCCAGCAGTGAGCTTGCCGAAAGCTCGATGGATTGGAGGATCGGATCTGTGTCGATGCGCGGAGCCTTCGTTAGCGACAGTCTGACCGAGCGTGTGATCCCCGCGCTTTAGGCACCAGATCACGCCGGAGGCAGCACCGTTGTTCTTCTCCCGCGGAAGAGGTCCGCTGCTAGGCTCAGGCAAACGATGCATCGGGATGTTTTGCAACCTGACAGGAACGCGCACAAACAACGGCATGCTGTCGCCGGTTGCCGATGAAGCAAAGGAGCTGAAACGGAACAACGCAGGCGGTTGGGAAATCAGCGAGCGACCGCCAAAGTTTGTACTCTGGCGGTCGCTGCACCTTATTGTTTGTTGATCTTCAACACGATGGAGCTCGGAGAGGCCGAAGCTCAAGCAGCATCATCTAGACCTCAGAGCCACAGTCGCGTTGGAGGCCGTGAAACTGCTTAAAGACGGTCACTGAGTTGGCCCGTCTGTTGTGCGTGTATGCTTGGGGGTTTTTGGAATAGCCTCTAATGATCTCCACGGAGGTGAAGTCGTTGCGACTTATTCACAATCGCGTCGACCGCTAAAAGCAAAAAAGCCACCAAGCTATTGAGCTTGGTGGCTTTTTATGGCTCCGACGGTAGGGATCGAACCTACGACCAATTGATTAACAGTTATCAAAACATACTCTTTCCCATAGGTTCCTGTACCTACCAAAAGCCTCACAAGTACCTGTAAATTATAGATTTAAAGGGTATTGAGGTTTGCCCTATTCCACCCCATAGTCTTCATTAGACGCCTATTAATTGCCTACTAACCGCCTATTAAACCGGGGATAGTTATGCCAAAGCTGACCGCACAGTATGTGAGAGATATGCCGCTTGCCGTTAAACGGCAGACGCTGGTGACAGATGATACTTTGCCCGGTTTTGGGGTCAGGGTAGGGACGCGAACCAAGTCATACTTTGCAGAGGGCCGGGTAAATGGGCGCACTCGTCGCGTGACCATCGGCAGGACTGATATCTTGACTTTCAATGAAGCCCGCAAGAAAGCCATGAAGGCACTGTCCGAGATGGCAGACGGTAAAGATCGCAACGCAGAATTGAAGCAGGAGAGGGCAAAGTTAATGACCCTCGGTCAAGCTGTGGAAGGCTGGCTTTCTGAAAGGGGGCACCGCTCTAGTACTTCTACTACCTACCGAGCGACCATGAGGCGCGAGTTTAGCGAATGGGAGGATACTGAGCTACGCAGAATTACTCCCAAGCAGTTTCAAGCCCGTTTCCAAGAAATTCTAGATCGCACCCCATCTGGGGCAGCATTAGCTGTGCGGACGTTCAAGTCATGTTGGAACTGGGCAAGGGCAGAAGTTACAGACAGTGATGGTTTGCCCATCCTGCCCGCATGCCCCGCCGACATCGTTAAGGCCAAAAAGTTGATGCCCAAGGCTAAGCGTAAGCAGTCATTCGTTTCGGACTGGGCGGAATTTTTCGCAGCTGTTGATAAATTCAAAACTCAATCCTCTCGGCACCCTTTGGCCAGTGATACCTTTAAGATTTTTGTTGAGATGCTGGCGCGCACCGGTATGCGCAGGGGCGAAGCAGCTAGTCTTAGATGGGCGGACGTTGATTTGATTTCCAAGACACTCACGATTTCCGCAGAACTTGCAAAAAATGGCGAGGCTCTGACGTTGCCAATGTCCCGTCAGACCTTTGCGTTGCTGGAGTTTTTAAGAGCGCGTACGGGAGGGGGCAGTTACATCTGGGGGGAGAAGCCATACGGAGACCCACGCAAGTCGCTGGAGGCCTTTAGGGATACCTTGGGCTGGAAATTTAACTTTCATGATTTGCGGCGTTCGTTCGCAACAATAGCCACAGAACTAGACATGCAACAGTCTAAGATCATGCGCCTATTAAATCATGCTGATGGTGGAAACGTTACGTTGGGCTATCAGGTTTCAAAAAACCCAGAGAGCTTACGTAACTCAGTACAGAAAATATCGGACTATATTGATGCGAAAAGGTAGGTCTTGAAACCTGCTGACTAACAGAGCATAATGAATATGCGTGATAGCAAGGACGCTCGCTTAGTTACTTTACCCCTACAAAAATTGTGGTGATGAAACTGGCAGACGCAAAGAAGTATTATTCGGGCTTAGCTGAGAATTCAGTGTGCCGTCTGTCCTTGGAGCTACGCAAATGTCAAACATTACAAATGATCAATTAAATGCAACTGAACTGCTGACGACAGAAGAGGCAGCAGCTTTATTAAATGTGTCTCGTCGCTTTCTGGATAAAGACCGGCATACTGGTCGCCAAAACGGCACATCCCCGGTCATACCCTATAGTGTTTTAGGGCACCGCACCGTCCGATACAGCCGAACTGACATACTAACCTTTCTCAACACAAACCGGGTTGGTTAACGTGTCAAGCAGTAAGTCTGGTTGGCTTAGCTCCTCGACTAGAGGTGGCAAGGTTGAAATCTTGGCCGATATGATTGTCGATGGCGATCGGCCTCCTTTTAGCAAAGAGAAACCGTGGTTATTACCGGTCGCCGGAAACGGAAAAGCCTACGACGACGGCTTTAAAAAATTCCAGAAGGAGAAAGCGGTAGTTTTGAAGTCAAGAGAAGAACTAAATCCGATCAGACGCAAGCTATACGATCTCATTTCCGAAAGGCTGAACGAAGATCCCGTCGAGGCAGAAGGTCGAATTTGGGCTAATCTGCAAGCCTCGACGATTGCTTCTGAACTGGGAAAATCTGTCGATTATGTCCGAACACTCTATAAGGGCAACCCATTTCGCCATTGCATAAAAATCATCGAAGGTAGGAAGACGACGCTTTTGAGAATTGGGCATCCCTCTGACCTTACATCCGAGGATCAAGCACGAATGATGTGCAAATTTTGGAGGGGAAAGACTAAAAAGAGGGAAACAAAGACAGAGTTTGGTCTTTTGAAGGGTATTGCGGAAGATTGCCCAACCGGAATGAGTTATGATAATTTTAGGACGGTAGTTTCAAATTGGTCGCAGTTTATGGCGTGTGTGAAAATTGCCCAGGCTTTGGGGCAGTACGAAGGTGACCAGTATGACGCTAACAACGAAAACTTCGTTCGACGGTTCTTAGCTTTCCCCTCTATTTCTCTCATACGCCGGTTTGTACATGTCGCTGTCGATTTCTATGAAGAACTGCTTTGATTTTGTCGATATATTTTTGAAATATCACGGGATGTTTGTCTCTGTTTGTAATATATATAAGTAATAATATAAACTGTACTTATTATAATCAGTTGGCACAAAGAAACAGTGATAAGTACAGTGAATAACTCGCTACGCTCGTATTCACTTATATCGGATGGACAAGGAGCAACGGGATATAGCATATATTTTAGATCAAAAACGTGTATGGAAATATTAACGAAGCGGATGGCAATATCGCACGGGATGAATCTGGCTCATGTCTTAATCTTGCACTGTCCGATCTAGGCCATTTTTATTGTGTCTCTAAGATACAAAAATATCTTGTCTCTGAGCTTCCAAAGACACTGTTTAAGAATCTACGAAATAGTGATCTTGCCCCCCATCCACCCTATCAGGGACCGGGGGGTGCAAATATGAGAAAATCCCTTTTTTTTGGGGAAAATGCTCGATAGCTACCATCAAAGGAACTAGGGTGTTCAATTGATTGCACGGGGTATTGACCCGGTAAGTTAAAGTGGGAAGAAACCCCATCTTTTGGATTAGCGACATCACGGGCACCTCAAGGGCATAAATTATTTACGTCTGATCTAGTCCGCTTGCTAGCAATGAATAGCAGACCTGATAATCCGGTTTACCTCAGCTTCGCAGCCGTTGGAGTTCGCCGCTGATTTCGGGACACTTTTGATGCGCAAACGCAGGCCCCGTAAATTTCGGAGCAAGGTCTGTATCAGGCGGATATTTAGACGCCCAACCCGGCGAAAATTTCCCGGAATAATTACGCTGAAAATACTCGGAATCATGATCACTTTTTGCTTCCCTGCATCGTCCAAAAAGGTACGAAATACGAGGGCACAATGGTTCTGCTCCCCTGCTCAAGGAGGAGCCCATGACGTCAATTTTACCATTTCACCGTTTCGAAAAGCTTTTGATCGAACGCGCACAAACTTGGCCAATATCTGGCTGCAAATCCCCGGCACCAATGTCACGCTGGCAAGCGGCCAGTTTGTTACAAAAAGCAATCCGCCGGGGTGATGTACCGCGCGTCAAACTCGCAACCTCGTCACTTCTGCAATCTGACCCCGCCCGACTTTGGCGCAGGCTGGGGATTATCGCTTTTGAAGACATCGGGCTGGCAAACCTGTCTCTAGTGGGACAGGTCACTCTTGCCCTGCGGGGAAAAACCTTTCGCCGTTCGATAGGGGGGGAGGCACGCGTAGCCTTGGGATTGGCAACAGACCTTGCGCTGTCCATGAAAAGCCGCGCAGCGGATGACATGCTTTGTGTGATAAATGATCACCCCAAAAGCTCGGACATAAGGCAAAAGCTGGCCGGGATGTCGGAGGAGAGCTTATTGACAGTGGAAGCTGCCTGCCAAGATATGACGACCAGATGTATAGCCGCCGATATGTGTGCAGTTAATTGCACAGAGCCAAAACATGTCTTTCTAGAGAAGTTTTTGAATGCCGCTGGGGTTGGCCCGTCAGTATCGTGGATGGCGCAGGAAGGTAGCAAGCGCACAGTTACGATGCTGCCGTTGCTCATGGCCCTGCTATCTCAGCAAAATGGGATCAACCAGTCCAACCCTGATGATAACATGCCAGAAGAAGTCGATATCACAGGCCTCCCGAGTTGGGCGTTTGACATGTTTACCCGTGAAGGCAAGGCAAGCATTCGCCATCTTTTGGCGGGTCAAAGCGAGGTCGCAAGATATCTCCGGGATAGCTTCCCAGTAGCAGGCAGAACGCGGCTACTTGGGGAGGCGGTCTTTCGGGTGGAAAGTGGGTTGCTGAGAAATCGCAGCGATGGCCCAACCGGGCAAATGCTACGTTCGCAAATGGAGCGTGAATGCCTTGGGATAGACCTAGACCAAGCAGATCAGTTGTTGAGGCTCACACGATCCGCAGTCCCAGACCTAAACGAATGCCGCAAATACATCATGGGGGGACCAAAGCATGGCTGAGGATATGATCCTAACCCGGGATAATCCTTTCTTATCCCGGTCTACAAATGACGTTCTCGCAGGGCTGGATGCGCTGTCTGAGGCAGCGGAAACCTTCATCCGCGCCAGCATCTCCGATAATACCCGCAAGGCTTATCGCGCTGACCTTGCGCATTACACGGCATGGGGCGGCACTCTGCCTGCGATCCCGGAACAGGTCGCCTGCTATCTAGCCGATCACGCCGACACGCTGGCCACGTCCAGTCTTGCGCGGCGGGTTGCGACCCTGAGCAAGGTCCATGCCGCGAACGAATGGCCCAACCCCTGCCAAAGTGAGGTCGTGCGGGCCACGATACGCGGGATCAAGCGGGTCAAAGGGACCGCGCAGGGTCAAGCCAAGCCCCTGCTGCGCGAAGACCTATTTCTGGTCCTCGACGCTATGGGCGACACGCCACGCGACCAGCGCGACCGGGCATTGTTGTTGATCGGCTGGGCCGGGGGTTTTCGCTGTTCGGAACTGGTCGGATTTGATCACGCTGACATCAACGATGTGCGTGAAGGGCTGATCCTGACCCTGCGGCGCTCCAAAACCGATCAAACAGGCCATGGCCGCAAGATCGGTATCCCGTTGGGGCGGACCCGTCATTGCCCCGTTGCAGCACTGACCGCGTGGCGTGACATTCTGACGGATGACGCCGGCCCCTTGTTTCGTCCGGTTGATCGTCACAGCAACATCTCGACCGACCGCATCCGCAGCGATGCCGTTTCCACGATCCTGCGCGACCGGGTTCGCGGGGCCGGGATCGCACCCGATGGCTACAGCGGCCACAGCCTGCGTGCTGGCCTTACGACCAGCGCCATCAAAGCCGGGGTGCCCGCGTACAAGGTGCGGGCGCAAACCGGCCACGCCTCCGACGCGATGCTGAGCCGCTACGTGCGTGACGGAGAAATGTTCGATGGCAATGCAGCAGGGGCGCTTCTTTGAGGCTACAACCCTCGATTGCCTTGTCTTTGCCACTTAACAAATGGATAGTGGCCACGACGAGCAAGGAGGCTTTTCGTGTCCAATCAATTTTTCCATTGTTCCGAAGGGGTTCATCGCCAATGAGCGATATTCAGAATTCCTTCATTTCAAAATCCTTTTTACGTTCCATTTTGGCGCACGAGTATGAAACCTTCAAAGACAGCCCCGAAGAAACGGAGCTTATTGAGCGACTGAAACGTTGGGCTGCGAGGGGTGTCCAAAAAGAAACCACAGCGCAATCGGCATTGCTGCAAGAATTCTTTGCGGCGACTTGGGGATATGTCCAAGCTGGTCAGGCTGGGGGCGAACAGAATTACTCGCTCTACCCTGCATTTCCGGTGGCAGGCGCGGGCCAGCGTGGCGGGACCGGAGAGGCTGACGCGGCTTTGGGCCACTTTGCCCCGAACGAAGCATCCCCTATTCCGCAGGTGCTGGTCGAGTTCAAGGACATCAAAAGCGCCCTCGACGCGCCGCAAAAGCGCAAAGGCAACACCCGCTCGCCTGTGAAACAGGGGCTTGATTACCTCTATGCGGCCCGCAAGGGCATGTTCGGGTATGAGCCGATTATTCCGACTTGGGCCATCGTCACGGATATGAACGAATTCCGCCTTTATTGGTCTGACCGGGGCGAGCGGCAATACATTAGCTTTGCCATCGACAAGAAAGAACTGTTCCAGAACGCCACACTGCTGGATGAAACCGAAACGGGCCGCTTCGATCGCTTCCTGTTCTCCCGCCTGTTCCATCGTGACCAGTTGATCGTGCGGGGCACCAGCGGGC
>SWCC01016490.1_pt1 | contig 13370 bp, 11 predicted proteins | sample 4692971 | NCBI WGS metagenome assembly SWCC01 (sample SAMN10267277, study PRJNA491770) | bioreactor metagenome | isolation source: DHS bioreactor inoculated with subseafloor sediment | place: Japan: off Shimokita Peninsula | collected 2006-08 | reverse complement strand
TTGCGGCGTTCCATTTAAACCAGGTTGGAAAGCCCGCTCCGCCGCGGCCCCTAAGACCGGATTTTTTAATGATGTCTATGACTTCTTCCTGCGTCAGTTTAGACAGACATTTTTTTATGGCTTTGTATCCGCCGGATTCAAGGTAGTCATCAATTTTCTCTGGATTGATTATTCCGCAATTTCTGAGGACAATCCTTTTTTGGCTTCCAAGTATATTTAGGTCGTTTTGGCTGATTTCGCAGGTGTTGACTTCCTGGTTGTCTCGGATTTTTTTAAGAATAAGATTATCAACCATTTCAGGAGTTACCTTTACATAGGTGGTTTTTTCTCCATAGTCGTCGTAGATGTCCACTATCGGTTCAAGGTAGCACATTCCGCAACATCCTGTAATTTCAACATCGGCTTTTAGATTGTTTGCCGAAAGAACTTCGATTATTTTTTCGTGAACCTTGCCGGCTCCCGCGGCTAGACCGCAGCTTCCCTCTCCTATAAAAATCTTCATCTACTGCACCTCCCCTTCAAGCAGGGCTTCTTTTTTTAATTTATCGATAATGCTTTCTGCCTTTTTAGGGGTGAGCTTTGCATATGTTTCCCCATTAATCATCATGACAGGTGAAAGGCTGCAGCATCCCAGGCAGGCGACATTGTTTAGGGTGAACAGTCCATCCACGGTTGTTTCGCCGTCCTTGATATTCAGCTTTTGGCATATGGCCGTCTCGATTTTTTCCGAGCCGTTTACGTGGCAGGCAGTTCCTTGGCATAGCATTATTAGGAATTTTCCTACCGGTTTGAGCCTGAATTGGGTGTAGAAGGTTACCACTCCGTAAATTTTTGCGGGTTTTACGTTGGTCTTTTCCGCGATGTAGAGAATGATTTCCTCCGACAGGTACCCGTAAGTTTCTTGGGCTTTCTGAAGTATGGTAATCAGACTGCCTTTCACGTGCGCGTATTTATCAAGAATCGGATCGATTCTTGATAAATCAAACTCGTTTTGTTTCATATCATGTCCCCCTTAGAATAATTTGTTAAAAAAATAGCAATAGCACAAATGCTCTGCCATTGCTTCTCTGTCAGGTTGGTTGCGATGAATCATCAAAGTATGATTCTTCCAGAGTTCTGTCTGGAACCGGTCCTTTTGCCTGAGAAATTCACCAATGTCGGCAAACATTGACTTGTCCCTTCGGCGACCCAAATGGGCGCTCTCCCGAGTCCTTCATCCAGTTATCGCGTGCTTATTCCCATGCTAGTATTCAGAAGCTATGCTTAATTATTGCAATAGTTATGAGTTGATAGAAATCTGCACAATTCAGTAATACCAACACACTTTTTTTCAATATATTAAATTCTTGTTTATGCGGAACGAATTACACCGAAATATTTTTCGAGATGGCGAAAGAATTTTCATTCCAATCATAATTATGATTGTTAAAAAAAAGATAAATAAACTTTCTCCAATAATATTATAACCTATCTAGCATATTTTTGTTAAAAAATAATCAAATTAATGTGTTGAAACTATGCATTTTCGATCTTTTTTTCTATTGCGATATCATTGAGTATGAAACGGTCGTGAATATGTGACAAAACCTCATTGCCGGAGGCTTTGTTGATAATGCAGGATATCTTTATATCGGAGGTGCTTATCATTTGTATGTTTACTCCGAGTTCAAAAAGCGATTCGAAAAGATTGGAAGCCACATCGACACTGTTAGCTATGCCCGTGCCCACTATGGAGAGCTTGCAGACCTCGTCGTCGAATGAAACCTCCTTGGCCATAATTTCTTTGGAAACCCTTCTACTTATTGCCAGGGCTTTTTCAAGATGGTCCTTCTTGAGGGTGAAAGAAACATCGTTGACATTGTCTCGGCTAATATTTTGTATAATCATATCAATGGGGATACTTTCTCCGGCAAGTTCCGAGAAGAGCTTGAAAGCAATACCGGGACGGTCCGGCACTTCCATTATAGTAATTTTAGCTATGTCTTCATCCAGAGTTACGCCTCTCACTACAACTTTTTCCACTTGATCAACCTCCACTATTCTTGTTCCGGGTTTATCCTCGAAGCTTGATTTCACTTCAAGGGGTACTTTAAATTTTCTTGCCAGCTCCACCGAACGGGGATGAAGGACCTGTGCTCCTAGAAAGGCCAATTCAAGCATCTCGTCGTAGGATATTACATCGAGTTTTTTGGCATTTTTAACCTTGCGTGGATCGCTCGTGTATATTCCGTCAACATCCGTATATATCTCGCATTTTTCGGCATTAAGGGCTGAGGCCAAAGCCACGGCGGTGGTGTCGGATCCCCCTCTTCCAAGAGTTGCAATATCTCGTTTTTCCGTAATCCCCTGAAAACCTGCCACTACTACAATGCGTCCTTCATCAATCTCCCTAAGAACCCTCGCGGTGTCTATGTCGAGAATTCGCGCATTCTTGTGATGAAGGTCGGTTATTATTCCCGACTGCGGGCCGGTAAGAGAAACCGCCTCGTATCCTTCGGCTTCTATGGCCATTGACAAAAGGGATATCGAAACCATTTCGCCCGTTGATAAAAGCATGTCCATTTCGCGTTCGGACGGCTTTTCGGTTATGGAATATGCCATTTCAACCAAGCGGTCCGTGCTGTCACCCATGGCGGATACCACTGCAACAACACTACCATACTTCTTTTTAGTTTCAATTATCTTCTTCGCGACGCATCGTATCCTCTCGATTGAACCGACAGATGTGCCACCGTATTTTTGTACTATGAGCTGATTCATTTAAACCTCCGTGTTTGTCTGTGAAAAACAATAGTAATCAATATAAAGACAATTCCAATTATAGAATAAAAGTCGTCTGTCTGCAAGGTTTATTGCACGTAAATTACAGTATCTTGACAAAAGGGCGCAATTGGATTAAAATGATGGGAAATAATCATATTTTGATTGTGAAGGATGATAGTAGGATTGTGCGGTTACAATAAAAGAGAGCAGGCTGGTGATGAAAAGCTTGCAGCACGCAGCAAATCCGAAATACACATCCCGAGTCTCGGCATAGCCGCGGACGTCATCCGTTATAATGGCTGAGGCATGGTTTTCCATGCGAATTAAGGTGGTACCGCGAGCGCTTCGCCCTTACAGGGAGATGCGCTTTTTTTAATGCAAACAAAAGTAGAAAGGGGAGATGAATCATGCGCAACGTATACGATATTTTAAGTGAGAGAGGATATATTGAACAAGCTACCCATGAAGATGAAATCAAGGAGCTTCTCGGGAAGGAGAAAGTGACCTTTTATATAGGCTTTGATCCGACAGCGGACAGCCTCCATGTGGGACATTTTATCCAGGTAATGGTCATGATGCATATGCAAAGGGCAGGGCATAGACCAATCGCGCTTCTTGGTGGAGGAACCGGGATGGTAGGAGATCCTTCTGGTAAAACCGATATGCGGAAGTTGATGACTCCTGAAATGGTACAAGATAACGTGGATTCCTTCAAGGAACAGTTTTCTAAATTCATTGATTTCTCAGAAGACAAGGCAATTATGGTAAACAATGCCGATTGGCTTATGAATTTAAATTACATCGATTTTTTGCGGGAAATAGGACGACATTTTTCAGTAAACCGAATGCTTACTGCCGAGTGCTTCAAGCAACGCCTTGAAAAAGGGTTGTCTTTTCTTGAATTCAACTACATGATAATGCAGGGTTACGACTTTCTTGAACTTTACAGGAGGCATAACTGCAAGCTTCAGCTTGGTGGGAATGACCAATGGTCAAACATAATAGCCGGGGCCGATCTTATTAGAAGGGTTGAATCTAAGCCCGCATTCGGACTCACTTTCAGCCTTCTTACCACAAGTGAGGGCAAAAAGATGGGCAAGACCGAAAAAGGTGCCCTCTGGCTCAATAGGGAGAAGACTTCACCCTATGAATTCTATCAGTACTGGAGAAACATCGCCGATCCGGATGTTGAAAAATGCTTAGCGTTATTGACATTCCTTCCTATGGAGGAAGTGCGAAGGCTCGGAAGCCTCGAAGGACAGGAAATCAACAAGGCCAAGGAAGTGCTGGCCTATGAAGTGACAAAACTTGTCCATACCGAAAAGGATGCCAACGAAGCCAGAGATGCTGCGAAAGCGCTTTTCGAGGGTGGCGGGGAAAAGGAAAATATTCCGACCATTTCGATCCCGGCAAAAATGATTGAGGGCGGTGTGGACATAATCACTCTGCTTAAGGAATCGGGGCTCATTAAGTCCAATGGAGAAGGCCGCAGGCTGATAGGTCAAAATGGCATATACATCCACGATGAAGCTGTTTCCGCATTCGATTATCTTGTTACTAAAGCTGATCTTAGGGATGGGGCCATATTAATAAGAAAAGGGAAGAAGGTCTACAGAAATATCGTTCCCGAATAGATTGACGAGATATAAGTCGAGCAATATAGATGATTGTAGATAGTAAAAACATATATACATCAAAAGGGAGCGCTACTATGCGCTCTTTTTTGATATAATTAACTTTATAATAAATTAATTCCAATTGGAGTAGTTGACATGGCTAAAAGAAAAAGACTGACGAGAATGCCTATAATAATATCTCTCAGCATAGCCTTGGTGTTGACGGTTTTTCTCGGGACTTTTTTTGCTATAAGGCAGGTGAGCCACACAGAAAGAGAGAGTAGCCTTATAGAGGATGAATTTGTTAGCGAGAAGCGGGAACTCATTGCTAGCAGGGCAGAAAACCTTGTAGAGTATGCCATGATTAGGCAAAATCTTGATGACGAAGACTATTTTGCAGATGTAAGAAAAGAAGTGCTTATTAAGTCCGAGGAGATATTCCAGACCATGTCTTTCGCCATTATTGAATATGGGGACGATGTTGCCGAGGGTCTTGAAGTAGTATCCGGCGCCGCCGGAGGCGAATTGAATTTCTTGTCGGGATTGGATAAAGAGAAGCTTTTGGCAATAATAAAAGGCTCCGAAAAATTTGATGGAGTATTCATAGACCAAAGCATAAGAGCAATAAATTCTGATAGCCATGTGCCAAGACTCGTATATGCGAGACACATACCTGATTGGAATTGGTCATTAGTGGTGTATTCGGACCTGGATGACATGGAAAATTTCCTTGCAGACTTCCGCACGGGACTTAGGAGAGAGCTCGAGAACCAAATAGCATTTTTGGGTTTCATAGGCATGTTTACACTTATATTCGCCTATTTGATGGCCAGGCACTACAGGAATGTGCTTAAAAGACAAATCGGGCTGTTTTCTGATTTTTACGGGAATTTCAACAAGAATAGCAAGCTTGAACTGGAAAAGTTTAGATACTATGAGCTTTATAAAATAGCAAGAGTGACAAATTCCATGATGGAGTCCCTTGCCCAGGTACGTGCAGAACTCGAAGCCAACGAGGAGAAGTTCAGAGGGTTTTTCGAACTCAGCCCCGATCTTATATATGTAATCAATTTTAGGAGAGGAATAGTCGAGGAGGCAAACCCCGCATTTCTCGAAAAGCTTGGATTCAACATCGATGAAATACAGAGCATCCCCGTTTCCAGACTATTCAGGGCTGAGGATGGGAAGCCATTTAATGAATTGTATTCGGAGATTAAACTAAAAAAAGAAATAAGGAACCTGAATCTTTCCGTAATGAGTAAATCCGGCGATGAGATAAAACTCGAGATAAATGCCCGCTTTGCGGATAGAAGCGGCGTGGAATCAAGAATACTACATATAGCCAGGGATGTGACCGAACGGTTTGAAGCAGAAAAGAAAATTCGAACCCTCGCATTCAATGATTTTCTTACAGACATCCCGAACAGGAACAACTTTATGGGTCAGCTGGATGTTTTGCTGCGTGAGGTCAGCGAAAAGGACTATAGATTTGGAATGGCATTCATAGACTTAGACAGGTTCAAGCAGATAAATGATACCCTGGGACACCATTCGGGCGATCAACTCTTGATTTCGGTTTCAAAGCGCCTTAAAGAATCCATAAGGGCTACGGATATGCTTGCAAGGCTCGGCGGAGACGAGTTTGTAATACTTTTTAGCGAGGTTTCCAGCAAGACTAGCCTTGAGATAGTGATGCGTAAGGTTATGGATGTATTTAAAGAGCCATTTGCATTGTCCAAACGAAGCGTTTTTGTGACAGCAAGCATTGGGGTTTCAATATATCCAAAGGACGGCAATACCGCTGAAGAATTAATAATGAATTCGGACAAGGCCATGTATCATGCGAAGGATTCCGGAAGGAACACATACAGGTTCTATGATGATTCGATCGTTGGCTATAGTTATGAAGACTTGAATATTGAGGCTGAGCTTAGGGAGGCAATTGATAAGAAACAGTTCGTGTTGCATTACCAACCTGTGTTCAGCTGCAGAAAAAGGAAATATATCGGTATTGAAGCGCTTATAAGATGGAATCACCCTGATAGAGGGCTGATATATCCTGACAATTTCATTTCGAAGGCAGAGGAAAACGGTCATATAGTGGAGATTGGAAGATGGGTTGTCGAGCAGGTGGCAAGAGATACCAAGCGACTTAATGATCTGGGATTCATAGGTAATTCGGGTATTAACATGTCTTCTGTCCAGTTAAAAGACGGAAAATTTATAGAGATAATCAACAAAGCTATAGAGAACAATGGTCTTTACCTCGGTCAGCTGGTTCTTGAACTGACTGAAAGCCTTGCAGTTTCTGAAACAAGTGAGAATAGGACGTTTATGGAGACATTAAGAGAAATGGGAATCCATATGATTTTGGACGATTTCGGAACTGGATATTCGTCGATAAGCCAGCTTCACAAATATCCTCTAGGAGTTGTCAAGATAGACAAGTCGTTTATTTCAAGGATGGGAATAAGCGATAAGGACATGAAAATAACAGCTTCCATAATAGAAATGGCGCATAAGTTCAATATTAAAGTTGTGGCGGAGGGTGTTGAGACAGAGGCGCAGCATAAAGCGCTGATTCAAATGGGCTGCGATATGGTGCAGGGATATTATTTTGCCCGTCCGATGCCGATTCTAGATTTAAATAACTACTTAGTGGCCTATAAATCAAAGAAAGACTAAAAAGGGACGTACCTTTTTAGTCTTTCTTTGATTTGCGCGGGGCAGACTGAATTATTTTGCTTGAGCATTAAGCGAAGCCAGATGAATCGCCTGCTTCTCGGTTAGTCTATCAAAAAGCATTTTGTGGTGATGTATTCCAAGCGCTTTTTTATCTTTCATATCCGGTGTTCGGAGGTTCATCCAATATATTTTCTTTTTTTGTGTGTATAGATCCATATCCACTATGCGTTTTCCGTTTTCCAAATATTCGAGGCCTGTGAGGATTTTCTTGATTTCTATGGGGCTCAGGAAGGTGAACAACCTTACTCTGTAGATTCCCACGGATTGAAATACCGAGGCGGTGTCCTTGCCCCAGGTTTCACCAAGGATGAGTCCAATACCCAAGTGTTCCACTATATATAGGAGCCTCTTGTAGTGCAGGTCAAAATTCTGGTAGCTGTCATAAATCTTTATGTTCAATTCGTACCAGTCACTGTTGCCCAAAGCGAGATTGAGGTATTCGAGCGCATGAATTCTGAAGTGTCTTTCAATGTCGGGTAAATCCATTTTGACGAATAGTGAAATGGGATGCATGTCATCGACAAGAATAGTATTATTTAGATTTTTTTCGGTGAAGGAAATGATGGTTCCTGACCCTTTTTCATCAAATAGCGTTGAAGAAGAGCTTTCAACGGCTTTGAGGTCTGATGAAATGCGTTTTACGGATTTTTTCCAATCACCCATCAGGCGAACCATAATTGATTTCGGGCAGAGGCGTGTTGCCGAAAAAAGGTTTTCATTGGGACAATTGAGAAGAAAATTCAGGAATTCACTGGTGTCGGACTTGATCGAGTAAATAGCCGTGAATTCGTCGCGAGTGTTGACTTCCTTCAAGAGGTTTGTAAGAAAGATAATCATATGATTTTCGCCGGAATTGTTGAAGATCGTGTTGTAGTCGGCTTTCATATATTTAAAGGAACTCAAAATTTCTTTTTCGAAACTATCCGGATTGTTTGTTTCCACCATGAGGCTTTGGCATCCCTGACGTGTTAAGGACAGCATTTCAAAAACTCCTTTCGATTCTAATTAAAATCCAATGTGTGTTTTTTTCTGGCGGGCGCTGTCAATGCCATATGGGTACGGCAAGGTTATAAGCGCGCCGGAGTCGAGAAAAATTATATTTATCGCCGAAATTCCGTTCAAATGCCAGCATTGGCTGTCAAAGGAACTTTCCATACTTAGGTCATGTCCGAACAGATGATATGATGCCGGCATTTTAAAAGTGTCTGCACTGTAGTGGCTTATATTGAAAGTTGAATGTTCTATTGAAAGGCTTTTAGCGCCTGAAATCTTGCATCGGGCGGCGTGGCGATTCAAGAAGCTTTCATCATCATGATTTCCAATCACGATGTGTATTTCTTTCGCATCCGATTCTTCCAAAATGTTCAGAAGCTTGATAGCTTTTTTTTTGTAAAGCCATAGTTTGTAGGGGCGAATCTCAAGTTTGACATCGTCTACAAAATCACCCGTGTGTATGATGTACTCGGGTGATATCTGTTTTATGAGTTTTTTGAGGCCTCCATAAAAATTGGATGGCGTATCGGATATATGAAGAAGAATATGCTCATTTCTGTCCAAAACCATCTTGGGTATTGTTACCTGGCCTGCATATGACAATAGAAATTGGCGAAAATTCGACATTTTATCATCTCATTTCAATGGATTCATGAAAACTTGCGGGTGCCATATGCGGTAATTATAAGCACTGCGATGATAAGGCCCAGGTATAAAAAAATCGGAAAATTGCCATCGCTTTCGTGTATCGGCATGAAAAATACCGAGGCGGAAGCTAGGCCTGCCGCCATAAATCTTATGCCGGTCCATTTAGCAAGGGCATCCTTGTCCTTACAGGTTCGCGGGTTGTACATCCTCAGTATTTCAATTACCTTGAATTTCCATATGAGAAATCCGATTATCGCAAGGAAAAATCCCGTTATCAAAAAAACTTTTTGCATTACAAGCACCTCCACTACTATATAAACACAATATACCATAAAAGAACATTTGAGATGTGTTTTTTAAAATCAGTTTAAATATGAATAGGTAGGGACACTGGGAGTACTAATGGTGTAAAATAGAGGAGATAGAAGAAAGAAAGGATACTGACATGGGAAAAATAATGATTATTACCGCTTCAACAGGGGGCGGACACAACCAGGTGGCGATGACCTTGGAAGCGGGCCTGGAGGAACACGGCCACGAAGCTAAGAGGGTCGATTTTATAAAGGAAGAAAACAGAATGCTTGAAATCATAGTCGAAGAGGGCTATGAGATTCTTGCTGGGAGGTTTCCTAAACTCTATGGGGAGCTGTATAAAATAACAAACAGGGTAAACCTTGATGGGCCCTTAGCGAAACGCATCATACGAGCCGAAAAAAGACGGACTTTGGAAATGATACAGGAGGAGAAACCGGATTTGATAATCGGTACCCATCCCTTTGCGGTAAAGCTGATTGGTACCCTCAAAAAGAATAAGCGTATAGAGACTCCGTTTATATCAATTGTGACTGATTTTGAGGCGCATCAGGCATATATAGATGCCAATGTCGACGCATATGTAACGGGGAGCAGGCACACGAGAGCCGGATTGATTAGAAAGGGCATAGAGTCTGAAAAAATATATCCATTGGGAATACCAATCAAATCAGATTTCCTTAAAGAGACACGAAGGCCGTCCTTGCATCCAGAAGCATTCACGGTACTTCTGATGGGAGGGAGCATGGGCCTTCGGGGTATCAAGAAGGTGCTTTTGCGTCTGCTTGCAATGAACGAAGCCATGTTCATATATGCAGTCTGCGGGAACAATCAAGAGCTTAAAAACCGCTTGACGGAAAAAAATGCCCAGGCAATCGCGAACGGCAGGCTTAAAGTAATGGGTTTTGTCGACAACATTTCAGAGCTCATGGATGACGCTGATGTAATTGTAACCAAGCCGGGAGGGCTAACTGTTTCAGAGTCCATAGCAAAGCATTTACCTATGATAATACCATTCTTCATACCGGGACAGGAGGAGGAAAACGCTGACTTCTTAGCCCTTAGGGGAGCGGCTGTGAAAATCGAAAAGGAAGATGACATTGCAGATGTGGTTGAATCCATGATAAATGATGAGAGCGTGCTGAAAAACATGAGGGCAAACATGGATATAATAAACATGGGAGACTCAATCGAAGGCGTAATTGCATTGGCAGAAGACCTATTGAAGCGTGATGAAAAAAAGGCCGGTCTTAAGAAATGCCTGGAAAAAGAAATCGATTCCTTGGGAATATACCATGTCTGGACTGCCGTAAAAGTTGAAAACGGGTCATCTGTAATGAGCCGCAGGTTGATGGATGTCTACGGAGTTGAATACGAAGCCGAAGTTGTAGAGAAGGTTTTCATAGAAGACTTCTACGACGACGAAGCATTCAAGAAAGATGCAGCAAAAGGATGCGGGCTTCGCTGATGCGAAAACCAGGGGTTAAACCTGTATCCATAGGGTAAACATAAATCAGAAGTCATTAATTAAAAGAAGGAAAAACATTGAGGAGGGTTAAAATGATACGCGACTTGATTTTGAAAAACAGAACATATCGCCGATTTGACGAAGCGGTGGAAATAGGGAAGGATCAGGTTGCTGAATGGATTGACTTGGCGAGGCTTTCATCTTCCGGCGCAAATTTGCAACCCATGAAGTATATAATAGTAACAGAAAAAGAAGATAGGGAGAAGATATTTTCCCATTTGAAATGGGCAGCATCTCTTCCGGACTGGGATGGGCCTAAAGAAGGGGAAAGACCATCTGCCTACATAGTGATGCTTCTTGACTATGGCATAAGCAAGAACCCTTGGTGGGACCACGGCATTTCCGCTCAAAGCATAATGCTTGGAGCGGTCGAAAATGGATATGGAGGATGCATGTTTGGATCCCTGAACAAGGCTGGAATAAAAAGAGATTTTGCAATTGGCGAAGAATACGAAGTAATGATGGTATTGGCTCTAGGTAAACCGGTTGAAGAGGTTGTTCTAGAGGATATAAAGGATGGAAAAATAAAATACTACCGCGATGAAAACAATGTTCACCATGTGCCGAAACGAAAATTGGAAGATATGATTATTAGTGGAAAGTAGAAATAGAGAACAGTGTAAAGTAGAAAGCAAAAGATTTAGGCAATATTTTAGTGCATTGAGATGGGAAACAATGAAAAAAGGCAAAGAAAAACCGGAGGACAATTTAGTAATTTGTCTTTCGGTTTTTTAATATTAACGATATGTTGCAATGTGTTTACGACGAAAGATTTATTTGCTCACTGCGTCCTGTTGCTGATTTTCATTAGGCTTTGTCTTTCAAAAAAACCTAAAATTCTCAAACTCACTTCGTATCGGGCTAAAGCCAGAGAGAATTTGTAACGGTTTTTTATTATCCAAAACCTTGAAAATCAAGCATCGGAAAATGTTTCGCAACTAAACATTTTCGTCGTTTCACTTGCTGCATTTCACTGTACTTATTTTTTACTAATATCTAATCTTTTACTGCCTACTGCCAACTGTTCCAGCTATAGAGATCAGTAATCAGGCAAGCCTTGGCCGGAAAAACAGCGACCAGCATGCAGTTTGCAGTGAATACCCACAGGGCACAAGAAGCCGCTAAAGGGTTTAGTGAGAAGACAAATCTTGAGCCGTAGAGTGCAGCATAGCGCATAACGCTTTTCAGAGGCTTACACGCGAAGATGAATACTGTTTATGAAAGTCACAAGACTTAGCGTCCTGTGGCTTTTCTTGTCTTGGTCAAGGGTCGAGCCTTGAGCATGCATTGCGCTTGTTTGGCAAATGATGTAAAAATAATGCTATAATGTGATAGCATTATTTTTTCGGCTATCTTTCAAAAAGAGTTAAATTTATCTAATAATAGGGATGGTAATTTATCATGAAAATTTCTTCATTTATCCATTTTGCAAAATTCAGCATAGGGACAATTCTATTCAAGCAGAAAAAACCAATTCTCGGCACTGTGATATTGACGGATAAATGCAATTTGTCATGCAAGCATTGTTCTGTCAATAATATTGAGGCTGTAATTCATCCGTACGAGCAAGTCAAATCCGAAATGGAAAAGCTCTATAGTCTAGGCGTTCGTATACTGTTCTTCTGCGGTGGAGAAACATTCATGTGGAAAGATGGAGACAAAACGCTGAAAAATTTGGTGACGGAAGCTAAAGAAATGGGTTTCTTGATAGTGAATACTGTCACGAACGGCACATTCCCTTTGGAATTGCCGGAAGCGGATCTCATATTACTGAGCCTCGACGGTGACAGGGAAAAGCACAACGAGATTCGTGGAGATACATATGATCTTATAATGAAAAATATTGAAAATGCAGCATCGGACAATATATGTTTTTATATGGCCATCAATCAAATCAACAAGGACACAATTGAAGATGTTTGCCACGCGGCAAAATCCAAGAAAAATGTCAGAGCGGTATCCTTCAATTTTCACACCCCGTATCCTGATACGGAAGATTTGGCATTGTCAAAGGAAGAAAAAAGAATCTGTTGCGATACCATTTCTAAAATGATGGACCGGGGCGCGCCGGTATTCAATTTAAAAAGCGCTTTTCCGTATATCATAGACAACAGCTTTCAGACTCCGTGCCATCAGTGCGTAGTAATCGAAAACGGAAAAATAAGCACTTGCGGAAGATGTATCGACGTTCCGAATCTATGCGGACAATGCGGCTACTTTTTTGTTGCGGAATATACATTGCTGTTTGGGGGAAACATAAAAATAATTTTTGAAATGCTGAAGACGTATTTGAAATATATTTAGGAGGCGGACATGAGTATTTTGACAACAGCGACAAGAATGTGGCTTACAAGGTCCTTTAAGCCGTTCGTTTTTAAGAATGAATACGACAATACGCTTCCATACATGGAGGCGGAAAGGCTTGGGCTTTACATCCATATTCCATTTTGCGAAAGCATTTGCCCCTTCTGTCCGTACTGTAAAGAGAAGTACGACAAAGAGCGTTGCGATAAATATGTCGACCACTTGATCCGGGAAATACATCTTGTGGGAAATCAAAACACAAAAAAGAAGAAGGTAACAAGTCTGTATTTCGGAGGTGGTACCCCGGCGCTTGTCGCGGGCAGGTTGCAGGAAATCATCGATTGCGTAAACGAGCATTTTGTCATTACCGAAGGAATAGGACTGGAATTGCATCCGGACAATGTCACGGTGAAAAACCTGATGACATTGAAAAAAGTCGGAATCACCAAAATAAGCATAGG
>SWCC01017966.1_pt1 | contig 13392 bp, 13 predicted proteins | sample 4692971 | NCBI WGS metagenome assembly SWCC01 (sample SAMN10267277, study PRJNA491770) | bioreactor metagenome | isolation source: DHS bioreactor inoculated with subseafloor sediment | place: Japan: off Shimokita Peninsula | collected 2006-08 | reverse complement strand
ACCAAATGGGTGGTTCACTGCGAACCTTCGCTGGCTGGTGCCAATCATGTGGTTAAATACCTGGGGCAATACACCCATCGGATTGCCATCACCAACCAGCGTATTCTGAATATTGAAGATGGCAAGGTCACCTTTATTGCCAAAGATTACCGCGATAACGCTGCAAAAAAGCCGGTAACGCTTGATGGTGTCGAGTTTCTGCGCCGCTTTACCATGCATATACTTCCCCGGCGGTTTGTTAAAATCCGAAGGTTTGGAATTTACAACCACACCACGAAGCGAAACCTCGCTTTGCAGTTTGTGCCTGAAGAAAAACCAGGCATTGATGATATAGTAAAACGACAACAACCGCCTGAAACAAACCTGCAACGGTTTGAACGACTCACTGGGATAAACCCCTGCATTTGCCCTGTGTGCAAAAAAGGCAAGATGGTTATAGTAAAAGTATTTCCCAGGATACGCTCACCTGGCTGGTTAATTCAATCTCTTGCAATTTCTTAATGCCATTTTGAAAATCCGCCTTTTTGAGCGGACTGGGGAAATTATGTCTATTCGTCAGCAAAAAAGACTAAAACCATTAGATAAACAATGCTTTTTAATCAATCAGGGCAAAATATGATCCATAAAAAACATATATACATTATACTCCAATAGCCCAATTACAACTGAATCCCATTAAAAACTGCCGTTAAGTACATAGCCCGAGGATATAGTTCAACCGGGAATAATCGCTGGGTCTTGCAGACCGCTCATATTCCTACTTATTGTGTGGCGTTATTTATTTAAAAGGATCGTATTTCTCATAATATTTTTGAATTTCAAATCTTAGTTCATGAACTTTTTTTTCAACTTGTGATATTCCACATCCACTTTTGTACTGACTATCAACAATTCTATTTGAAATGACTGCAACTATATGTCCTTTATCTTTCTTTAAATATTTTTTGGGGTTCGCAACTAATTCATCACCAAACTTTTTAAGTTCCTCTAAATGAATTTCTAACATTTTATCCACTCTGTCTTCAAGGTATTCAGTCACTGTCTGACGTATAGATTTAGGTACAAAAGGATCAGATTTTACTTTTTCCAACCAGTTTCTCAACCTTCTTGATGTTAGATTGTCAGGTATACCACCGAACCACTCTTTTTCATTTTTTGCAGCTTCTGTACTTTCTTCATAGACTACAAACATTTTATTAATACATTCTTCAACATCTTTTTGTTTTGTCCAGTGATGTTCAGAGTCTTCATCATATTCATCCATTAAATAATTGGAAATTTCTTCGACTTTAATCAAAGCTTTCTTTTGATATTCAGTATTTATAGAATTCAGAAGTCCTTTTTTTGCCTTTAAATATGTTAAGATTGCTATAATTCCAACGGTCATATAAAAACCAATTTGGATAATTTTCAGAAGACAGTCAATATTCATAGTCTTTTAATTTTAATGCCACACAACGTTGAGTGTATGATTTCGTAAGGGATTGCGGGCTTCAAACCAATCAAGTTACCACCCAAAATTGATGCGTGAGATTGCGCTCGAAAACCTCTGAAACCCTTATGAATTATACACATTGTTACCGTTTCGTTGTTTCTTTTTCCTCGCTCTGGCAGGGCAAGCTCTTTTGCAATTTTTGGTTTTAGCGTTGGCTTGTGCGAATTGCAAATGTGCTTGACCTTTGGGCCGGAATTATTTATTTCTCTGGCCGATATTTTTTTTTGAAACAAAACCCTTGTTGGATTTAAACATCATTATTACAAGTATTAATCCGTAAATTATTTGTCTCATGTTTGCAGCAATATTGCTTGGCATTCCGATAAACCTTAAGGCTTCCGGTAATATTACTAATACTGCTGTAGCAATTGCTGCTCCCCATAAGTTTCTCATTCCACCTATAATTACAATTGATAAAATGAAAATGGATTCATTAATTGTAAAACTTGAAGGGTCAATGTAGCTAATGTAATGAGCATACAGAACACCTGGTATAGCTGCAAACATTGCACCTATGGTGAAGCTGACAACTTTAGCTTGATAAACATTTTTACCAAGGCTTTGAGTAAAAATTTCATCTTCACTTAATGCAATCAGAATCCGACCGAATGGAGATTTGGTAATGTTTTTTAAGATGTAGAAAACTAATGCCGATAAGATTAAGGTTAGGATGAGAAAAGATATTTTGCCACTGATTTCAAATCCAAAAATTGAAATTGAAGGAATACCCGGAATACCAAGAGGCCCATTAGTCAAATCCATCCAGTTGTTCATTATTGAGAATGCGACAACTTGAATACCAAGTGTAATGATGATAAAATAATCATCTACTGTTCGCAAAGCAATAATAGAAACTAAAATAGCAAGTATCCCACTTAGTAGCATTGCCAAAGGTAGAGTTGCCAGAAACGGGAAACCATAATTAACAGATAGAATTGCAGAAGTATAAGCTCCGATGCCATAAAATCCGGCATGAGCTAATGAAATTAAACCTGAATAGCCTGCAGTTAATGTAAGGCTTTGTGAAAGCATCACATAGAGCATAATCATAATTATTATGTGCAGAATGTATTCCATTATATCTCAATCTTTTTAAGACGTTTACCGCTAAAACCAAGTGGTTTCCATATTAAGAATAGTATTAAAATAACATATGCAATCGCATCCAGCCATTTGCTATCAAAGTAATATGCACCAAGATTTTGAGCAGTTGCAAGAAGAAACGCACCTCCAATCAATCCCCATAAATTACCAGTACCACCAATAATCATTACAACAGCTCCATAAAGAAATAGGTTAAATCCCATATTTGGAGATAAGCCAGTATCGTAAGCCACTAAAATCCCTGCAACAGAAGCTAATATTGAACCTATCAGAAAAGAATAAATAAAAACACGATTGGTATTAATACCAAAAATATTGCTCAAGGGTGAATTTGATGATACTGCCCGAATGTTTTTTCCGATTGGTGAGTATTTTAGAAATACTTGCAGGAGAATAAATAATGAAGCACTGATGATAATAGTTCTAATTTGAATATCTGTAATATACCCGCCAAGGAATTGCTTGCCAACTTCAATATTATTTTGCCGTATGGATAATGAAGTGTCACCCCAAATCATGGAAATGATATTTTGAAAAACAACATATAAGCCTAATGATGCAATCATTATTTGAAATGGCTTAACATCTTTCTTTGTCAGAGGGTTAAATATCAACCATTCACTAGATATGCCTAATAAAGTTGATAAAACAATAGCTGTAGTGATACTGGCATAAATGTTAATCCCCAATTGTATTGAAAAGAAATAGACAAAATATGCACTGACAGAAATAATAATTGCATGAAATAAATTAAAAAACTTTGTTGTGTAATATTCTATAGTAAATGACATAGATATTATCAAATACAAAAAACCTGTATAAAGAATATTAATAATGATTTGATTCATGCAACGACTATTTTAAACAAGATTAACAATCTAAAGCTGACAAAACCTGCTCTTTAGGTTTTGAAAAGGTACTGTTCAATTCAAAATTATTTGTTATTTCAATTAAAGCTTCTTCCAGCATTTCAAATGACACATCGGTAAAGTGTTTTAACCAATCTCGTTTCAATTGTTCATAATCCAAATTATCTGATGAATACTTTTCTTTCATGCCATCAATTTTCATCAAATTTGTAAAGACTTGACTGCCTGGCATTGGGAACATAATACTCGTGGATGTTTCCTGTATATTACCATAGTTCGCCAATTCTTTTGCAAAAGCTACTGTTTTAGCCAATGTCGCTTTTGTCTCTCCAGGAAGGCCTAATACAAATGAAACAATCACATTGATACCTACATCTTTTAATGCCTGAACTGCTCTCCTTGTGGTATTTGTTGTAATCCCTTTTCGGGTATTTCTTAAAATTTGATTGTCTCCTGATTCTGCGCCAATAAAGACTTCAAAAACTCCAATTTCTTTAAGCAGTTTTGCCTTCTCCGAATTGATACCATTTGCCCTACCATAAATATGCAGAGAAATGTCAAGCCCAGCTGGTTTTGTATCCCTGAACTCTCTTAACCATTCATCATTATCTACAAACGAATCACTTACTTCCCAGAAAGAATCTACCTTATGAACTTCATTATAATAAAGGATTTCATTCCATACATGAGTAGGTTTTTTATGTGTTACACCAAAATGAGGAATCATGCAAAAAACGCAACCGCCATTTGTTTTATCACGCCATTCACAGCCTTTTACTGAATATATAGCTAATGAAGAGTTAAACGGTTTGTAATGCCCATAACGTTCCCTATGATTAGCGAAATATTTTTCTAATGGTAAATTGCAATAATCAGGCAATGCCATGTCCGACATATCTGTTTTAATGGTTTCGTTTTTTATTATTTTTCCGTTCTTCCTGAATACAAGGTTAGGAATGGTTTTATAAGGTTGATTTTCAAGAATCATTTTAATGGCTTGCTCTCCGTCCCCAGCTACAACACAGTCAATAAAGGGTTGATTTGCTAAAATTTTCTCAGCCATTACACTTGCATAGGGGCCACCAAGAAATACTTTTGCACCTCTGTTTTTAGCAACCTTAGCAATTTCAATTGCTGTTTTGTAGGTAAGTGTATTGCAATTGATGCCAACATAGCCAGCATTTAGTTTAGACTTTATTGATTCCAAACTTTCTATTTCACCATCAAATAGTTCAATCTCAAAATTATTCACACTAATTTTTATAAAACTGGCAAGAACTCCCAGATTTAGAGGTGGATAAATTCCTGTTCGCAATGAATGGGAGTATCCTTGGTCCATTGGTGGATTTATTAGTTGCAGTTTATTCATATCAAGAAATTTTCAAATCTGTTTTTATATTTTTTATTAAATCATCTCGAGTGAAGCTTTTTTTTCCTTTAAGCAACTTGGTGGTTTCCTTTAATGTATAAAATCCAGATGAACAATATTTAAAGGACTCATCATTAAAAAAATCACGAAATGTTGTTGGTAATGTTTCAAAACCATTGTTTACAAAAAAATATGATAATTCTCTATCCTCAATTCTTCTAAACGCAAGTGCTCCATCAAACAATGCAAAATCACTATTCAATGCTAATGAAAATTTGTTATATAAGTTTTCATTAGCATTCCTTAGCTCCGCCTTATCAATCAAATGTAATGTAAAACTATTTTGAGATTTAAAGAAGTTAATAATATCATCATCAAGTATTGCACTATCATTAATATCACGGAAAAAAGTGTTTTTATCTAATACAAAAATGCGTTTCTTCCCTTTCTTGCATGATAATATATTCATATTCTTTAAATACTTAATTGTGGCCTCTGGTGTTATCTTTCCTTTCTTTTTTTCATCTTCAGTTGGTTGAGTTAAAGTGTTTTTTACTGTATAAGGATGAGAAAATGTTACGCAGTAAGAGTCACTAATTTTTAAGGAACATTCTTCTAACCATTTTCGATACCTTTCGTCATCAATATTTAACATGATTATACCATTCTTAAAATCGCTTTCAAGAATTCGTTCATCCATAAACTTTGAATAACCAGGAGGCAAGCTGCTATGACCATCAATTAAATCCCTATAGATTAAATCAGCTTTTTCTAATCGATTTCTCAACTCATAGACCCTTGAGGAATCCTTGGCTAAGTAAAACATGAAAATTAGTAATGCTACTAAAATTGCAGTATTCAAATCAGCTGCGTATTCCCAGTAGACTTCTTTAAGTACAATTGTTAAAAAAAGAGTAATAATGCCAATAATTGTTCCTACAATTAATCTTTCTCGAAGGTAGACTATAAGCTGTCTGGTGTCTTGTAACCGATTTGTGATATTATTTTTCATTTAAATTATTTTTTGTCATAACAATTTGTGATTTCCTATTTATTATTTGACAAATAACTAAAGGTTTAACAACATCTCCATTTTTATCAAAAGTTAGAATACCAGAAGCCCCTTTGTATTCAGAAATATTATATAGTTCAAGGTGAAGGTTCTCAGAATTATTTTCTTTGGATTTTTTTAGAGAATTTGCAATTAGCATTACTGCATCATAAGCTTCTGGAGCAAAAACATTTGGGTCTTCTTTGAAACGGTTTTTATATGCTACTTCAAATGATTTTGCAATATCATTGTCATTTTTTGCAAAAGTGATATAGGTTGCTCCGTTTGCTGCATTGCCAGCATTTTGAATAACACTTGGGTCGTCCAATGCTTCTGATTGAAAGAACAAGGGAATGTTAACATTTAATTCTTTTGCATCTTTCAACACAATTACCGCATCTTTAACTTGTGATAAGGCTAGAATAATATCAGGATTAAGTTCTTTTATTTTTGTTAATTGCGTTTTAACCCTATTGGCATCCGGTAAATAGTTTTCAACACCAATCACTTTACCACCCAGTAGTTCAAAATATTTGGTAAAATTCAATTCTGCTCCTTTTCCTGCTTCATTGTTAATTGCCAAAACCACTGCTGTTTTACGACCCAATGAGTAAATATATTCTGCAAATACTTTGGCTCGCAATTCATCTGAAGGTATTACTCTAAAAATATAATCACCGGCATCTGTAATGCCTGGATGAGTGGAAGCAGGGCTAATTAAAACGATTTTGTTTTTTTCAACAATAGGAGCAATAGCTAAGGTTACTGCTGAACATACAGCTCCAACAACCGCAATAGGTTTATCTGCCGATATTAATTTGTTTATGGCATTAACACCCATTTTTGGGTCACAGCCACCATCCTCAACTATTAATTCTAATTTCTTTCCATTAATACCACCATCTGCATTGATTTGCTCAACCGCTAAAAGTGCTCCATTTCTTGGAGGAATCCCCCAAGACGCGGCATCACCAGTAAGTGGTAAGATGGCTCCAATTTTTATTGTATCATTTTTAATTTGATTGCACCCCATTAATAGTATCAGTACAAATAGAAATAATTTTACTTTTTTCATACATCCTTATTTTTAATGTTACCTAATTCCATAATAACTTTTCGCGTAAATAGCTGTCTTGCATCATCTATATGTTCAACAATTATTACGCAATTGTCTGGTTTAATAATTGTTTCTTTGAATAACCTCAAAAGGGTCGTGGTGTTTTTAGCATCTACACCTGCGAATGGTTCATCAAATAGTAAAAGCTTTGGCTTATGGATTAATCCCATTCCAAAGGCTAAAATTTTACGTTCACCACCACTTAAATCAAAGGGTTTGCGTTTTCTGAACTTGGTTAATCCAGTTAAGGCGTATACTTCCGCTATTCTTACGTTCAGTTCCCCTTTAGATAAAGTATAACCAGAAATTTGCAGGTTTTCCTCTACTGTAAGATTTTCGAAATAAAAATCTTTTTGTGGAATATAGACTATTCCCTTTTTAATTAAATCAGAAGATTTTAACCCATTAATCTTTTCTTTTTCAAAAAATATCTCACCAGACCAGCAGAGAAGTGAATTATAAATACACTTCAATAAAGTAGATTTTCCAGAACCATTCCCACCTGTTAATAAAAGAACCTCACCCTTGTTTACGTGCAATGAAACATCGTAAAGCACTTGCTTTTTACCATAGCCAGACGATATGTTTTTTACTTCGAGCATTAGTTTAGGTATGATTCCTCTACAACTGGATTATTAATAAAATCTTTGTAATTGTCAAAGGGGAAAGCTTTTCCAGCATTCAAAAACCAAATACCATCGCTCAGACTTTCAACAAAGCTATGGTTGTGTTCTATTTGTAATATTGTCCTTCCTTCGTTTTTTAATTCCAAAATCAAATCAAAAATTCGAGTATAATTATCTTTATCAATTCCGGCTACGGGTTCATCAAGAAGTAATAATTCAGCATCGTTAGCAAGGCAACAACCAATTGTTAAAAGTTTCTGCTGACCATAAGATATTTCACCTGCAAGATTGTTTTCAACTTGTTTCAAATGTACTTTTTTGAGAATCCTTTCTGATTTCTCAATGAACTCATCATATTGTTTTTGAAAGAAGCGAGTAGGTAACAACGAATTAAATATTCTATCACCAGGGTTATTCTTAAATGATAATAGGATATTTTCTTTTACTGTCAGTTGATTGATAATTCTCAAATCTTGAAATGTGCGTGTAACTCCTTTTGCATTAATTGCTATAGGGGATAGTTTGTTAAGTCGTATATTTTTAAGTAAAATTTTACCGTTATCTGGCTGAATAAATCCCGTTATTAAATTGAATAGGGTTGTTTTTCCAGTCCCATTTCCACCAACCATTGTATAGATTTTCCCCTTCTCAATTGACATATTTAATCCTTGCAGAACCTTTTGTTCTCCAAATGATTTATATATGTTTTTGATTTCTAGCATAGGTTTAGTTAAAGAACAAAAATAATAATTTAAATCTTCCAATCATACTTTATTTTACCGCATCGACATCTTATTTTCTTTTCTACAATATCGTAATATTTTATCGAGATAAACTTGTTGCATTCTATACAAAAGAAATAATGAATCAGTGTTTTAACATCTTCCCACATGACTTCTATATCTTCAATACTTTCCTGAAATTCATTGTCATGTGATGTTGTATTTCCCAATAACATTGGCATACCCTTTATTTTGGGAATATCAGCTAAATCTTTTAGTTCTTTACTCGCTTTTGAAAGTTTACTTTGGACGGCATCAAGCAACTCAGGTGCCATGCGCTTTTCATTAATTTCATTGTGCCTATATGAAACCTTTGCTTCAATCTCAAAGGAAATTGATTTCATCTGTCTTTCCAGATATTTTCGGATTAAATTTCCAAGGTCATTAATATCGCTGTTATTGAATTTTTCATCAATTTGAGATTTGTAATCAACTAATGGAATTTTCAGAACTGTACCACTATCCTTTGTCCAATGTAAATCTTGCAAAAGCCAACCTTTTGATTTTACTTCAGAGGCAATTAATTCATAAAATTCTCTTTCATGTGTAAAAAGTAGTATTTGAAAATCATTGAATTTATTAGTTAATAATCTTGCAAATCTAGTACGATGGGGTCTGTCGAAACTCGAAATAATATCATCAAGAATAAAAAACTTATTTTGTTTATTAAAGGCTTTTACTGAAGCTAAATAAAATGCCAACCCCAAACAATTAATATGACTTTCACTTAAATAGGCAATTGGTGGTGATTTTGTTTCATCATAGAAATCATATTCAATTGTAATTCCGACTAAATCATCATTACCGTCTTTGAGTGGAACCAATTTAATATTCTCAACTTTTTCATTAGGATTCATTGATGTATAATAATCATTGATGTCATGTGAGAACATTTCAAGAAACACATTTAATGCTTGTTCCTGTCGTTTTATAAAATCGGCAAACAGAGCTTCAAAAGTTAGTTGTTGGCTTCTTAAAACCGCCTCTTCTTTTACAATTATTACATATTGACTATATGCCTGAGTTGCTAACGAAAGTTTTGTATGAATTTGTAATCGTGGGTTTTTCTTTTGATTTTCGCTTAATATTTTAGCCTGATTCTTTGAATCATCTGCAATCTTTTGAATTGCAGCTTTATTAATTACAAGCTCCAAAGATTTTACGAGTTCATCACTTAATATATTCTTTTTAAGTTCTACTGTGTATTTATCTATAGCAGAAGATAAATCTGCAATTTTGGTTTTTATTGTTTGGTTTTCTTCCTTTACGAAAAGCTTTTCTGATTTAAGTGCATTTAACAGTATTAAGTTTCTTTGAATAGTAAGTTGCAAATCTTTAGCAACTTGTTCTACTTTTTCTTTTTCTATCGTGAGTTCTTCAAGCTCTTCTATCCTTTGATTTATTTCAAGAATCAATTCCTTTTTGTTCTTGTCTTGCTGACAAAGGGGGCAAACATCATCTTTAACTACGTCAGTTTGTAATAATTTTTGTCCTTCAGTTAGTAGCTTAATTATTTGCAGTTTATCAATTTTTTCTTTTTCCTTTCTCAGTTCTACTATTGAATTAAAATAAGAATCATAATCAGAATTAATACTGTCAAGATTTCCTGCTATTTCCGAGAGGGTTTCATTAATCTTACTCAGGAAATTTATTTTATTAATGACTTCAGTGTCTTCCGTAATCTCTATTTCTTTCAGTACTTCTTTAATGTTTTGAGAATTTTTTATTTCAATTTTAGATTTTAATGGTTTGATAAGTTCATTTGCAACTTCAAAAAATTGTTTAGCAGATGTAATATTTTGACCAAAATTCTCCAATAATATAGTTTGCTGAATACTCTTTTTGTTATCGTATCTGGCAGCTTTGATATTTCTCCCAATTCTTCCAGCATTCCTTTGTAATAGATTTCGTATTTCACCAACTTGATTAAAACCAATAATCTCCTGTAAGGTGTCCAGTTTTTCTTTCTTACGAGCAACAATAAATCTTACCAAATCTTTATACCTTAAAATAAGATTCTCAGATTGAGAGTCATTCAAGAAATCAATAAACTCTGCACTGGTATTGGTTTGATTAATTTTCAATGTGCTGTTGATACTTTTTTTAGATGATAATTCAGGATTGCTACATTCAATTTTTATAAACCCATCATTAGTATCTTCAAGAAATAAATTTCTCAAAGCACCCTTTCCCTTTGTTGCTCCGGTTTCTTCGCTGACCAAATGTTCAATCTTGTCAAAATAAAACCATTCAAATGCGTCAGTAATTGAGCTTTTCCCTGAGCCATTATCGCCATATACTAGAATTGACTTTTTATTTAAATTCAATTCTAGTTGATGTTTTATACCCCTGACTCCCGATATTTGTACTGAATTAATTTTATTCATTTTTCTTTTTTTGAGGGGTCAATTCTTCCTGAACAATACTTTCTAATGCATTTTGAATATTTTTGTCAGTGAGTTTTCCTTCACCATACAAGGAAACCAAAACATCAACGGTCTTTTCATCTACATTTTCAATATTGTAGATTTCTGAAAAAAACTCATCGATGACCTCTTTCCCACTTTTAATTTCTTTATCCATAATATTGTTATTCAAAATGTTTCCAATCAATTTCAAAAGTAGTTTCCAATGTTTTATTTAGAATTTCAAATCCTGATTTATTGTTACAAATAGGATAAACTCCATATTTGTCAACGAAGTCAAGTATGAAATAACTTTCTAAATCTTCGACTCTGTGATTCCAAAAGTTTCTCAACATATCAAAGTCAATATAAGTGAATAATAATTGCTCAATTTTGCGATAGTTAACCAATCCGATGTTTTTTGATTTTCCATCGAAATGCCCAGTTAATCTACCCCCTATACTATTTGTTCTTTTTTCACTCATCCCAATATAGAGTAAGCGAGATTTTTTAAAAGGATAATTAATTTTCGTTTTCTCCGAAAAAATAAAATACAATCCAGTCAGTCCAACAAGTGGTTTTATGTTTTGCATTTCAAATGTCTTTCTTTCGTCAAAGTATATTTTATATTCTTTCTTCATTTTTGTGTGTTGGCAAGATTTAGCTCTTTTGGTTTTTTCAACGTTTGGCTTGTGTGTCAGCAAAAAACCAAATGTGCTAAATGTGCGCTGGCTGTCTTTTTTTACAATGAACGGTAACGGACGAGGCTAAGAATAGGCAGGGATAACGAGCAACACCCTTTCAGCCTACATAAATGATAAAACGAAGCTCACAGGCTTTATTAAGCACATCCGTCCTGCTTATTTTTAGCCTTTGTTGAACTAAATCCGCATACGCGGATATCTTTTTCAAAAATACCCGATTCTTTCTTTAATTCGAAGTTTTTAACCATTTAAATTTCAGATTATGAGAAAGAAATCGGGTTTAACCATTTTGGAGCAGGCTATTGTACTTGTTCCTGAGTTCGAAAACGTTGTCCGTAAACTTGATCAACAGGTTGAGTTGCGCGGGCAGAGTAAAAGTACATTAAATAACTACACGCGGCGTATCGCCTTGTTTGTGATTCATTTTGGGAAGCTGCCCGAGCAGATTGACCCGGATGAAATCAATGAATACCTTGTTGCCCTGGCCCGTGATCCACGGTCTCCATCGCGCAGCAGCTTTAAGCACATGGTTTACGGACTTCGTTATTACTACCGCTTGCTTGGCATGAATAAAAATGCCATTGCACTTCCTTCGCTCAAAAAAGACACCAAACTACCGGTCATCCTCAACCATCAGGAACTTAAAGAACTGTTTTCAGCTCCAACGCTTCTTAAACAACGCATTGTACTTACATTAATATACTCGGCCGGGCTACGCGGACAGGAGGTAATCAATCTTAAAATCTCAGATGTTGACTTTGAACGTAAAACCATCCATATCCGCCAAAGCAAGTACAAAAAAGACCGCATTGTGCCATTGGCTGAAAGCATGGCCATCGGGCTGAAGAAATATCTTAAAGCTGAAAACCCGCACATCTGGTTGTTTAATGGCAAAGAGGCTGATGGTCGTTACAGCGTTAAGGGGATTTCGTGGGTGATGCGCGAAAACCTGAAAAAGACTTCCATAACCAAAGAAGTAAGCCTGCATTCATTGCGACATTCTTATGCTACTCACCTGCTCGAACAGGGCGTAAATATTGTAACGCTCAAAGAGCTGCTGGGTCATGCCGAAATCACCACCACCATGATTTATCTGCACATTGCCCAGTGTGACCTGGTTAAAGCCCACAGTCCATTAGACAGGCTATATAACTTTAAAGGCAATGCGGACAAAGTTTGAACTGGCCGATGTTGTCAGGTTATTCCAACCGGGCCTGCTTGCCAAAACAACGCTTACTCCTCTGCAATTAAGGGTGTTGGGCAAAATAGCGCACTGTCGTACCGCTTTTCTTGGCGGGCACGAAGAGAAGTGCGACAACTGCGGCACGGTGCGCTACAGTTACAATAGTTGTGGCGACAGGCACTGTCCCAAATGTCAGGCAGCAAAGCAGGCTTTCTGGATTGACGACCTGATACAAAACACGCTGCCCGTGAAGCATTTTCACATTGTGTTTACCGTTGCGCACGATTTAAATGGGGTTTGTTTACACAATCAACGAATGTATTATGACCTGCTTTTTGCTGCCGTATGGCAAACCCTGCGGTCGTTCGGATACACGCATTACGGCGTTGAAAGCGGTGCGGTGTGTGTACTTCACACCTGGGGACAGAACCTTTCTCTGCACCCACACATCCATTGCATTGTTCCCGCAGCTGGATATACACTCGATGGCCAATGGAAGAATATCGGACATTCAGGTCAGTATCTTTATCCGGTTCATCAGTTGAGCGATGCTTTTAAAGGTCGCTTTCTGGACAGTCTTAAACGCTCACTGCGCAAGAAAAACGAACTGGTCCTGTTCAATGCTGCGGTGCAGCAAGCCTATAAAACCAAATGGGTGGTTCACTGCGAACCTTCGCTGGCTGGTGC
>SWCC01009772.1_pt1 | contig 13422 bp, 10 predicted proteins | sample 4692971 | NCBI WGS metagenome assembly SWCC01 (sample SAMN10267277, study PRJNA491770) | bioreactor metagenome | isolation source: DHS bioreactor inoculated with subseafloor sediment | place: Japan: off Shimokita Peninsula | collected 2006-08 | reverse complement strand
AAGGAATTCAGCAATTTATCGATGTATTCAAACCCACCTTCGGCCGTAAGAAATTCGCCGGTTGAAATATCCAAAAACGCCACACCAGCCATCTTTTTATCGAAGTGAACAGAAGCCAGAAAATTGTTTTCGCGATGTTCCAGGATGTTGTCATTGATGGAAAGGCCGGGCGTGATCAGCTCGGTAATTCCGCGCTTGACAATTTTCTTGGTCATTTTGGGATCTTCCAGCTGCTCGCAAATGGCCACCCGCTGTCCTGCACGAACCAGCTTTGGCAAATAGGTATCCAGAGCATGGTACGGAAATCCGGCTAACTCAACATAGCTGGCCGCCCCATTGGCACGCCTGGTCAGGGTAATGCCCAGAATCTCGGCAGCTTTAATCGCATCTTCACCAAAGGTTTCATAAAAGTCGCCTACGCGAAAAAGCAACACGGCATCCGGGTGCTTGTCCTTGATGGCAAAATACTGCTTCATCAAGGGTGTCTCAACATATTTTTTTGATTGTGACAAATCGAAGTTGGGTTTTAATTTGAATGATCAACAAAGATATAAGATGTGCTTACAAGAATGAAAACCAGCCCAGCTTTGTTCAGCGAAACTTTTCAACAACTTGTTACAAAAAAAATTAGAATCAACCTTGTCTTCTCCTAAAAAACAGGAAACTATGCAGCAGCGCGCGGCACAGGACCATGAGCGTAATGAGGTAGAACCCCAATGGAAAAGCCTGTGGAATGATAAAATTGAACAGAAAAAACAACATCAGCCAAACCGACAGTGCTTTCCAATACCAAAGGAGGGCTGGCCGCCATTTTCTGACCATCCACAAAAACATAAAAGGTAGGTTGGCTGGCACGGCCCACCACAGATTGTAATTGGTTTGCATGGCCGGATGTTCTGAGAAAGTAACAAACCACAATAACACCAGCCCAATCAATCCGGTAACAGACAGCAAAATATAGTCGGGCCAATCGCTAATTTGCTTGCTTTTAAACTGGCGGTAGCTCACAAACAAAATCACAAACAGGAGAATAGCAAGCACCACGCCCGGCGACAAGGGGTTCCACCCGGCCTCTTTTTTGTCCGGTTGAAACAGCGATCGGGTTTCCTTTACCAAGGGTCGGCTAACATTTCCATCCTGAATTTGGGCGGTCGCGAAATGCTTGAAAATAAAATCGGGCAAAAACATTTCTTCCCAGGCTGTGGCTGTTTCGTCCGACGGGCTGCCTAGGGTGAGGTGAATGCCAAAATTTACCCAAGGCAGTACCTTTTGATATTCGTTGACATGTTTCCGAAAAGTCCAATCCAAGCCCGCTCCTTCCGGAAAAACAAGCTCACCCTCCACCTGATTTCCAACCACATCGCGCACACGCGTCGCACAATTATCGTAAAAGAAGTTGTAACGATACTCGCGGTTTTCCGGTTTGGCATTCCAAATCAAAAAGTCGAGCATTTGTTGCTTTTCGGCTGGTGTCAGATTTAGAACCTGCTCGTCAATACTCCGTCCACTTCGTTTGTAATTCTCAACAAAACGATCAAATTGCTCGGTTGCCAGCAGGTAATCCGTTTTTCCTTTGGCAAAGCGGTACACAAAATTAGGAGCGCTAAAGCTGAAAACTCCGTAATTAAACACCACGTCCAGCATCTGCTGCGGATCCTGCACCCGGATAGCCGTATGTCCGTACAACGCATGTACCTGCTTGCTGGGGCCACAAGTTAAAACACTCATTTCCGCGGCATTGCTCAAATTAAGAGCCCTTCCCGAAAAAGGGAAAACCAGAAAAAAAATAGGAACAAACAGAAGGACGATTTTTTTCACAACTTTTTTTATTCAAAAAAAACAAAAAAGCAGGTCTAAACCTGCTTTATCCGAAAAATCTTTTCAGAAATCAATTTTTCAATTCCTTATTTAGAATCAATTAAAATAGTATTTGCATTTAATTTTAGATATTTTTGTCTGAAATTAATAAAATACAAAGCATATGGGATGTAGTGGATGTAGTATGAATACTGATGGTGACCGCCCCGAAATGCTAGGCACCTATGATTGGCTGAAGGACTTACCAGATACAACACATTTATCAGATATCGTTGAAGTTCGGTTTAAGGGAACCCGAAAGGAATTCTTCAAAAACGAGGAGGGGCTCCCACTCAAAATCGGCGATTTGGTGGTGGTAGCCACAACCCCCGGGCACGATGTGGGAACTGTCTCGCTGGTGGGAACACTGGCCGAGAAACAATTTGCGCGCAAAATCAGAAAGCCGGATCGGTACCAGTGGAGCAAGATCTATCGGAAAGCAACAACAGCTGACAAAGAAAAATCGGAAGCAGCCCGCAAACGGGAATATCCGGTGATGGTCCGGGCACGCCAACTGGCAAACGAGCTGAATTTGGACATGAAAATTGGTGATGTTGAATTTCGTGGCGACAATTCCAAAGCCATTTTTTATTATCTAGCAGAAGGACGCGTCGATTTCAGGGAGTTGATCCGGTTGTATGCCCGCGAATTCCGAATTAAAGTTGAAATGAAGCAAATCGGGGCGCGACAGGAAGCCGGCCGAATTGGCGGAATTGGATCGTGTGGACGCGAGCTGTGCTGCTCAACCTGGCGTACTGATTTTGACAGTGTAACATCGGATGCGGCTCACCAGCAAGGCTTGTCGCCCAACGCTGAAAAAATGGCCGGAAAATGTGGCAAACTAAAATGCTGCCTGATGTACGAGTTGGACACCTACCTGGAAGCGCAGGAAGATTTCCCCAACGAATTGCTGGCGCTTGAAACAGAGAAAGGTTTGGCTCGTCATTTCAAGACGGAGATTCTGAATAAGAAAATCTGGTATACGCTGAGTGAAGTCTACGGAACCAAGCCACTGGTGTTGGATCTGGAGGATGTAAAAAAAATCATTCAACTGAACAAACGCGGAAAAAGGCCGCCCATTGAGCAATACCTGGCACCGGAAGTGAAAGCAGAAAATGAAATGAGTGTGGGCTCGGTGAACGACTCCATCCTGGAAGCACATAAGACTCAGAAAAAACGGAAGAAGAAGTTCTCTAAACGGCCAAATCACCGAAGAAGGAACATTGATACGAAGTCGTAAGTTAAAAGGCCTTGAGGTTAAGTCACCTGGAGGCTTTTTACTTTCTCCGGAAACGTAACACCTTCGGGTACAAAGGCAAGTAAAAATCCGCCCCCACCCGATCCCAGCAATTTCACTGGAATACCTGCCCCCAGCAAATCCCCTACAATTTGGCGAAAATGAGCTGGAATCATTTCCTGGAGATATTCAATCTGGAAGGCGGAAAGTAAACTCAGCTGCTTGAAAAGTTCCCGGGTTTGTCCAGTCAACAAGGACTGGATCGCCAGATCATTGGATGGCAAAAATTCACTTCGAAAACGCTCTTCAAAGAATTTATCCTTCATCTTATCCAAAAACAAACGCACAAGCGGCGCAGTTGGACTTTTGACTTCTGTATCAAGCAGGTATACCGAGTAGCCAGGCGTTTTCAATTGAGCTGGAGGCAAATCAATTTGCTTGTCTGCCAACAACACCGGCCGGTTAACGAAGGATACCAAAGGATCGAACCCAGAACTCTGACCATGGAAATACGCTTCCATCACCGAGAAATCATGTTTCAACACGGATAGCAGGTTCTTCTTGTCTTTCACCTCTTTCAGGTCAAGATGATAGTTGCCATAGTGCTCATAAATAGCCGCACACAATGCAGCGGAACTTCCCACGCCATATTGCAGCGGAATATCCGACTCGAAATACAGTCCCCTTTCCAGGTCCTTTTTGATTTCCTCCAGATGAAGGGGAAAATTCATGTTTTTATTTAATTGGTGGTGATGAAAGTAAGATACAAAGCGGTCGAGCTCAAGCTGACTGTTTTTAAAGTTGTCTGGTGCGTTTTCACTGACAAACTCCAGGCTTCCTTTAAATTGAGAAAATGGCACGGCTAATGCCTTTGCACCAACCATCAGTCCATACTCTCCAAAGAGCAACAATTTTGCATTAAATTTTTTCATCCATTTAGCTTCCTTGGCCCGTTACCGATGCAGTCGTCCAGCCAATCACCATTTTCGGTTAAAGACAGCAATTCACCCTCAATAAACTGATGAACCATTTGTTTGTCTTGCTCAAAATAAATCAGGTGAATGTTAGGACCAGCATCAATTGTAAAACCAACAGCTAATCCCGTTTGTTGCCTAAACGCACGGATTTTTGCTATTACCGCCAGGCTGTTTGGTTGCAATAAGATAAAGGAAGGATCGGAGGTCATCATCAGAGCATGCAGGCTGAGTGCTTCTTTTTCAATTAATTGAAAGAACCGCTGATGATCTCCGGTTTTCATTACCTCTAGCAACTGACGGAGATGGCTATTGGCTTGGGCAATCCGCACGTCTTTAAAATCATGTTCATTCATCATCTCATGCCCTGCGGAGCTGGAAACCTGCTTCTTGGATGAATCGACCAGCAACACAGCATCGCGCAACGACTGGTAGGCTGGATGAAACTTTTCGGTAACTGGAATGGCGTTACAATCAGTCGAGTTGGGGAAACCTTCGAGCCGGCCCCAAAGTGCAAAAGACGAAAAAACGGAACGGCATGCGCTTCCACTGCCCAAACGCGCCCAGCGCGAAGCTTTCTGAAAGAATTGCTGGGTTGTAAACTTCTTTTCCGTAACCTGCTGCTTCAAATCAACCAAGCAAAGGGCCAGCGCTCCATAAGCTGAGGCCGACGACGCAATTCCAGTTGAATGAGGAAATGTATTTTCACTTTCGATGTAAAAAGCGTAATTGTTCAGCCAATCATGCTCCAGTGACATGGCGGCCAGGTATTTTTCCACCCGCTCTGTAAAGAACGAAGTTTTTCCCTCAAACAAAAACTCCACTTTCCGACGGCTGGCAGGCTCAATGCGAACGCTCGTTTTGGTTTGGGCTTTTTTCAAACTAAAACTCAACGAGGGGTTCATTGGCAATTGTCCCGGCTTCTTTCCCCAGTACTTCACCAATGCAATATTAGACGGGCATTCCCACGAAGCTTCATATGATTTTTTCATCATCATCCAACATCAACGATTATTTAAGACCAGCGCTTTCCAAGGAAAAATCACTTGTAATCCTTTTTCCCCGAAGTACTGCAAAACATTTTTTTTATCCATAGCAGTCGCCGCCAGATAAAAATCGCCACCCCACGCACCCAGCGACTTAATTTCTCCATTAAAATCAACAAAATAAGTCGACTTGACTGTTGGAACTTTCAATAGCTTTGAAACCAACTGCTCGTGAGCAACCAACGACTGCTGAAAGTCAATCAGCGTTTTTGACTGGCTCATCCGCTCTGAGATGGCGTTGATCTCATCCACCTGAGCAGCACTTACGGCTCCATGCTTTAAAAAGCGCCGGACTTCACTGCGGGTACTTTTTTTGGCTCCTGAATAGACAAAATAAAGCTGATCAAGAAATGGGTAATCCAGATCCACCGGTTCGGGCTTTTTATTTTTCTGATAAAAAATTGGCCCGTCAGCTGATGCACAGGCAATATCAAAGCCGGAACCATGAAAAATTTTTTCATTCAGTTCAAAAGGATCAACGCCGGCCCAGGAAGCCAGGTTGGCAATCATAGTGCTGCTGCTTCCGAATCCCCATTGGCTGTGAAAATCAATCTTCGTATAAATATCGAGCCCTCCATTCAGCTCAAACTGTGGGTTCATCTCCACAACCGCCTTCAAGGCATCTTGCAGAATCAGCGCTTTCTCCGTATCTGAACTGTGCACAATTCGCAAATCGGGCAGCTTGAAATCACAGGAAAACCACAAGCCTTCGTTCATAAAGGCCTTCCAGCTAACCACCTGCTGACGGCTGCCAGCTGCAACTTCCATTTGCTGTCCATATTGTAAAGGCAAAGCAATGGCTTTAGCACCATGCAGAACAAAATATTCGGCGGTCAGCAATAACTTCCCGTTAGCATGATAGGTGTGTTTATCGTCAGGCATGTTCACTTAAATATTTTTGTACTTCGGAAAAAGAAACTTCCCGGTCCTGAAAGTAAAGTCTGGCGGCCTGTTTTTGTTCACCCGATAGTTGAAAACTGCTTAAAATATTGCTCAGGTGCATTTTCATGTGCCCCTGCTGGATTCCGGTGGTCACGAGTGCTTTTACCGCTGACCAGTTGGAAGCCAAGCCTGCCACTGCCAGGTAAGTCATCAATTCTTTCGCGGACGGTTCTCCTAAAATTTTCATGGCTACCTTTGCCAGCGGATGAATGCTTGTTACGCCGCCAACCACACCAACAGCCAATGGTATTTCCAAGCTGAAGCAAAACTGCCCGCCCGATAGTTCGGCATAACTAAGTCCGCTGTAAACACCTTTTCGGGAAGCATAGGCATGAGCACCCGCCTCAATCGCCCGGAAGTCATTTCCGGTGGCAATCGCCAGCGCGTCAATGCCATTAAAAATTCCTTTATTGTGAGTGACGGCCCGCGAAACGTCGCGCCGTGCGATATGAACTGCCTGCACAAATTTATCTGCAAATATGCGTGCCTGATGTCGATCGGTTTCGAGCTCCGAAACCGGACATTCAACCCAAACCTTTACCCGGCTGTTGGGTGCATAGTTGGATAAAATGGCCATGATGATTTCCACGTGTCTTTCCTCATCATGAAAAGCTTCGTTTTGTCGGGCCCAACTTTTCAGGGTCCGTCCAAACTGCTCCAGGCACGAATTGATAAAATTAGCCCCCATGGCGTCACAGGTCTCAAAAGCCACATCAAGTTGGTAGTAATTCGGTAAGATTTCGGGCAAATGCTTCAGCTCAATGAGGGTGATGCCGCCGCCCCGCTTGGCCATATTTTCGGTCAGCGACGCTACCTCACCGAGCAGTTGCTCTTTGAGTTGCGGGAAAAGCCTGGTCAGGTTTCCAGGAGTTCCGTTCCAGTTAAAATGAAGCTGTCCTTTCTTTTCCGTTCCAATCACTTCAGCATGAAACCCGCCTCGCCCTGCCCAGAATCCAGCGGCCTTTGCCAGTGCGGCAACCACCGAGCTTTCTTCGGTAACCAAAGGGAAAGCCAGGAATTGCCCGTTAACCAAAAAGTTGGGAGCCACTGAAAAAGGCAAGTGAAAATTTGACAGCTGATTTTCGCTTAAATCGTCAACAACAGATTGAAGTTCGTGATCTGATAATTCAAAGCATTGAAGGAAACCGGCCGTTGACTGATCCAAATTCAAGGCTTCAATAAGCCACTGAACTTTCTGAAACCGACTCAATTTTGAAAATCCACGTATGAATTTAGGCTCCGTCATATTCCGGGTTTATTGTCAAAAAATGTTGCGCCAAACGGTATGCCATCAGTTGATTCCGAATAAAGGTCTTCAATTCATTGTAATCGCCTGTTGCATGTTTTAAAACCGACGACGCCATGCCATAAACAGCAGGTAATTGACTTAAGGAAACCAAATGGTAACCATCCAAATAGTTTTTTATTCCTCCTGAAATAATCAGTTGCCGGCACTGTGGCTCTCCTATTTCCTTCAAAAGCAGGTTGACACTTTTCACCATCTGATGTGCTGTTTGTCCCACGAACGCAAAAGGCTGATACATCTCCTGAACGGCCAGATCATCACGCATCAGTTCGAGCTTGGAGAAATTGGTTCCGCCATACGCCGCAAACTCAATCGCAGCCAACGGAAGTTTCAACAATCGTTTCAAACTTTCATCGCCCATGCCCTGCCCCACCTCTTTTACAATCAATGGAATGTGAATGCGCGACATCAGCTGTTCAATTGTTTCTATCGGTGGCTGCTCAATGCGATCGCCTTCGGGCTGAAACCACTCCTGCAATGGATTTACATGCACGATCAATCCGTCGGCTCTCAGCCCGCCAACCAAATCAATAATCGCTTTTTCATTGTGTTCTTTCAGCAACTTTTCGACCTGGGCAATACCGAGGTTCGCCCAAAATGGCTGATCCGGGCCAATGGTGTCACGCATGTCAAAATCGGCCCAATGTGTTTTATCGAATAAGATTTTCCGGCAGGATCCCAATCCCATTCCAAATCCAAAATCACGGCACGCCCGGGCAACGTTTTTATTTATTTTTTCAGCAACGCCGGTTCCTCCAGTCATACTCGAAACCCAAAACGGTGCCCGAACCAGCTTTCCTAAAAACAAAAATGGTTTGTCCTCCTGGGTGGGGTGAGCAGCCAGCATGGGCTCATAAAGAAACCGCTGATCCTGCTCAGGCAGTCCCGTGTGCGAGTCGAACGCCAGTTGAATATGATCCAGTTTGCGATCTTGTGTCATTTCAATCTTTTAAAATCGAACGCGAAATCACCATGCGCAAAACCTCTGAAGTGCCTTCACCAATAGAAAGCAAGCGCTGATCACGGAAAAAACGCTCGATTGGATATTCATCATTCCGAAACAAGCCGGCACCACCAAAAATCTGCAGGGCCTCGCTGGCTACATCGCTTGCTACCTGCGAACAATACAATTTAGCCATGGCTGCCTGGGTTCCAAAAGGCTGTCCGTTATCTTTCAACCAACAGGCATTGTATAACGTGTTCCGGGCATTTTCAATCTTCATGGCCATATCGGCCAATTTAAACGAAATTACCTGGAAATTAGCCAGCGCTTTGCCAAATTGTCTGCGTTTTTTTGCGAAACTCACAGCCATTTCAAAAGCGCCCTGTGCTAATCCCAGCCCCATTGCCGCAATTGACAAACGTCCGGAATCAATGGTTTTCAACATGATTTTTATTCCCTGGCCTCGTTCGCCCAACATATCGCTGGATGGAACATGGCAATTATTCAGGTAAACCATACCATTATCGGCAGCCCGCCACAACAGCTTATTTTTCATAAATTCGCGGGTATATCCCGGGGTTCCTTTCGAAATCAAAAAAGCGGTAAACTCCTTCCGTCCGTCATCGCGCAAGCCTGTTTTAGCTACAAAACTAATTCCTGCTGACATCTCTGAAGCGCCGTTGGTAATGTATTTTTTGTGGCCGTTAACCAACCAGCCATCTTCCTTCTCTTCGGCAACTGTTTCTACTCCCTGTGCATCCGAGCCCGCATTTTCTTCCGTTAATCCAAAGGCCCACAAGCTTTCGGCAGTACATAGCGGCGGCAAATATTTGGCCTTTTGGTCTTCGGTTCCAAATTCAAGGATTGGCCCGACCCCCAGCGAATTGTGCGCTGCTAAAGTCGCCGCCACCGAACTATCCACGCGTGCCAGCTCTTCAACGGCAATGATGTACGACAAATAATCACTGTCCTGCCCCCCATATTTCTTTGGGACATGCATTCCAAAGAGGCTCAAGCTCTTCAGTGAACGAATCAGCTCTGTCGGAAACTGCTCGTTGGCTTCAAACTCGCCAATCACAGGCTTAACGTACTTCTCTGCAAAATCCCTGACCTTTGCCCGGAGTGCGTGATGAGTTTCGTTTAAAAATGCGTTCATATCGATTCTTTTGTTTTTTACGATTCTAAATCCACCAATAATTCTTTGTCTTGCACCAAATGCCCTTTGGCAACATGTATGTTTTTCACCACGGCATTTACCGGGCTTTGTATTGTAAATTCCGATTTCATTGATTCAATCACCAATAAATTCTGCCCTTTCTGAAGCACATCACCAGGCTTCACCAAAACAGCAACCACTTTCCCAAAAAGGTCGGCTACAACCTGATCGGTTTTCAACTCGTTCCGATCAACTTCAAGCTTATTTAAGCGAACCTCGTTCGCAACATGATTACTCCTTAATTGGCACCTCTTGCTGTTTAACTGAACGATGGTCGCCTTGTCTTCTTCGGAAATAAAGATAGTAATATCTTTTTCATTTATCTGAAATTCAATGAATGAACCATTAAATTGACAATTTCTTAAATCATACTCCCGGCCACTCCAGCTCAATTGTAGGGCGCTTTCCTTCTTTTCAACCTGCATTTCATGCCAGTCGTCTCCGATTTTTATTTTAAAGCGGGCCATCATTCGCCAATAGCCCATGGCTTTCCAAACATTGGTTGATTCCGTTGGACGATAAAAATGATGCAACAAATACCCCGAAAGCATCTGTACAGTAACCCAATCTTCAGCCTTACTCTCCATCGAACGGATAATTTCGGGCAATTGCACTTCAGCCAAACGCGTGTCGATTTCATTTTTCTTAAACGCTTCAAGATTCAAAAGCTGACTCAGAAACTCCTGATTTGTTTTAAGCCCGGCCAGATGTAATCTGTGAAGTGATTCCTGCAATTTAGAAAGGGCAGCCGCCCGGGTCTCGCCCCAAATAATCAGCTTTCCTGCAAGCGAATCGTAGTTTGATGACAGCTGCATTCCTTTTTGAAGAAAACTATCCCAGCGGACGTTTTGAGGAATACTCATTTCCCCCACGACTCCAGATGTTGGCCGGAAATTCTGCAGCGGATCTTCGGCACATATCCGGAGTTCAAAAGCATGTCCTTTCACGCTCAGGTCATTCTGCTGTAAACTGAAACTGTCGCCAGCCGCGATCTTAAATTGCCATTCTACCAAATCCTTTCCGGTAATCAACTCGGTAACCGGATGTTCCACCTGCAGTCGGGTATTCATTTCCAGAAAATAAAAATTGGCTGCTTCATCCACCAAAAACTCGATTGTTCCGGCACCACGATAGTGTATACTTCTGGCAATCTCCAATGCCGCCTCATAAAGTTTTTCTTTTAAACTGGGTGGAACAGACTGAGCAGGAGCCTCTTCAATCAGTTTTTGATAACGTCGTTGAATACTGCATTCACGCTCAAAAAAATGACAGGCATTCCCTTTTCCATCACCCATCAACTGCACTTCAATATGACGCGCTTTTGGCAGAAATTTCTCGACAAATAATTCGCCATTTCCAAAATATTGCCGGGCCTGCCGTTGCGCCTGCTGTAATGCCAGTGGCAGATGCTCCAAATCGTGAACCACTTCCATTCCTTTTCCGCCTCCGCCACCAGATGCTTTGACCAAGAGCGGGAATTCCAGCTCATCGCAATGAATTAGGATATCGCTGACAGAACCTGCCAGACTTGGTATAACAGGAATCCCGATCGCTTTCACGAACGCAATGGCTTGCGTTTTTTCGCCCATCAAACGGATTTGCTCCGGTGTGGCGCCAATAAAAACAAGGCCAGCCCGCTCCACCTTTTCGGCAAATTCGGCATTTTCTGACAAAAAACCGTACCCTGGATGAACGGCCTGAGCCCCCTTTTCCAAGGCAAACCGGATCAGTTTCTCCTGATTGAGATACGTTTCGCTTAACTGAATGCCTTCAAGCAGAACAACTTCATCAGCAAGGGTGACGTGCAAAGAATCCACATCATCGGAAGCATAAACAGCTACCGTTTTGATGCCCATCTTTCGAGCAGTCCGCAAAATACGAACAGCGATCTCGCCCCGGTTGGCAATTAATATTTTATGAAAGGGGCCCATTAATTTTCAACGACATTTAATTTTTGCCAGTCCGGTTTTCGTTTTTCCAGAAAAGCACGTAAGCCTTCCTGACCTTCATCGGAATGAACCAAATCAGCCAGCACTGCCGCGGTGTATTCACTATTTTCAGTCGTTAACTCTCCTGCCTGAGACTTTAGCAGCAATTGCTTACATGCCCGGAGCGCTTTGGGCGACGAGGTCTCCAGCCCTTTTATTATTTCGCCAATTACTTTCTCCATCTTGCCTTCATCAGCTAAAAAATCGATCAAGCCAATCAAGTGTGCTTGTGAAGCTCCAAATTGATCTCCCGAAAACATCAATTTTTTCAAATTCTGGACCGACACCCGTTTGGTCAAAAAGGGCGTGATGGTGGCGGGGACAATTCCCAATTTAATTTCACCAAAAGCAAAAGTGGTTGAACGCTCTGAAACTGCAAAATCACAAGCAGCCATCAAACCATTGGCTCCACCCAATACATTGCGGTGGACAGCTGCTATCGTAATTTTGGAAAACTGATGAATTTCTTTCAGTAATTCGGCCATACGAAGGTATTCTTGCCAGTTATCCGACTTGGCTTTGTTCACTGCTTCAGCAAACCAATTAATATCCGCTCCGGCGCAAAACGACTTCCCCTCACCCGACAGCACCAAAAACTGAACCTGCTCCATTGCGGCAACATCAGCCAGTGCTTCATGCATTTCTTCGATCATCTCAGGATTCAGTGCATTGTGCACTTCCGGCCTGCTTAACACCAGGTTAGCCCGGCGTCCGCTGATTGTCAGTTGTATATTCTTCCAGTTTTTCATTTTCCTCCTTTTTTACATTCTAAAAACTCCGTAATTGGGTTTCTGAATGGGTTGATTAAGCGTCACCATAAATGCCAAAGCTAAGATATCTCTTGTTAGCGCAGGATCCAAAATGCCGTCATCCCATAAACGGGACGAACTAAAATAAGCCGTACTTTCTTGCTCAAACTGTTTGACCAAATTATTGTGGTTCCCAGTTTCTGTAATGGTTTGCAACACACCTGCTGCCTGCTCTCCGCCCATCACTCCAATACGTGCGTGGGGCCACATAAACAAGAAATCGGGGTCGTATGCACGGCCAGCCATGGCATAATTCCCGGCACCAAACGAGCCACCAACCACCACCGTTATTTTGGGAACAACAGAATTGGCAACCGCATGAATCAGTTTCGCCCCATCGCGCGCAATGCCCTCATGCTCATATTTTTTCCCAACTACAAAACCCGTAATGTTCTGTAAGAACAACAAAGGAATCTGCCGTTGGTTACACAGCTGAATAAAATGAGCGCCTTTTCGGGCACTTTCTGCCGTTAAAAAACTCTGGTTGCCGATAATTCCGACGGGAATACCTTTCAGTCTTGCAAAACCGGTCAGCAAAGTTTTTCCATAGTTTTCCTTGAATTCCTGGAAATCGCTGCCATCAATCAAGCACTCTAAGATTGCCCGCATATTGATTGGCTTTTTCAGATCGGTTGACAAGTAATCGTACAACGCCTCAGCAGGATATTTAGGGGATTCAACCGGTATAAGTTCAGTCTTTCGTTTTGAGGGCACCGGCAAAGTATCGACAATCCGGCGGCAAATTTCAATGGCCTGCATATCATCTTTGGCCAGGTGGTCCGCCACTCCGGAAACTGAGGTATGTACTTCGCCCCCACCCAACTCTTCTGCAGTAACTTCCTCTCCGGTAGCTGCTTTGACAAGCGGAGGGCCACCAATAAAAATAGTCCCCTGCCCTTTTACAATGATGGTTTCGTCGCACATGGCTGGCACGTAAGCACCACCTGCTGTACACGAGCCCATTACTATGGCTAGCTGCGGAATACCCTCTGCCGAGAGTCGTGCCTGATTGAAAAAGACGCGGCCAAAGTCAAACCGATCCGGAAAAACATGGGCCTGCTCCGGAAGATAAATGCCTCCCGAATCAACCAGATAGACACAAGG